>Ga0181584_10000732_pt1 | contig 24026 bp, 19 predicted proteins | sample 071ome_30_FD_132462 | JGI IMG/M metagenome (GOLD analysis project Ga0181584, IMG submission 132462) | Coastal salt marsh microbial communities from the Groves Creek Marsh, Skidaway Island, Georgia - 071406AT metaG (megahit assembly) | ecosystem: Environmental > Aquatic > Marine > Intertidal... | reverse complement strand
GTAACGTTTTGAACAGATCTGATGTTTTTATTTTTCCAGAAGTTTTCTGCGCGTTTCAATTGCCTTTCAGGATGATCTTCCATTGAGAGAAGCATATGGGGCGATACCGGATATGAATTTATACCCAATGTTGTGTAAGATTTTTCATCGTTTTCAAAATCAGACCAGTCACATATCTTACGCTTATGACTTAGTATACCTAATTTAGCTTTATCAAAATCAGGATTTATATCGAGTGACAATCGGAACGAGGAAAGAGCCTGCTCACTTTTTCCCTGCTCAGCTAAGGACTCTCCAAGGTAATAATAACCTTCAAAGTTTTTATCGTTGGCTTCAATCGCGCTGATATACGATTTATTTGCTTTGTCGTAATTTTTACTTAGTAGATAAAAATTTCCAAGATTGTTGAGAGCATAAAAATAAGTGGTATCCACCGCGATGGCTTTTTCAAGATATTCTATTGACTGCTCAATATAACCTTGTTCGTTCAGGATAACAGCGAGGTTATTTAAAGCTTCTGGGTAGGCAGGCTTAATACTTATCGCTTTTCTGTAATCTTCAACCGCATGTTCAAGATTGCCGTATTCCTTGTGACATTTAGCTCTGTTGAAATAACTTCCCGCATTGTCTGGATTATATTCAAGGGCTTTTGTAAAATTGAGGATTGCGTCTGAAAAATTGCCCATATGGTAATAAGTAACACCTTTTCTATTATAAGCTTCGACGAAATCTGGCTTTATTTTCAGCACTTTGTCAAAGTTTTCTATGGCTTGTGGATATTTCTTTTGCTTTACAAGCATATTTGCTTTTTCGAAGACCGGCCTTGGGTTTTCAGGGGTAATTTTTTCTGCTTTCTCAAAAACCTTGATGGCATCACTTAAGTTATTTAGCCTGGAAAGGCTAACTCCTAAATTCATATAGGCATCAAAAAAGCCTGAATTTTTAGAAATAGCCTCTGAATACGCGGTAACTGCATTATCAAATTTTCTCATACTGAAAAGAACATTGCCAAGATTGTAGTATGCTTGTGCATAATCAGGTTTAAGCAATATCAATTTTCTGAATGCTTTTTCAGCAACGTCAAATTTTTTAAGCTGTACTGCACTTAATCCTAAAATTTCGAAAATAACTTGAATGTTCGGATGTTTTTTGCTCAATGAAAGTGCCTGATCAAAAGCCTGATCAATTCTTCCCTTTTGAAATAGCAAAATTAACTCTTGGATTTTTTTTTCATTTTTATTCATATGCGTTTTTCTTTAAACCAATAAAAACAACTTTGCTTATGCAAATGACATCACAGCGAATAATCCGGACAAAATGTTCGGATTTCTATGTTATCTCACCGTAACATGGTCTGTAAAATACGATAAATTTCAAAAATATGTTGATCCTTTAACCTTCAGAGAAGCAAGGCTTACCCGTTTCTTAGTAAGAAGTCGATTTATATTACGTTCTGCGCAAGTTATGAACCTCCTGGTCTCATTTCATCAAGAAGTGTAAGGACACTTGACTTGGTTAAACCCTCGAAGACTGGAGGAGGGTGTGTAAATCTGATAAAATCCGCCTCCGATCATTTCTTATGGAGGAAAAGTCATGAAAAAACTGTTCTGGGCAAGCCTTGTTACCATCGCGTTCAGCCAGCCGGCCCTTTCCCTTGAAAAAGAATGGAAGATGGTCGTCAAGCATTTTGACAGTATAGCCAATCAATCCTATGAGCTGGTGACCAACGTGACCTATGACAGCGGACGCAAATGCCATAGAGATGCCTATATCATGAACGTCAATTCAAAAAGCGGAAGTTTCAGCAATCTTACGACAGATGATATGGTCCGTTATTTTTGCGTGGCGCTGCCAAAACAAAGCTGAACGGAAAAACGGTATCGGGATGGTGTGAAGTGAGGTGCGATCACCATTGCTGAGGTTTGCTTTTTGTCGGCAAGAGGTAGATAAATCCGCAGAAATCAGGCGGAATACTTAGAGACAAGGCAGGCGGTAAGGACTATAAGATCAGGCATGACCAACCCAATTCTAATCACCGGCGCCGCAGGTTTCATCGGTTTTCATACAGCGCTTGCGCTGAAAGCCGCAGGTCATGATGTTACCGGCATCGATAACATGAATGCCTATTACGACCCCCGGCTTAAATCCGCGCGGCGGGAACATCTTGCCGAGAGCGGCATCACGGTGCAAACATGTGATCTTGCTGACCATGACGCGACCCTCGATCTCTTCAGAACAATCGCGCCGAAAGTCGTGATCCATCTGGCGGCCCAGGCAGGTGTCCGCTATTCACTTGAAAATCCGCTCGCCTATCGCGACAGCAATCTTTCAGGTTTCCTGCACGTGCTGGAAGGATGCCGGCATCTGGAGGTGGACCACCTGATTTACGCCTCATCCTCCTCTGTTTATGGCGCCAACCACACGTATCCTTCCAGTGAAGACGATACGGTGGATCATCCGCTCAGCCTTTATGCCGCAACCAAGAAAGCCAATGAAGCCATGGCGCATTCCTATGCGCATCTTTATGGGTTGCCGGTAACCGGTCTCAGGTTTTTCACCGTTTACGGCCCTTGGGGGCGCCCCGATATGGCCTATTATATCTTTACCAGAAAAATCCTGGCCGGTGAGCCGATCCCTGTTTTTGGTCAGGGTCAGATGCAGCGGGATTTCACTTATATCGATGATATCGTCGCCGGGATCACGGCACTCGTGCAAACGCCTGCTGCCGGCAATCCGGCCTGGAATGCGGCCGATCCTGATCCTGCGTCAAGTCTGGCGCCATGGCGAATCTATAATATCGGCAACAACACGCCGACTGAACTTGAATATTTCATCGATGTTCTGGAAAAAAATATCGGCGTATCCGCGATACGTGAATATAAGCCCATGCAACCCGGTGATGTTGTTCGTACCGCGGCAGATATCACCGCCCTCACCAAGGCGGTCGGTTTTGCGCCGTCAACCCCGATAGAAGACGGCATCCCCCGCTTTGTCGAATGGTACCGGAAGTTTCATAACTGACGGGTATACCCGTCAGCTCAATACCCGAGAAGCTTTTCCACCGATGCTGTTATCGCATGGCCCAGCGCAATGTGGCTTTCCTGAATAAATGGTGTCTGTTCTGCGGGAACGTCAATGAGGATATCCGCCAGATCTGCCATTTTGCCGCCGCCCGCACCGGTCATGGCCACGGTGGTTATTCCAAGTTGTCTGGCTGCCTCGAGCGCCTTGACGACATTGGCCGAATTTCCGCTGGTGGAAAGGCCGATCAGCACATCTCCCGTTTTGCCAAGGGTTTCCACCTGGCGGGCAAAAATGCCCTCATAGCCGAAATCATTGCTGTAGGCGGTGATAAACGATGTATCGGTGGTGAGAGCCAACGCCGCCAGCCCCCGGCGAGGACGCTGATGATCAAGGGTGGCCACAAATTCAGCCGCAATGTGCTGGGCGTCACCTGCCGAGCCGCCATTGCCGCAGAACATCACCTTGCCCCCCGATGTGAGGCTTGCGGCAATAGCTTCAGCCGCCGCAACCGCGGCATCCCGGCATTCAGTCGCCGCCGCTGTCTTGATTTCAGCTGAACGCCGCAGATGCGTTTCAATATCCCGGGCAAGATCTGGCATGGGTTAACCCTTTATTCCAAATTTATCAGACCTATTATGCCCGTTGGAATGTTTGTGGCAATATATTAGTATCCTTAAAAGTGGTGCTAATTCGATGAATACGAGATGACGGAATGACCAATACCCCCAAAATAAGAAAAGCGATTTTCCCTGTCGGCGGGCTGGGCACTCGTTTTCTTCCCGCCACAAAATCCATGCCCAAGGAAATGCTCCCCGTGGTGGACAAGCCGCTGATCCAGTATGCGGTGGAAGAAGCCGCCGAAGCGGGCATAGAGGAATTTATATTTGTCACCGGGCGCGGAAAATCTGCCATTGAAGATCATTTTGACCATTCCGCCGAACTCGAACAGACCCTGGCCAGACACAACAAGACCACCGGGCTTGAGCTTGTCAGGGAAATGCTGTTTGAGCCCGGCGCCGTCGCCTATATCCGCCAGCAGGAACCTGCCGGACTGGGGCACGCGATCTGGTGCGCACGGCACCTTGTCCAAAACGAACCTGTAGCCATCCTTCTCGCCGATGACCTGATCCTGCCGGCAAGAGGCAGGGCGGGATGTATGAAAGAGATGGTCGATGCCTGGTCAGGCACAGGCGGGAACATGGTCGCCGCCATGGAGGTGGCGCGGGAGGAGACCAGATCTTACGGGATAATCACCCCCGGGGCACAGAACGGTGCCCTTACCGAAGTAACGGGGCTTATAGAAAAACCTGCCCCAGAGGATGCACCGTCACAACTTGCCGTGGTCGGCAGATATATCATCGAGGCAGGCGTTTTCGATGAGATTGGCAAAATGAAGACAGGCGCGGGAGGTGAAATTCAGCTGACTGATTCCCTTGCGCAACGGATTGGTCATGCTCCTTTCAACAGTTTCACTTTCAGCGGGACACGTTATGACTGCGGCTCCAAAACAGGTTTTCTGAAGGCTAATATCGCCTTTGCCATGGAACGGGAGGACATGGCCCCGGAACTGGGCGACTGGCTGAAGACCTGGAAATCCTGAGGTCAGGAGAACGATGATGCGTCATGATTTTCATCCGACCATATTGCGATCCTACGATATCCGCGGCATTGTCGGCACAACCCTAAGCACCGAAGATGCCCGTGCCATCGGCCTCGGTTTTGCCCGTTTCGTGGCAGAGACCGGAGGCAGCAGGGTTGCGGTCGGGCGGGATGGACGGCTCAGCTCGCCTGAACTGGCAGATGCCCTTATCCATGGCCTTGTTGACGGCGGCATGACTGTTCTGGATATCGGACTCGGCCCGACGCCGATGCTATATTTTGCCGATCAGCATCATCAGACCGATGGCGCCATTCAGGTCACCGGCTCACATAACCCGCCTACCCATAACGGGTTCAAGATGGTGCTGGGGCACAAGCCTTTTTTCGGCGACGATATTACCGCGCTTGGCCAGCGCCTGGCCGCAGGTGTTGAAACCCAAACCGGCGGATCGGTTGAACGGATTGAGATTACCGATATTTATGTCCGTGCGATGCTTGAAAAAGCAGGCCAGAACCTTGATATGCTGGCATCAGAGACCCTCATCTGGGATTGCGGCAACGGGGCAACCGGGCCCATCGTAACCTCGCTTGTTCAGCATCTGCCGGGAAAGCATCAGGTGCTTTTTCCCGAAGTGGACGGCACTTTCCCCAATCATCACCCGGACCCGGTTGATCCGGAAACTCTGGGCATGCTCCGCACAGCGGTGGCAGAAAACAACGCCATGATGGGTATAGGGTTTGACGGTGATGGTGATCGCATCGGGCTGATCGATGCCAAAGGCCGACAGGTGCCCGGTGATCTTCTTACCGCCTATCTGGCCCGGGGGGTGATTGCGCGCAATCCGGGCAGGGATATCATCTTTGACGTGAAATCCTCTCTTGCCGCCCTTGATGCTGTTGCCAGAGCAGGCGGCAAGCCAAGCTTATGGAAAACCGGTCACAGCCATATGAAGATGAAACTGAAAGAAACCGGTGCACCCCTTGCAGGTGAGATGAGCGGTCATCTTTTCATTGCAGATAACTATTTCGGCTTTGACGATGCTCTTTTCGCGGCACTCAGCATCTTGAACGAATACACCCGTTGCAAAGAGAGTATCACCAGCTTTCTTGACAGTCTGCCGCCGGTCTTTGCCACACCTGAATTGCGCATCCCTTGTGCCGATGAACAAAAATTTGATGTCGTCCGGCGCGTGATCGGTGATGTGACCGAAAGCCCTGACAAGGATCAGACAGGTATCGCTGATATGGACGGGATCAGGGTTTCAGGTGAGCTGGGCTGGTGGCTGATCCGGGCATCCAATACCGGCGCCGAGCTGGTGGCACGTGCCGAGGGCCGGGATGAAACAAGCCGGGATCAGCTGAAAGAGCGGATCAGGTCACGTCTCAGCAAGGCTGGCCTTGAATGGGATGAATAAATAGGCCTCCGGGCACTGCATGGTCTTTACAGCCATGCCCCGGATCAATATATTCCGCAACGACAATTCACCAAAGAGCCGAAGAGTATATCCATGACTGCGCGCACGAACTGTCACGGTCTTATGGTCGCTGACAACCTCCTTGAATTCATCAATGCTGACGTCCTACCGGGAATAGGCATAGACATCGATCATTTCTGGGCCGGGTTTTCCCGGGCGGTTAAAGACCTGACCCCGAAAAACAGGGCGCTGCTTGAAAAGCGTGCCACTCTTCAGCGCGAAATTGACGCCTGGCTTAAAGAACGCCGTGGCTCCGGTTTTGATATGAATGCGTATACATCTTTCCTGAAAGAGATCGGCTATCTTGCCGAAGAAGGAGAGGATTTTAACGTCACCACCTCAAATGTGGATGATGAAATCGCCCATATCGCGGGACCGCAGTTGGTGGTTCCTGTTCTCAATGCCCGTTATTCCCTTAATGCGGCCAATGCTCGCTGGGGCAGCCTCTATGATGCGCTTTATGGCACGGATGCAATCAGCGAGGATGATGGCGCCACCCGTGCCGGCGGCTACAACCCGAAACGTGGCCAGAAAGTCATTGCCCGGGCGCGGCAACATCTGGACCGCACGATCCCTCTTGCTTCAGGCAGTCATGCGGATGCAACATCGTACCAGATCCGGGATGGCGGGCTTAAGGTTGTGCTTTCAGATGAGACGGAAACCACGCTGAAGGACCCGTCGCAGTTCAAGGGATGGGCAGGCGATGCGGCATCACCGGATTCCATCCTTCTTGCGGTCAACAACCTTCATGTCGATCTCCTTTTTGACTCCAGCGGCGCCATCGGCAAGGCTGATCCTGCCGGGATCAATGATATCGTGTTGGAAGCCGCCGTCTCCACCATCATTGACCTTGAGGATTCGATTGCCGCGGTCGATGCCGATGACAAGGTTGAAGCCTATCGCAACTGGCTCGGGCTGATGAAAGCTGATCTCAAAGCAACCTTTGAGAAAGGTGGCAAAACAACCACCCGTGCGCTTAATGATGACCGCAACTATACAGCGCCGGATGGCTCAACCCTTACCCTGCATGGCAGATCACTTCTGCTGGTGCGGAATGTCGGCCACCTGATGACCAATCCCGCCATCCTGGATGAGGACGGCGGGGAAGTGTTCGAAGGTATCATGGATGCGTTCATTTCCACGGCCATTGCTGTCTATGACATCAAGGGCCTTGGCCGTCTGCGCAATTCCCGTACCGGTTCCGTCTATATGGTCAAGCCCAAGATGCACGGGCCGGAAGAGGTCGCCTTCGCAGATGAGATCTGCGCCCGGGTTGAAGATCTGCTGGGGCTTGATCCTTCCACCATCAAAATCGGCATCATGGATGAAGAACGCCGGACTTCGGTCAATCTCAAAGAATGTATCCGGGCCGCGAAAAGCCGGGTTGCGTTCATCAATACCGGATTCCTTGACCGCACGGGTGATGAAATTCACACATCGATGGAAGCCGGCCCGATGATCCGCAAGACGGAGATGAAGGGCACGGGCTGGATTGCCGCGTATGAAGACTGGAACGTGGATATCGGTCTTGCCTGCGGTCTTTCAGGCAAAGCCCAGATCGGCAAGGGGATGTGGGCAATGCCTGATCTGATGGGCGCCATGCTTGAGCAGAAGATCGCCCATCCGAAGGCCGGGGCGAATACGGCCTGGGTGCCGTCCCCCACCGCGGCGACGCTTCATGCGCTCCATTACCATGAAGTTGATGTCTTCGGTATTCAGCGGGAGCTGAGCGGCAAAAGCCGGGCCAAGCTGGAGGATATCCTGAATATCCCGGTTGACCGCGAAACCAACTGGTCAGAAGAAGATATCCAGGCGGAACTCGACAACAATGCCCAGGGCATCCTCGGTTATGTCGTACGCTGGATTGATCAGGGGGTAGGCTGTTCGAAAGTGCCGGATATCAATGATATCGGCCTCATGGAAGATCGTGCAACCTTACGCATCTCATCTCAGCATATTGCCAACTGGCTCTATCACGGCATCACCACGGAAGAACAGGTCATGTCCACGATGAAGCGCATGGCTGCGGTTGTTGACGGCCAGAACGCCGGGGACCCTGCGTATTCCCCGATGGATGGACATTTTGAAACTTCCGTTGCGTTCAAGGCTGCCTGTGATCTTGTTTTTGAGGGTCGCAAACAGCCATCCGGCTATACCGAGCCTGTTTTACACCAGCGCCGTCTCGAAGCCAAAAGCGCCTGACCTAACGGGCACCAAAACCGGTGAAGATGGTCTTCAGTGTCTTGAAGAGAATCACGAAGTCCATCATCACCGAAAGATTCTTGATATAGAACAGATCATAGGAAAGCTTGATATCCGTTGACGACACATCATCGGCATAACCCTGCATGACCTGTGCCCAGCCGGTAATCCCCGGCCGCACCGCATGGCGGAACGGATAGAGCGGAATCTCATGCGCCAGTTTGTCCACAAAGGCTTTCTGTTCAGGCCTCGGGCCAATGATGCTCATGGAGCCGGCTAGAACATTGAAGAGCTGCGGCAACTCATCAATCCGCCATTTGCGAATGATTTTTCCAACACGGGTAACACGTGCATCCTTCCTGGCGGCAAATTTCGCCCCTGAAGCTTCGGCATCCGTCACCATGGACCGGAACTTGAACATGGTAAATTCATCCCCGCGAAGCCCGATACGGGTCTGACAGAAAATCGGGCTGCCACGTGTTTCAAGTCGAATGAACAGGGCCGTCAGAAGCATCAGGGGAAGCAACACGGCAATGCCGGCAACAGCCATCCCGATATCGGCGCATCGTTTCAAGACCGCGTACCGTCTCAAAGGTCTGAGCTGAAGAAGCGTGCCGGCATCCGTATGCGCAAGATCAACCCTGCCGCTCACCTGTTCCTGAAATTCGTTAAAGGGAAGTATGGGCACGTTGCTGATGGCCAGTTTTGCCAGTATGCCCGCGTAACGGGCATCCTGCATCTCACCGGTTGTAACAATCATCACATCAATCCGGGTCGGTATCGGCATCTTTTCTGAGACAAGATGGACATTGTTCGGTGCCAGTATGGTTGGCTCAACACAGCCCTTGAAAATGCCGATATTCAACCGGGCGGACCGCGCCAGAAACTGCCCGTGAGCAACAAGAAGGCCAAGCCCGATACACCAGTTCACGGCATAGAACACCGAAGAATAGTCAAGGCGAAGCACCAGCATCGCCATCAGGGTGATAACGGTCGCACTGAACCAGACAGGCATGACCTGGGAGGTTACGTTCCAGACCGAAACCCGAGAGAGCCGTACCAGCATGCTCAGGGACAGCACGTGACCTGCAAACAGAAAACCGGCGGAAACAATAATGGTCTCAGGCAGGGAGGCAAGATCCGGTCCTTCCATCGCTATGGCTGTTGCCGCCATCAGCACAAGCGCGGCCAGCGCCATCAGGAGGGTTATCAGAAAAATCCTGGTATGGGGCAAAAGTTCAGGAAACCCTGTTCCGGATGTCTTGATATCAATCTGATCCATTCCTGAATACCCGATACCTTATAAAGGTGGATTTTCTTTCCTGTCTTTCCTTTCCATAGTATTACTGGGTTCAATATCGAAATGCAAACCGTCAGGATTTATCCCCGAAGATCAGAAGAGGGAACATCATGCGGAAAACCACCCCCCATCCGTCCCCGCCGGCATCACGGAAGGCCATCATGGCCTATGCCCTCTATGACTGGGCTTCGTCTCCGGTTCCCACCCTTCATGCCACTTTCGTTTTTGCGGTGTATTTTTCCACCGCCGTCATGCCCGAAGGCGGAACCACTGCCTGGGCCTGGATGACAGCATTTTCTGCCGCTGTGGTGGCGGTGCTCTCTCCTCTTCTCGGGGCAGTAGCCGACCAGATGGGAAAGCGTAAATCCCTTCTTGCGATGATGAGCATCATCGGCGGGGTCAGCGTCGCGGCTTTATGGATTATCCTGCCTGACCCGGCTTACGCAACCCTGGCCCTGATGCTTTCTGCCATCAGCATCATTGCCATGGAAACCGCCTTTGTTTTCTACAACGCTCTTCTGCCCGGTGTTGCCGGACGCCAGATCATCGGCCGGGTTTCAGGTTTTGCCTGGGGGGCCGGATATTTCGGGGCGATCATATGCCTTGTATTGGCGCTCGGGTTTTTCATCCTGCCGGAACAGCCCGGCTTCGGGCTTGATAAAGAGACAGCAGAACATATCCGCATCACCATGCCGTTTGCAGCCGTCTGGTTTTTGCTGTTTGCTGCTCCCTTCTTTCTTTTTGTTCCCGAAGGGCTGAAATGCGAGGAGCCGTTTCTTCCTGTTCTGAAGGAAGGCTGGAGCATTGTCCGTGATACGCCCGGGCTGTTGCGTTTTCTGATAGCCCGAATGTTCTATGCTGATGCACTGGTCACCTTGTTTGCCTTTGGCGGTATTTATGCTGCCAAGGTGTTCGACTTCAGCCAGACAGAGGTTATCATCTTTGCCATCGTGCTCAACATTACCGCTGGTTTCGGCGCTGTTTTCGGCGGGATCGTGGATGACCTGCTTGGAAGTCTTACGACGATAAGGATTTCACTCTTCTCACTCACCGGGTTTGGCCTTGCCGGATTGCTGGCGCCGAATGCCGCCGTGTTCTGGATCGCAGGAAGTCTCCTCGGCATATGTATCGGCCCGCTTCAGGCGGCCAGCCGTAGCCATGCGCTCAGACTTTCTCCTGAAGGAAGTGAGGCAAGGGTGTTCGGTTTCATGATGCTCACCGGGAAGGCCACGGCATTTATAGGGCCACTGATCTATGGCTGGCTTGTGCTTGAAACCGGCAGTGAGCGTGCCGGAATGCTCAGTGTTATCCTGCTGTTTGTTATGGGGATCGGGCTCCTGCCTTCTACGCGTCGCCAAGCCTGAGCCGCATTTCAGCCCGCAGATCATCGATGGAAATCGTTTTGCTTCCCCGCTTCAGGTGCCAGAACGCCCAGCCATTGCAGGTCTCCCGCCCCTGAAGTTTGGCCCCGAGAGAATGGATTGAACCCTGCCTTGGCAGAGCAGATGACGTATCTTCAACCAGACTGCCATCAGCGCGGACACGTGCCCTGAGCTTGCCTTTGGCACAGATCAGGGTCTCGCCGGGTTTGATCACCCCCTGTTCCAGAAGCGTGCCGAAAGGAATTTTGGTCTGGGCACGTTTGGACGGTGCGGCCAGCATGTCAATATCCCCGAGCGGTTTAACGCCGCTGATCCGGTTGCGGGCAATTTCGGCGTAACTTTCCTCACGTTCAATCCCGATGAACCGGCGATGCATTTTTTTCGCCACCGCCCCGGTGGTGCCTGTGCCAAAAAACGGATCCAGCACCAGATCACCCGGATTGGTGGACGCCATCAGCACCCGCGTAAGCAGGGCTTCGGGTTTCTGGGTGGGATGCGCCTTGTTGCCCTGATCCTTGATCCGCTCACCTCCGTTGCAGATGGGCAACAGCCAGTCAGATCTCATCTGGATATCATCGTTCAGGGTCTTCATGCTTTCGTAATTGAAAGTATAGCGGGATTTGGCATCCCGGGCCGCCCAGAGCAGAATTTCATGGGCATTGGTAAAACGACGCCCACGGAAATTCGGCATCGGATTGGTCTTTCTCCAGATGATGTCGTTCAGCATCCAGAAACCGGTATTCTGCAGAATTGTCCCGACCCGATAGATATTATGATAAGAGCCTATCACCCAGATCGTGCCATCAGGCTTGAGAAGACGACGGGCTTCATCAAGCCAGGCCTCGGTGAACATATCATAGGCCCGGAACGTGTCGAACTTGTCCCAGTCCTCCAGCACCGCAGAGACAGCGGTCTCATCAGGGCGGGTCAGCACGGCACCACTGAGCTGAAGATTGTAGGGCGGATCGGCAAATATCAGATCAACCGACGCATCGGGAAGACGCCGCATAACCTCAAGGCAGTCGCCGACAAAAACGCGGTTTTCCGCCTTGGCCAGACTGAGACCAGATGAAGATGATTTCGTTTTGATTGCATTCATGGAGCAATGATTTGCCCAAGAATCATTATTCGTCAATGCTTTAAAACATGAAGTGAAAGTGATTTCTATATATGGTGGCGCCGCATTGGCTGACGCCTTTATCTGGTATAGCCATGGGCGGCGGCGGCACGAGCCACCGGCCGGAAACTCAACCGGTGGTGCGGGCATGGCCCTTCTTGTGTCAGTGTTTCGGCATGGGGCCGGGTGCCGTATCCCATGTTTTTGCGCCAACCGTATTGAGGCCAGCTCCGGTCCAGCTCCATCATGATGGTATCACGGGTTTGTTTGGCGGCGATGGATGCCGCCGCGATACTGAGCGATCTGCTGTCACCTTTCACCACCGGCTGAACGGTGAGTTTCTGCCGGAGACGAAGAGTGGGAAAAGGGGGCGCGAGTGAACCGTCAACAAGAACATGGAGGTCGTGTTCATCCGGGCTCAATCCGGAAAGGGCCAATTCCATCGCGTGAAAGGTGGCGGGAAGAATACCCATCTGATCAATCCCGGCGGCATCAACGGAAGCTACATGGATACGAAAGATTTCTGGATTTTCGGCCAGAAGCTGAAGTTTTTCCCATAGCGCCGCCCTTTTGCCGGCGGAAATGGTTTTGGAGTCGTTAAGCCCGGGGGGCAGTTCTGCCACATATTCAGGATGTATCCACCCCGCCGCCGCGGTGACAGGACCCGCCCATGGGCCGCGACCCGCTTCATCGATGCCAACCACCATCTTCGGTTTCTGTGATACAAAGAGATCCGGACCTTCTCCCCTCAACGCCTGATGTTCCAGATCAAAATCAGGGGATTGTTCAGCTTTTGCGGCCACCGATCCCGCTTTCCGTCAACCTTGGCATGATTTCAACGAAATTGCAGGGTTGATGCCGTATATCCAACTGCCATTTCAAAATCTGGTCCCACCCGTCACGGCAGGCGGAGGGTGAGCCGGGCAGGGCAAAGATATAAGTTCCCCCGGCAACACCACCAATCGCCCGGCTCTGCAATGCGGAGGTACCGATCTTGGCAAAACTAAGCCACCTGAACATCTCACCAAAGCCTTCAATTTCTTTGTCGAAAATACCTTTGAGCGCCTCCGGGGTCACGTCACGGCCTGTCACCCCGGTCCCGCCCGTGGTAACGACACAGTCGATCTCAGGGTCCCTGATCCAGACGTCCATCATGGCCCGGATTTCATCAATATCGTCGTGCACGATAGTCCGGCTGATCAGGGCATGACCGGCTTCAAGTATCCGCTCAACCAGCAGATCACCTGACTTATCGTCCTGACTTGTCCGGGTATCCGAAACCGTCATCACGGCAATGCCTATGGGCTGGAATGGGATAGTCTCATCGATTTTGCCTGTCATCTTTCCCCCTTCAGCGGCAACGTTCCGACAAACGTGTCAGCGTGCAGTGCGAGCCGCCGTTATACGCAAAAGGTGAATATTCCGCCATCTTGCCCGAAGCCAGCGACGCCACCGATTGCGCGTCCTGCCCGAGACGTTTGCGGTAGATCCACAGATTGGTCATCACGTTCTTGACATAGAAACGTGTTTCCCTTGATGGCAGGGATTCCAGAAGCATCAGGGTGTCGCCGCCATGGTTGATTTTCCCGGTCCATTTCCTGAGATTGCCGGGCCCGCCGTTATAGGCGGCAAGAAGCCGGACCAGATCACCCTTGATCTGAGGTTCTTCAAGAAGATGGAGGATATATTCTTCACCAAGGCGGATATTGATTGCCGGTACCATCAGATCATGGCGTTTGGTATCCCGGAAACGGTGGTCACGTGCGATAAAGGCTGCGGTGGAGGGCATGAGTTGCATCAGCCCGCTTGCCTTGGCCCAGGATTTGGCCCGGGGATTAAAGCCTGATTCCTGCCGCATCACCGCCAGAAGCAGGGCCTGATCAACCCGGATGGGTTCGCTCGTCTCAAAATCAGGGATCGGGTAAAGCGCACCGTACCAGGTCTCGCCATTCTCACGCCGGAAGATGTCGGCGGCCCGAAACGACAGCCCGGCCATATGGGTATGAGCCGCCAGTGCCATCACCTGATGGCGCTGTTCCCAGTTCATTTCCTTCCAGAGATATCTGAGCTCACGACTGGCATGATAGGTTTCCCCAACCTGAAGCAGAGCAAGCGCACGGCGGCCGCCGGGCTGTTCTGAAAGCCAGGCGATGAAGACCGGATCAAGAGGCGGCAGAGAGAAATCAAGGCGGATATCCTGCCCCAACGCTTCGGCCGCAAGTGTCCCGTAGAATGTATCCTGATAGCGGGCGGCAATATCAAGAAAGCGGAAACTTTCTTCGACCTCACCTTTTCGCAGGGCCCCCCGGCTTGCCCAGAACGCCGCGCTGCTGACCAGCGCTTCGGGTGCATCATCGTGATCAGCCAGTGTCCGCAGGAAATTCATGGCAAGGTCGATGTCACCATGCCGCCAGGCCGCGATGCCGGCCGTCCAGTACGCCTGATGCACCGATGTCCCGCCAAGGGCAATCGCCTGTTTGGCATAGGAGATCGCTTTCAGATCCTTGCCATAGATGAAATATCCGTGGGCGATATCGGCACGCAACACGCCTTCCTCAAATTTGGTGAGGTAGCGGATGTTTTCCTTGGTGAGAAGATCTGCCGCGCCGCTAGGCCAGCCGGAACGTATCCGCCGACGGATATCTTTTGCGACCGATCTTGTCTTGGCCGGAGATGCCCGTCCCGTTGTCGTGGTGGGGATGGAGATATAATGTCTGCCCATCGAGGTCCGGCCATAGCCGTTCAGATACCCTGATTTCGGGTTCTTCGGAGGCTTGGCATTGGACGGGCGGCGTTTTTTTGCAAGCCAGGAAATCCGGCTGGCGGCAGGATGATCATTGTATTTGCCAAGCCAGTCACGGAGTTGCTTATAGGTGGAACGCCAGCCCGTCGGGTGCAGATAACGTTGCGAAAGCACACGCCCGAGAAGCAGATCATCTTCAAGACCGTTGATGAGTTTATCCGCTTCTTTCCATTTTTTATCCTGCTGGAGGTCGAAAATCTTCCGGTAGCGGTCCGCATCCGCGGGGCTGAGTGGTTGAGGCAGGGAGAGAGGCTGGGAGGAAACAGGGACTGTTTCCTTGGCCTGTGCCTCAATATCAGATACGACGCCGACCATAACAGCCAGAAAAAGCCATAGTGAAGATGTCAGCACCATAAGTCGGCAGTTACACATGAAGCGGTTATCTCTGTCCGGCGTGTTGATACAGGGCTAGTTTACGCATCATCGTGCCGGGCAATCAACCGAAAGAGTGGTTTTTCTCAGCCAAATATCTGACGGCATGCAACCCAGAAGGATTAACTGGCCGCAAGGTGGCGGTGAAGAAGGCGGAGATCATGCCAGGAAAGGGCTTTCTGCCCGGGGGTCCGCAACAGATAGGCCGGATGCAGCGTTGGCAGAAGAGGAATTTCCCCGCCGGCCCCATCATCAAACGAATGCCATTTCCCTCTTAGCTTAAGTATCCCGGTGGATGTGCCGAGAAGTGCCTTGGTGGCTGATCCCCCGAGCGTTAAAAGAACCTGCGGGGCGACAAGCTGGATATGACGCCGGATAATAGGCATAAAAAGGGCAATTTCTTCGGTGGTCGGTGTCCGGTTTCCCGGTGGACGCCAGAGCAGGATATTCGTGATATAGACCTGTTCGCGATCAAGGCCTATCGAGGCCAGCATGCGGTCAAGCAACTGCCCGCTAACCCCGACAAACGGCTTTCCCTGCCGGTCTTCATCCGCGCCCGGGGCTTCACCGATCAGCATGACTTTTGCCTCCGGGTTACCATCGGCAAAGACCATGTTGCTTGCGGTTTTCTTGAGGTCGCATCCTTCAAATTCGGCGCAGGCACTCCTTAACGCATCCAGTGTTTCGGCAGCCTCAAACGCCGGAGAAATTTGTGGTGAGAAAAGAGCAGGATTATCGGCAACAGACGCCGCAGGGTCTGTACCGGATGCAGGTGGTGTTTCGGGCAGAGATACGGCGGCGGGGGCAACCTGTTCCGCCTCGAAAGAAGTGAGAGGCTCATCACGAATACACTCATCCGCCCCGGCCTCAACCTGAAAGCGCAGCATTTCGAGCATCTGCTTCTGGTCCAACTCCTGGTCTTTTTGAGGCGACATCATGATATTTTCTGTCCGGAAATGGCGATTTGCACCAGCCGTTCAAGCTAGTATATACACTGTACTAGGAGATATGGGTTGTGCAAGCTTGTCTTCACTGCCAGAGTTTTAACTTTCCGGCCTGATGCATGAAGCGGGGAGGCCAACGTAACGGGAGAGAAAACATGGAACGCGAATCCATGGAATTTGATGTGGTGATTGTCGGTGGCGGACCATCCGGTCTTTCGGCGGCGATCCGGCTCAAGCAACTGGCAAACGAAGCCGGACGAGAGCTGAATGTCTGCCTGATCGAGAAAGGCGCTGAGATCGGCGCGCATATTCTCTCAGGAGCGGTTCTTGAACCACGTTCGCTCGATGAACTTCTGCCGGACTGGAAAGACCTCGGCGCACCACTCGATACCCCGGTAAAAGAGGATCGTTTCATGTTCCTCACGGAAAAAGGATCGTTCCGGCTCCCCACACCGCCGCAGATGAACAATCACGGCAACTACATCATCAGTCTGGGTAATTTCTGCCGCTGGCTGGGTGAGCAGGCGGAAGCACTGGGGGTTGAGATCTATCCCGGTTTTCCCGCCGCCGAAGTGCTCTATGATGAGGCCGGCCATGTCCGGGGAATTGCCACCGGTGATATGGGTATCGGCAAGGACGGAGAGAAAACCGATGGCTATGAGCCGGGTATGGAACTTCTCGGCAAACAGACGATTTTTGCCGAAGGTTGCCGCGGCCATCTGACCAAAACTCTTTTCGAAAAATTCAACCTGCGCGAAGGCAAGGATCCGCAAACCTATGCCATCGGCATCAAGGAGCTGTGGGATATCGACCCGGTCAAGTCCGAGCCCGGTAAAGTCTGGCATTCCGTTGGCTGGCCGGTTTCGAGTGATGTCTATGGCGGCTCTTTCCTCTATCATCTCAATGGCAATCAGGTTGCGGTGGGTTACGTGATCGGGCTTGATTATAAAAACCCGCATCTTTCCCCGTTTGAAGAATTCCAGCGCTTCAAGACACATCCCAAGGTGCGTGAGGTCTTTGAAGGCGGACGCCGGGTTTCGTATGGCGCGCGCGCGCTCAACGAAGGTGGCTTTCAGTCCATTCCCAAACTGACTTTCCCCGGCGGCTGTCTGGTGGGATGCACCGCAGGTTTCCTCAATGTTCCCAAGATCAAGGGAACACATACCTCGATGAAATCCGGCATGCTGGCAGCGGAAGCGGTGTTTGATGCGCTGGACGGGCAAGGGGCTGAACCTTCCTCTTACGGAGAGAAGATCGAAAGCTCCTGGCTTTGGGATGAGCTCTACCGTGTCCGGAATATCAGGCCTGCCTTCTCGCAGGGGCTCTGGTTCGGCATGGCCTATGCCGGTATCGACACGTATCTCCTGCGTGGACGCGCCCCATGGACCTTCCATCATCACGAAGATCACACGGCGCTCAGGCCCGCAAGCCAGATGCCCAAGATCGAGTATCCGAAACCGGATAATGTGGTCAGTTTCGACCGCAACTCTTCGGTCTATCTGTCGGGGACCAATCATGAGGAAAATCAGCCCGCACATCTGCAGCTGAAAGATCCGTCTGTTCCTGTTGAGCATAATCTCGCCATCTATGACGCGCCCGAACAACGCTATTGCCCGGCAGGCGTCTATGAAATCGTCCGCAATGATGATGGCAGCAATCCGCGGCTTCAGATCAACGCACAGAACTGCGTGCATTGCAAAACCTGTGATATCAAGGATCCTTCCCAGAATATTACCTGGGTCACGCCCGAGGGCGGGGGTGGTCCGGCTTACCCGAATATGTAATCACCTCTTTACCCGAGACCGGACCAGCCCCTATGCTGGTCTGGTATGAGGGACACGAGGATGAAGCATACCCGTCAACATTCGCCGCAGCGCAAATGTCCAACTCAGGGCCGGAAGACCGGACCGGGAACCGTGCTGTATATGCTACTGGGCGCACTGATGCTCGCAACGGGATCATGCCAGGGTCCTGTGAATGTTCATGAAGTGTCGGGGTCGTCACCTCAGGCTGCGTCAGAGGAGGCGGTTGCCGAAACTCCCGGGGAAACTGTTGCTCTTGATGCCGGATCGTATCTGGTGGCGCATGTGGCAAGCTATGGTCTTGATCTGCGCAAAGCTGCGGACAACTATGCCCTTGCACTTGCAAAAGATCCTTCAAACATTGCTCTTCTCGAACGTTCTTTCCTGATGTTCTATATCAATGGTGAAATAGAAAACGCCGCCACGATTGCCGGTCGAATCGAACAGATCAGCGAGCCTGTGGAACTGGGCGGTGAACCTGCCGCCGCGATTGCGGCCAGAAACGGAGATTGGGAAGGTCTGGATGTTCTTGCCGAACATCTCTGGGCTGATCAGGCGAGCCGGCCGATGGGCATTGTGTTGAGTGCGTGGTCTCTCGCTTTTCGTGAGCAGGGTGATGCGGGCCTCTCACGGCTGCTGGACCTGGCCACGATCGACCATCACGGTGCCGAAGTGACCATGCTGGTGCAATCCGCACTGATGGCTGAATATCTCGGGCGGCCCGGTGAAGCCAATGCCTTTGCCGGGGATGTGCTGAACACCGCATCAATACCCCCTGCCAGCCGTATCCTGATGGCTGGGATACTGGCACGGAGCGGGAAATTACAGGACGCGCTTGACCAGCTTGATCCATCTCTCGGCCCGTTTTTTGACAAACCTGCGATACGTCGTGACCTTGAAAACGGAGAACTTTTGCTCTTGCCCACGCCGTCGCGCCGCCAGATCCTTGCCAATGCGATTATCGACGCAAGCCAGCTCGACGACAGCGAACAGATCCATCTTCTGGCCCGGCTTCACCTTGCCTCCTATATTGATCCGGGATACGACCGACTGATCTATATGCTGGGGCGTGAGCTGTTCAATCTGGGTTACGATGATCAAGCGCAACGCCAATTTGCCCAGATGCCGCAGAACAGCATCTGGCGACAGCCGGGCCTTATCCTGACCGCGCGCCAGTTAAGCCGCCAGAAAGACAGCACTGAAGATGCGGCGCTTATCTATGACCAACTCATCGAAAACAACCCGGACAACCCGTCTCTCTTGCAATATGCCGCTGATAACGACCGCTGGGCAGGAAAATTTGACACAGCCCTTATCAAATACGATACGGCTCTTGATCTGGCACCGGCAAGCGGGCGTCTCCATTATTATCGCGGGATATGCCTTGATCATCTCGGACGTGAAGATGAAGCCGAAAAAGCTTTCCGGCTCGCCATCTCTTTTGATCCGGAGGATGCTTACGCGCTCAATTATTTCGGCTACTGGCTTTTGGAGCAGGACAAGGCCCCCGCTGAAGCCCTCGGGATGATACGTAAAGCCGTCAAAAAGCAACCCCGGAACGGATATTTCGTCGATTCCCTGGGTTGGGGATTATTCAAACTTGGCCGATATGACAAAGCTGTCCTTTATCTGGAGCAGGCCGTTACCCTGGAGCCCGCTGACCCTGTTATCACCGACCATCTCGGGGATGCTTACGCCAAACTCGGGCGGATGAGAGAGGCCAGATACCACTGGCAAAGGGCGCTGGTCTTCGCCAATGACGACACCGATACAGAAGAGATACGCCAGAAGATCAGGGCCACGTTAAAAGAAGAATGACACCGATGCCTGATCTGACCTCTTTTCACGAAGACGCCCCGGCCAAGATCAACCTGACGCTGGCGGTCACCGGACGCCGGGAGGATGGATATCATCTGCTTGATTCGATGGTGGTCTTTGCCGATATATGTGACCATCTCAGCCTGAAACCCAGCCATGCCGATCATCTTGAACTCACAGGCCCTTTCGCCAGTGCCATCGGCAGTGAGGCACATCAGGATAACAGTGTCTGGCAGAGTTTGACGGCTTTCCGCGAAGTCACCGGATGGGATCAATCCTTCGCCATAACGCTCAACAAAAACCTTCCCGTTGCGGCAGGTATCGGGGGCGGGTCAAGCGACGCGGCGGCGATGCTTCGTCTGCTCAATCGCCTTGCGCCCAATCCTCTTAAAGAACACATTCTTGATCAACTTGCCCTTGACCTCGGCGCCGATGTGCCGGTCTGCCTCAGAGCAGATAAAGGGGGATTATGGCGGATGCGCGGTATCGGCGAGCGCACAGAACCCCTCCCGGCCATACAAAGCCCCGCTCAAAACCCCGGCCTTGTCCTTTTTAACAACGGGACAAAGGTGGCCACAAGGGATGTCTTCGCGGCTTTTAGCAAAACCGGCAGGCCTGATGATGTATCGTCGGATATGCCGCCCTCATCTGGCCCCATCCGTATCACCGATCTTGGCTCCATGATCGCGGATGGAAATGACCTCCTTGAGCCGGCAATTGGTGTTGCCCCGGGCATAGAACAAAGCCTTGATATCCTGACGTCCATGCGCGCTGGCCGCGGATTTATCGCCGCAGGAATGAGCGGGAGCGGCGCAACCTGCTTTGCCCTTTTCACTGATCCTGATGCCGCTATTTCAGCCCTTAGATCAACTGACGGGACAGAAGGATGGTGCTGGGCAGGCGGTGTTCGCTGAAATTTCTTCTCCCCGGGCATGGTGGAGATTGCCCGGGTGGCTCAATGAAATTCATCCACAGGTCGGGATGTGAAAAAAATCCGATAAAGTTACTTGAACGGTTAATCGCAAGCCGCTATGTTGCGTTGCTTGCTGGGGCGTAGCCAAGTGGTAAGGCAGCGGTTTTTGGTACCGTGCACCGTAGGTTCGAATCCTACCGCCCCAGCCAGCTAATTTCCTTTCATGACAGATAACCGATATAGCTTCACAGGCTGAGGCAATAACCTTTGTTTCGTGTCACCAGAAACGGGTTTTCATCGATCAGATGGATTTTCTGCCGCAACCGGTAGATATGGGTTTCAAGCGTATGGGTTGTGATGCGTTCATTATAACCCCAGACATTTTCAAGCAGCTCGATTTTGTTGACCTCAGCCCCTTCTTTCTTGAAGAGATATTTGATGATGGCCGTTTCCTTTTCAGTCAGCGAAAGGTCCTTGCCCGTATCCCGGTGGGTCAGGGTTTTGCTACCGGGACTGAAGACAAAAGCACCGATTGTGATCCGCGCATCTGAACGGGCCTGATACTGATCAAGATGAATCCTGATACGGGCGACCAGCTCACCGAGCCTGAGCGGCTTGGCTATATAATCGTTGGCGCCGGCCTCAAGCCCTTCAATTGTATCCATTTCCCCGTCCTGGGCGGTAAGCATCAGCACAGGTATCGTATATCCCTGGGATCTTATCCATCTGCAGGCATCACGGCCGTCTCCGTCTGGCAGAGACACATCAAGAAGGATCAGATCAGGGTCTGTTTCCTCCAGTCTCAATTTGGCGTCGGCGATGGTTTCCGCACCAGTAACATCAAAATCCGTTTCGGATGAAAGTTGACGCACCAGCGTTTCAAGAAGGTGGCTATCATCATCAACAGCAAGGATTTTTACCATGGATCCTGTGCTTTCCTGTTGTTGAAAACCCTGAGCTGGGCTAACAATGGCCGTTACATATTATCTGAACTACTTTAGAACATTGCGGCAAACCAATCAATAAATTGCTTATTGAACAAGCTCTGATAGTTGGAACATGACAAGACTACAGCGAGATAGAAAAAGATATTTTGTGAGGACCTGGCATGTCAAACGCCGCTGATATCCAATCTGTTCACCGGGCTATCGCTGATTTGCGGCGAGGCTCACCTGTTCTCCTTTGTGCGAATTCAGGCTATACCGGGCTGATACGCGCCGCCGAGCAGGTTTCAACCGACGGGCTTGCGGCGCTGGCCCGGCAGTCTTCTTCCGCCCCGTATCTGTTGATTTCAGTACAGCGCGCCAAGGCTGTCGGCTTCAGACCCAAAGCTTCCGCGGTTGCCTGTTCGATTATTCTGCCCGAACGTCTTCAGCCTGAAGATATTCTTGGCCTGATCGGAGATTTGCCGCTGAAGACGGATATAAGCGGGCTCAATGTTCTGCCCGAAGATGACACCAGCATGGCTTGCCTTGCCCTGATGGTGATGCGGATGGCCCGGCTGATGCCTGCCGCGCTTGCCGCTCATATGTCCTTTACCGATGACCGGGCACTTCAGCGATGGGCACAGGACAGAGGGGTTCTTGTTCTGGATGAAGATAAAATACGGTCTTTTGAAGCCCATTCCGCCAATCTTCTCCGGGAGGCGGCCCGTGCCAGACTGCCGCTTGAGGATGCGGAAAATGCGGAAATTGCCATCTTTCGCCCGCTTGATGGCGGCACGGAACATTTTGCCCTTCTCATCCATCCGGCAGATGGCACCGGGATGACAACCCCACCTCTTGTGCGCATTCATTCGCAATGTATAACGGGAGATCTGCTCGGAAGCCTGAAATGTGATTGCGGCACCCAACTGCGTTCCGCGATCCGGCAGATGGCAGAGAGTGGCGGAGGTATTCTTATCTATCTTGCCCAGGAAGGCCGGGATATCGGTCTTGTCAACAAACTCCGTGCCTATTCGCTTCAGGATACAGGACTTGATACGGTTGATGCCAATCATGCGCTCGGGTTTGAAACCGATCACCGGTATTTCCTGCCGGCGGCGGTCATGCTTCACCAGCTTGGTCATGGCGCCATCCGGCTGATGACAAACAACCCCGACAAGATCGAACAGGTGAGATCATCGGGGGTGGAGGTGGTCGAACGCATCCCCCTCATGGCCGGCCGGAATCCACATAACGATGCGTATCTCGACACCAAGAAAAACCGGACCGGTCATCTGATAGACTAGGGATAAGGCGCCAAACTACGCCCCCGGTCGTTCGCCGAACAACGCCGAGCCAACACGGACATGGGTCGAGCCAAACCGGATGGCTTCGGCAAAATCCGCGCTCATCCCCATGGAAAGATGGGGGAGGCTGGCCTCACGCGCCAATTTGGCAAGCAGGGCGAAATGCATGGCGGCCTCTTCCCCTATCGGCGGAATGCACATAAAGCCCTTGATCCGGAGCCCCAGATCCTCGCTGCAGAAACGGCTGAAAGACACCGCTTCCTTCGGTGCAATACCGGATTTCTGCTCTTCTTCACCCGTGTTGACCTGAATAAGACAGTCCCGTTTTCTGCCCTGTTTTTCCATTTCACCCGCCAGCACCCGGGCGAGTTTTTCCCGATCCAGGGTTTCGATCACATCAAACAGCGCAACCGCCTGACCCGCCTTGTTTGTCTGCAAAGGGCCAATCAGGCGCAAGGAAAGATCAGGGATGGAGTTACGGCGATGCCCCCAGCGTTCTTCGGCTTCCTGCACGCGGTTTTCGCCAAACACCCTGAGCCCCGCGTCAAGTGCCGCCTCTATCCTCTCATCCGGCTGCTTTTTGGATACCGCCACAAGAGTGGTATCCCCGACTTGCCGCCCTGAAGACAACGCAGCTTTTTCCATCTCCGCGCGGATCTGTTCCATCGATCTGGCGATACTGTGTTTCATGATCCTTGTATTTCCTCAAGAGAACTTCGCTTTTTTGCCAAGCCAGAGTAGACGGTATCCTGAAATCTTGAAAGTGTTTCCATCTCAATCCGGGACGAATATTCAGGTCGCTTATATTTGTGTGACACCGGGTTAAAACCGGTGGTGCGATCGAACAAATACGAAGGACTACTGGTCTTCCGATCAATTTGCTTTTTATTCATTCCAGTGGCATTCTCGGACTGCGCCTTTCCGGGACCTGCCCGGAGACAGTAATGTTTTTATTTCGAAAGAGGCCGGAATGCCAGGACATCACGACCAGCCACATGGTATCAGCCGCCTTTACGGCCTGCTGCATCAACCCTGGATGAAATCC
>Ga0181584_10000729_pt1 | contig 24049 bp, 19 predicted proteins | sample 071ome_30_FD_132462 | JGI IMG/M metagenome (GOLD analysis project Ga0181584, IMG submission 132462) | Coastal salt marsh microbial communities from the Groves Creek Marsh, Skidaway Island, Georgia - 071406AT metaG (megahit assembly) | ecosystem: Environmental > Aquatic > Marine > Intertidal... | reverse complement strand
CCGACTGCCCTTCTTCTTGTTCTTGTTCTTGTTCTTGTTCTTGTCCTTCTTCTTGTCCTTCTTCTTGTTCTTGTTCTTGTCCTTCTTCTTGTCCTTGTCCTTCTTCTTGTTCTTATCCTTGTCCTTCTTGCTCGGCCGCTTTGCCTTGACCGTCGACGACGAGTACAGACGGAGGGTGCGGTCGCCGCACGAGTCGCTGCGAACGCTGGCAGCCAGGAACCTTCCCCGGCACGGCCCGTATGACGCGACTTGCAGGCCGTACACACCGTCTTCCAACTCCAACGTCGGGTTGCCCGGGTTCGTGTCTGGAGACGACTCGATGGTCGGCGGCCTGTCTGTCGGTTCGTCCGTCGTAGTATCGCCCGAGCCACCGCCACTTGGCGGCACCGTGTCTTTCATTAAGTCCACCCATGAACGCACGCTCGGCACGTAAAAGTACCCGTCCGTGTCTTGAAGGGAATCACACGCGCCCGTCCCGTAGCTCACGAGCCCCACGAGACCCCGATCGGTCACCAGGGGCGAGCCGCTGTCCCCGTAGCAGGGACCAGCGACGTCTGCCACGGTGATCAGCGACGAGCCGTCGATGCTTTCGATGACCTGGTTCGTGTAGAGCAGGAGGCCGTTCAACCCATCGAGCCCCGAATTACCGAAACCCATGACATCCGCACGCTCGAGCGGCTGTGCCGAGTCGGCCAGTTTCACCGGGCGTACTCTGTTCGTGGGCGCATCGAGCGTCAACAACGCGATGTCCTTCTCTTGCGCGCCCAAGTACCCGTCCCAATCCGGGTGGACGTGCACGGCGGCGACGCGACGCTCCTCGCACCACCGCGTCCCGGGCCTATCCGATATGCCCGAACAGCCTATTCGGACGGTCGAAAGCAGCCGTCTCAGGTTGAGCAGGTTGCCGTTGCCGTCTCGTTTCTCGATGCAGTGGGCGGCGGTGACCACCGTCGTGTTGGTGATGAGCGCCCCACCGCAGTGGTCTCCAGTCGTCTTTTGGACCAGCGCATAGAACTGAAACTGGTCGTTCATGGCAATCGCCCCGTTGACGATCCGCGGTCCCGTCGAAGCGGTCCCACCCAGACCGCCCAGACCGCCCTCGGCAGCTGCCGACTGCCGACACGAACCCACCCCCGTTCCCAAGACGACGACGACCAGGAGGGCGAAGAGGACGTCTTTCCACCGCATTCGATGTGCCTATGTCTATAATGCCGAGTTTCGGGACGGCGCAATGACCAGTGCGAGCGCCCTGTGCTGATTCAGAACTCAGATTGACTCAGATTCAAATCCCCCCGGGGTCAATTCTTCGTCACCGCAGCGGCGTTATTGGACCCCGGCCGATAGATAGGTAGGGTACGGGACGACAAGCAATATGAAGGGATGGAACTCGCTATCTTGCTATCTTGCTGAACTTTCGGCTTAAATCGACTGACTTCCGACCGCTCACCAGCCCTCGCTCACGTCGTCTCCCTCGCCGTCCTCCTCCACGCCCTCGACAATCTTCGCCCCGTGCTTGTCGTTGTACTCCTCGTACCTCAGGATCTCGGAAGGTTCAGTGGACGCGCGCTGGGCCTTGGACGCGACGGCAAAGTCCTTGAGGACGACCGGCCGGAGGTCCTGCTCCTTGAGGGTGGCGACGGCCGCGCCGGCACGCCGGACAGCCTCTCTGATGGGACCCTGGCACGCTTCCTGGATGAGGTTCTTCATGTCAGAGCCGCTGTATCCCTCGGTCTTGACGACGACCTTGGCGACGTCCTCGGCTGAGAGCTGTGAGGCGATCGAACCGTGCGTCAGGACCCGATGGATCATCTCCTCGCGCGCCTTCTCGCAAGGCAGCGGGATGTACATCTGTTTGGGCATACGCCGTCTGGCCGCCTCGTCGAGCTCCTCTGGACGGTTGGTGGCGCCCACAAGGAGCACCTTGCGCTCGGAAGATGCCGGGTCGCATCCCTCCATTTGGACGAGGATCTCGGTCTTTAGACGTCGACTGCTCTCGTGCTCTCCTTCGCTCTTTCTCGCACTCAGCAGCGAGTCGATCTCGTCGATGAAGATCACCGACGGGGCCAACCAGCCCGCCACGGCGAACAAGGCCTTGACCATCTTCTCACCGTCGCCGATCCACTTGGAGGTGAGCGACGACGCCGAGATGGCAAAGAACGAGGCCTCGATGTTGGACGCGATTGCCTTTCCTAGCAGAGTTTTGCCTGTGCCTGGCGGGCCGAAGAGCAAGATGCCCTTGGGCGGGGCCCGGGCACCCTTGAAGATGTCCGGGTTCATCATCGGCCAGACGACCACCTCCTGGATCAGCCGCTTGGCCGCTTCCTGGCCGGCAATGTCCTCCCATGCCACAGAAGCACTACTATCGATCACCTCGTTGCACACCTGTTCGATCATGCGCGGGTCGATCCGGTTAAGCTCGTCCGGCAGCTCGTCGTCCGGGTCGAGGCCCAGCAGCTCGTAGGTGCGCTGGCTCATCGGACCCTCTGCCTTGTCGTCTGACGCCCCGGTCTTTTTCTTCTGACCCGCAGCGTTGTTCGTGTTGTTCGCGTTGTTCGTGTTGTTCGCGTTGTTCGTGTTGTTTCCGAGCGAGTTCATGCTGGCGAGGGCCTTGCGCATGTAGGGCGGTAGGTGCCTGGTCTGCGACTCGATGTCCATAGTGACGGCCTTGCCGTTGGCCGTCGCGTTGTTCGCGTTCGTGTTGGTATGACCGAACCCGGCCTGTCGCCCGGCTTGGCCCTCGAACGTCGGCTTTTTCCCCTGCTTCTTCATGGTCTGGATGTACTCGCTCCGCGCGCTGCCAAACCCACCGGCGTTCGAGTTGCCACTCGGACGGCCGTTCCGCAAGTTAATATCCGAGGCATTTCTATTCGCATTCGCGACCGGATGGTTCGGCCGCGTCGCCGGCGCCGGCTGAACCGTCCCCGGCCGCTCAAAGCCGCCACGCTTTGGCGGCGGCGCCCACTGCTGTCGCTGCACGTCCGCGCCACGAGCACCGGTACCAACGCCAGCACCAGCACGTTCATCCCCGTAGTCGATACTCCGCTTGACGTCGGGCACCAGCCGCAGAACGAGCGACCCCTGCCTCATACCCTGCACCTCCCTGAGCACGGCCGAGTGCCCCGCCCCGTCTGCCAACGACACCCCCCGCACGCACGCCCCCTTGCCCTCCATCCGCGCACGAATCCCCGCGATACGCTCCCGCTTCCTCAAATCCCGCTCGCGGGCCTCGTACCGAACCTTGAGCGCCTCCTCGCCGCAAGAGAGACGGATCGGCTCTGCGTGATCCCACGCAATGCTCCCCTTGGCACTCGCCACCCGCCCGTCCTCCCCAGCCCGGGCACCGTACGACCCAATCACAAACTGAGCCTCTCGAACAGCCCGACGCCGCGCTGCAAGCCCCGACGCGGCTGCCTGTCCATCTTGATTCTTGAATTCGGTCGATGCGTTCGACCGAGCTTCGTGGAGCCGCAACAGCACCAGCTCGTCCGCCAGCGACGACATACTGACTAACTGATTAATATATACCAACTGTGGTACGCCTCAATTACAGAAGGAACGATGGCACGGAGGATCATCATCACCACCGCTTTGTCAGGCCTGTCGCCGAGCGAGTACGGAGCGAGTGAGCGACGAGGACACACACACGCGCGCGCGCGCGCCCAACCCGACGCGTGGAGTATGCGACGCAGCACGACGCGTCCACCGTCTTCTCCCGCCTCGTCAACAACACGTACTGAACAGCAGACTGATGAACTCGAACGGGTTCCCCCGCCTGTTCGACGTGGCGCTCTTTTTCGTCGCCACCGCATCACCCGCCAGGTACCTGGCATACACGCTCCGCCAACCCACCAGGAACACCCCTGTGAACGCCATACTAATCGCAACGAACGTCGTCTCGGGCAAGTGCCCCTTCAACAGACTCCGCACCAGCAACCCGGAAGGAATCCCCGTGATCCACGCCGACGCCGCCGTCTTCAGCGGCGACTCGATCGCACGCTTGGTATACCCACCCAGCAGGACCGACGCACCCACCCACCCGACGATGAACGGCGCCGCCGTCCCCAGCGAGTCGACCAGGGACAGCGCCTCGTGGTGACTCGCCCGACCGATGCTCGCAAACACAGTCAGCGCGGCCACGTCCCCAGTCGCCAAGATCACCTTGTCCTTCAAGGAAACCGCCCCGAGCGTGGTCTTGTCGACCCTGGCAACGCCGCCCCACGACTCCTCGCCCAGGCGCTCCACGCGCTCCACACGCATGCCCCGTGGGATCGGCCGGGGCGGCGGTACGCTCCGTTGTGTATTCTGTGGTGTCGCTGGGGGAGACGATGGCGACCCGGCGTCTGTTGCGCCCTGCGTCCGGCCGCTCTCGCCAGCGTTTGGGTCTGAGGAATTGAGTCGGAAGGCAATCGAGGGTGCGTGACGGAGGAGAGGCGCGCGGCGGACCATGCCCGCCCTGCAAGCCAATGCGTGGACCGTGACTGTGACCAATGACATCGTCGTCGTCGTCGTGTGTGTGTGTGTGTGGCACCGAGCGATGACTGCGATGATTTCGTTTTGACTCGCCTCGCTCTCCGACCACCCCGTCGCCTCCACGGCCCTGTCGGACATCGTTTTTTGATCAAAACTAGACAAGATGCCGTCCATCGCTTATTATAGGAACTGTACGTATGCTATTCCGAGCGGCGGAGGAGAGGCCGCACGTCGCCGTCGGCAACATGGAATGCCAAGTGCCGTCTCATCCGGCCGTCAGATATCCTCGTCGCGCGTTCTCCGCGTTGGTATATGGTCGGTGACACCATATGAGGAGTCTGCGGCGGGTTGAACGCCACGAATGGCCCGGAATTCTGGCCACGTTGAATTCCGGCCCTGGCATCGGCGGGTTCTTTCCCCCGATTTCCGGCGGCGACGCGGTGCCTCCGCCCTCCACTTCTTCCAATGTCTGGCTGTTCTTCGTTTGGGGCGCGCGTAGCCCGGTGCACGGCGTGTGGCCGTCGCCTGGTCCGATTCGTTCCGCCCGCCTCACTCGCTCGCTCGCTCGTCAGACGGGAAAACGTTCAAGAAGCCCAGGCGTCCGTTCGAGAAGGAGAGGCTCGACGCCGAGCTGAAGATCGTGGGAGAGTTCGGTCTGCGCAACAAGCGCGAGCTGTGGCGCGTGCAGATGGTCCTGTCCAAGATGCGCTCGAGGGCTCGTGAGCTGCTCACGCTCGACGAGAAGGACCCGCGTCGTCTGTTCGAGGGAGAGGCGCTGCTGCGCAGGATGTTCAAGTACGGGTTCTTGACGGAGGACCAGAACAAGCTCGATTATGTGCTGGCGCTGACCCCGCAGGACGTGTTGGAGCGCCGCCTGCAGACCCTGGTGTTCAAGCTGGGTCTGGCCAAGAGCATCCATCATGCTCGTGTGCTGATTCGCCAGAAGCACATCCGTGTCGGAAAGCAGATTGTGAACGTGCCGTCGTTCCTGGTCCAGGTCGACTCGCAGAAGCACATCGACTTTGCCCTGAACTCGCCGTTCGGAGGCGGTCGCCCGGGACGCGTGAAGAGGAGGAACATGCAGAGGAACGGCGGTGGGGAGGACGAGGAGGAGTAAATGTGTTGTGCGGGTGGTAATTTATTGATGATTGATGGGGTGGTGTAAAACAGGCTGGAGATCTTTCGTCGGTTTCCCCTCGGCTTGCAAGCCGACTCATTTACTTGTAAAACGACGAGTCTCGTTCTCACTCACTCGCTCACTACGGTGTCGTGCAAACACACACCGATATAAGGCATCGTCTGCACCGCGTGCGGGAACTCGCGGCCAGGCGTTTCGTTCGGAATTCCGCGGAATAGCTCTCGGGAGCAGAAGACGATGGGCTTCGTCACCGTTGCGGTCTTTTCGGTTCTTCTCGCGGTCGTTCCCCTGTTCTTCTTCTCGCTGGTGCGTCGGCAGGTCTTTGACGGGATCCTCGCTCCGATCTTTGGGTCGGCGTTCCTGGACACCAACAGGGTCGTCCTGGGGGGCGTGCTGTCGGTGATTGTCGTCAACCTCGTCATCTTTCTGTTCGTATTTGTGGCGTTTGTGCTGGAAAAGCCACCGCCCAAGAGGAGACAGAAACGTGCCGGCGACGGGAACCCGACGTTTGGCAAAGGGAAGGACGCCAAAGAGGCGAGGGGGGAAAGGAAGAAGGACAAGTAGGAGGCGGGCCTTTGTCGTCGAGATGCGGCGGGCTTTCGTCGTCTCGAGAACGTCGACACGCTTGCAGCTGCGGTGCAGCGCGTCTCGAGTCGAAACGCAGGCGGAACGTGCAGTCGCGATCGATGTTGAATACGTGCACGTGAGGTTTCACGACCACGCGTCGGCGCGCTACACGAAGTTGCAGCTGCCTGCAGAGGTGTGCCTCGTCGACTGTCACGGCGATCCGGTACTGATCACGGTAATTGACGCTGTCTCAGAGGTCGCCGTCGAGAGGCTCGGCGAACGCGACGCGCTGTCGCACGACGGCGGCCTGTCGTTCGAGGAGATTGAGGCCAAGCCGCTGCTCTCCGAGGTGCGCCGGCAGCTGGTCGAACTGATGAAAGGCCGGCTTGTGGTCGGTCACAACCTCGCCAAGGACCTTCTGGCGCTAGGAATCACCGAGAAAATGGTCCCTTCCGGCCTCAGACGGGACACGATGGCGTATTCGGCACTGCAGAACGAAAAGGGAAAAGGCCGGTCGCTCGCCGAACTGGCCGAAGTTAAGCTGGGGCGCATCATCCAACGTGGCGACAGGCACTGCGCGGCGGAGGACGCCAGGGCGACGATGGAGCTGTACCTCGGATGGTGTCACTTTGACGAGGGGCTCATGTCGTACGACGACCTGGTCGAGTACCAGGTCAGCAAGCTGCTCTCTCGGGCGCCGAATGCACGATTCGTTAAATGAAATGAAGGACTTGTGAACGAAAGAATGGAAATAATCGATCGAAGATGAGGATAACTAGACCATGGCGGCCGGCTCGCTCGCCTTGGTGAACCTCGTGTAGACGAGCTCACGTGAGAGAGCCGTCAGGCGATCCTGTCGCGACAGGTCGTACGACTCTTTGTTGCTCTTCTTCGGCTTCAGCGAGACCGAGTCGAAGTACTTGCCGCTGACGTTGGCAGCCTCCGGGGAAGACGCCACGTAGACGCTGGCCTCGGCGCCGCGCGCCGGCGTGAGCAGCACGAGCGTCGCCAGCTTGGCGACGGCCTTCTCGATGAAAGACATATCCTTGGCGTCCGAGCTCTGGGGCATCGACGGGAAGAGGTACCTGCCGAGTTCGGTTGCCACGACACCAGGGTGCACGGCGTTCACCGTGACGCCCGAGTTGGCGATCCGACGGTCCAGCTCGTACGAGTACACGACGTTCGCGAGCTTGCTCTGGCAATACGCAATCCACTTCTGATACTCGCGCCTCTCGAAGTTGAGGTCGTCAAAGTTGATCGTGCCGCCGTAGTTGGCCGAGCTTGCGAGATTGACGATACGGGCGTCTCCGTGCGCCGCTCCCGCCTCGAGAATACGCGGCAGGAGCCTGACGAACGAGCGAAGCGCGTATCGCGAGTGAGACAGTCAGATCATGGGAGTGCACGGCCTGCGAGGCCAATCACGTGCTCCTCAGTCAGCAGGAAGTGGCCCAGGTGGTTGACACCGATCTGCGTCTCGAAACCTTGCTTGGTCCGAGACAGTGGGCACGCCATCACGCCCGCGTTGTTGATGAGCACGTCAAGCTGCTTGCCCGAGTCCAGGAACGACTTGCTGAAGTCCGAGACGCTGTCGAGATCGGCCAAGTCGAAGCAGGCGAGGTCGACGTTGGCCGACGGGACGCTCTCGCGCAGCTTTCTGACTGCCATCTCGCCTCGCCCCACGTCCCGCGCGGCAACCACCACGTTGTAGTTCCGCTTGGCAAGAGCCAACGCGGTCTCGTAGCCAATGCCGGTGTTGGCGCCAGTTATCAAGGCGGTTTTGCTCATTTTCACCCAGTTCTGAAACTTCGAAGTTTCAGTTCTTATGATGCAAAACGAACACGTGGGCATCGTTTCCAAGGATATCTATCACTTACATCTACCTCAATATAACGCCAGAGCGCCTGAAAGCAACAAACGAGGACGCGAACCGTACCTGAACTAAGCGAGACGACATGAGCCTGGCCGCGACCCAACGGAAGAGCAAGGCGACGGAGGCCAAGACGGGAAAGTCGGCGTCGTCCAAGCGCCTGTCGTCACAGGCTGCCTCAAAGCAGCGAGGACTCGAGGTGTCGGCATCGGTCGACCTCGAGGCGGTGGAACATCGGTTGCGGCGCGAGTTCGATCTCGAGAACAAGTACGGTGGGTCCTGACCTCGACAGACGTGCGGTCGCTCTCCGCACGCCCCGAATCTCTCACTTGTGCCTTACGCTTCGCTCGTTCGCCAGGCCCCGTCACTGGGATGACACGGATGGAGCGCTGGGAGCGGGCTCAGCGCATGGGTCTCGAGCCGCCTACGTGGGTTCGGGACTCCATCGCCGAGCAGGGCACCGACAGCGCCATCAATGCGCACTTGTTCACCAAGGCGGCGTAGGAGACTCGCATACGTGCGTCGACCGAACGACTGACATACTGACTGACCGACTGGCGCTAAATCGTGTTTTACGTTGTTAAACAATGGGCGCAGCAACTCAAACAACTACAACCACCCAACCACCCAACCACCCAACCACCCAACCACCCAACCACAACCACAACCACATCAAATCAGCCTCTGGTGGCATCGAACACTGTCATCCTCGGCTCTTGCCGTGCCTTCGCGGACGTCTGCTCCTGTCCCCCTCCAAGCGCCTCGTCCACCGCATGCAACACCCTGGTGAAGCTTCCCATGGAGCTCGACCGCTCAATATTCATATCTTTCGCTCCACTGACACCTTCGTTGCTCTCTGTCGCGCTGACAGGCCTCCGGAACCTCGGCGGCGTCAAGGCACGTTTGACGGTGGCAAAGAACGACGTCGGCTCCTTGACGGGGTCCGCGGGGCCCGCCGAGTTTTTGGAGCTCGCTTCATTTTTCCTCACGTGCATCCCTCGCAGGTCCAGTCCGGGAAGCCCCGCGGGCGGCGCCGGCTGGCTTCGGCCCGCGATCGACTCGATGTCGACCATGTCGTCGCCGGTGAAGCTCGTTCCCCGGGAGGGCGCGCGGCTGTTTTCCAGAGATCGCACCGCGGCGCGAAGCGCGTCCAGCTTCTGTCTGCGTGCGTCCAGCTCGTTCAGCTCGGCCGGGTCACCCTGACGCGGCGCGACGACCGTCCTCGGGTACTCGTGCTCGTCGTCGCACCCCGCGTCGTCTCCGTCGATACAGTACGCCGCATTGAACATCATTCGCCTCTCCGAGCCGATCGACGCACACTCGTCAGGGCTGCTGTCCATGCCGGGCGACGAGAGGCCAAGGGACTGCGCGGAAGCGGCGGTGGCCTGAATTTCCTCGTGGTCGTCGTCGTCGTGGGCCATCTCGTCCCCTGCGACGACCGCCTTGATGTATCCAGAGTGTTCCTCCGAGTACTGACGCTCGCCGTGGCCGTCGCCGGCGGCCTTCATCAGGATCCTGTCCGGGCTCTGGTCCTTGACGAACAACTCCCGGCAGAACCCAGAGTTCTGGCGGCTCGACGTCGGTTCCTCCGCTGTGTGCGTCGTGTGATTCATGTGCGTCATGTACATGATGCGATGCTCCGGGTCGTCTTGCTGGTTGCCGCTCCCGTACACGCCGGGGCCGTCGCCGAGCCCACCATACCTGTCGGCGCCGACAAACATCGGGTTCCCGTGGTACTGGCCGACCCCGATCTGGTCAACTCGGTCCGCCTGATCCGCGTGAAAGCTATCGCTGTAGTCAAATGCGTGCGGCGCGAGACCGTACTTCTTCCTGAGGCCCAGGTCGGAGGCGTCAGAGCTCTCGGGGCCGTCGCCATCGCGATACAGCTTGTTGTTGGTCACAAACTGCGGCGATTTCGTGCCGTACATGCGCCGGCGCCGGATGAGGAGTGCTATGGCGATGATCAATGCCGTCCCGAGGATGGCGCCGAAGACGGCACCCACGATGACGCCGGCCGACGTGCCACCCGAGGTCGTTCCCGAGACGAGGGCCTCGCCGTTGGCGCCCAGCACGCTGCCAGAGATGATTCCCTGGTCGGCAACATTGACGATGCATGCGCTCCCGTCGCCGTTCCTGGAGTACCCCTCGGCACACTCGCGGCACGAGGTCCCCGCGTACCCGCCGAGACACTGGCAGACGCCCGAGGCGGGCAGGCAGGCGCCGCCGTTGGCACACCCGCCGGGACACGCCTTGGACGGCAGACCACAATCTTCGGGGCAGGTGCCCGTCTTTTCCGTGTCAGTGACCGTGGAAGTCCCCGTGTCCGAAGCGCTGAACCCCTCCAGGGGACGCTCGCCGAGCTCGCAGATGCCGTTGCCACAGACGCCGCTCCTGGCGGCGATCGGCACGCTCTCGACCCCGAACTTGTCGCTCCCATACTTTGCGCTCGCTTCCGGGAGAGCCTGTGCAAAGTATGCGGAAGAGAACGGTACCTCTGTTGGTCTGTTCACGTCGGGCGCAATCTCCACCTGGACGAGCAGGCTTGTCGTCGACGGCGTCGTCGAGTCCTGCAACAACTTGCGACCAACACCAGAAGATGGCGACGCGATTGAGAGGGACGAGCCGCCGTCTGCCAGCGCGACGCCGCCGACAGAGATTCTATCGGCCGAGATGCCAGTCATGTTGGCGACCATATCAAGGTAGGCGTCGATGCTCGACGGCTGCACGGTGCTGCCGGCCAGGATGTCCGACGGGACCCGCATGTTCAGGCCGAGCACGATATTGCACGTGTTGCCCACGCCATTGCATACGCCGCACTCGTCGATCAGACCAGAGCTGCAGCATACGCCGTCCGCATCGACGACCGCACAGCACTGGCCCTGAATGTCCACGTACTTGCCGCTGCCATTGCAGACGCCGCACGCGTCGACGGTTCCGCTGCAGCACTCGCCCGACCCGTCCACGGACGACCCGGCCGGGCAGCACGCGCCTCGAGAGTCGAGCACGCCAGACGCACAGCACGCGAGGTCCGCGGCGACCACGCCCGACTGGCACGACGAGTGCAGCTCGCAGTGGCCACCACTGTACCTGCCGTCGCACTGGCACTTGCCGTCAAAGCACGTCCCCCGTCCGAGGCAGCTGTTCGATTCGCAGAAATCGCACGACTGGGAATTGCACACCCGGCTGGCGGCCGGCATGATGCTGGCGTCGCAACTCGCCTGCGGGGCCACGCTGCCGTCCGACCCGACACACGTGACATTCCTGGACTGAGTTCCGCTGCCGCACGCCGCCGAGCACGTGGACCACGTCGACTGGACCCACGCGAAAACTTCGCACGGAACGGTGTTGCATTCCCGGGTCGTCGGCTGCTTAGCATCGGGCGAGCACTTGGTGACCCCGTCCGAGACGCAGACTGCCGTCCTCGTCGACTGGCCTGTGCCGCAGCGTCGGTTGCACGTCTGCCACGGCCCGTACTGCCAGTGCGGCAGCTCGCATGGCGTCGTGCATGCCCTCGAGCTCTCGGCCCGGAGCCCCCCGGGGCAGTCGCCCAGGGGCAAGACGGCGCCGTCCTCGTCCACGCACGTGACCGTCCTCGTCGAGATGCCGTCACCGCACGACGGATAGCAGGTTGTCCATTCGCCATAAACAAGCTCTGGTTTCGGCGAGTTGGCATCGGTTGAGTCTTTCGAATCGTTCGTATCGGTCGAAGACGCAAGGTCCATGATGGGCGGGGGTGGCGGCGGCGGCGGCGGGAAAAACCCAAAGCCCACGGCCTCGACGATGGTCGACTCGACGACGGAAAAAGCCAAAGGTTCCGACGGCGAGGATCCGAATCCCCCCAACGACGCAGCGACCGTGCTGTTGACAGCGTCCGAGACCAGCTCCCCCTGCAGACCGACGGCCGCCTGTGCAGTGGCCACGTTGACCGTCAGGTCAAAGCTCAGGCAGGACGACGACGACGACGACGACGACGGGAACGAGCCCGTGCTCAAAGAAGAAGGAAAATCGCCGCCGTTGGTCGTGAGCAAGGCGTCGACGTCGCACACCGCCGTGCACCCGCCCTGCTTGACCATCGTCTGGACGGCTGTGTCGACCTCGAGCACCTGCCCGCAAACCAGGGTGCTCATATCCCCGTCCAAAACATCGACCAACCCGTCCCCGTTGCTATCGCACGATTCAAAGGCGATTGCATCGTAGACATCGTTGGTGAGCACGGTACGAGCGCTCGGACCCGAGTCTTCGCCCGGGGTCGAGCTGACGCACACGTGCACCGGCTCTGCACAGGGAAGGTCCTCCGTGCCCGAAGTGCACGGGACCCCCTCTGACAGGATAATTTGGCACTCGGCCACCATCAAACGCTTCCGCAGCGCGCGGATCAAGGCGTCGTTGATCAGCGTGTCGGCGGTGCCGGCGTTTTCCAGGGTCAGCCTCGCAAGAATCTGCTGGAACCGCGGTTGGTCTCGCGTGAACGAACAGCCGCCAAATTCGTCCTCCACAGTCGAACGGATTGGCTGTTCGCGTGGAATCTCCGCTCGGGCCGCTGCGAGCAGCAGCAAGGCGGCGACGACCGATTTGCTCCTAACCGAATTCAACCGGACGTCCATTTTGTCTGTGCTGTGCTCCCTCCTTGCTCTCTCTCTCTATCGTTCGCGACAACTCGCTATGTGTGTCTTATATGCGTGCCTGCGTGTCTGTATGGGTTACGATTTGAAATTACCGGTATCCTCTCTCTTCAAGACCAAGTGAGGCAGGCTCAGTGCGACCGTGGACAGGGCGCTCTCGTTGGTCATCGCGGCCATCGCAGCCTCCCCCTCTGGGCTCTTCTCGTCCAAGAACTTCCACGAAACAGAGTACTGGGACGCCTCCTCGGGATCCGCGGGGTCCGCCAGGCGGTGGAGTAGCGCGAGCGCGTCTGCGTTGTCCTCGAGCGTCGCCAGCACGAGCCGGAGCATCTCCTCGTGCACCAACGGCTCAAGAGACTTCGTTCGCACCGCTTCCAGCGCGATCCTGGCCAGCAATGCGTAATTACGCGCCTCCGTGACGAGCTTCGTCGGGTCGCTGTCCGCAAAGTCGACGACGTTCCGCACGTACTCGAGGTAGTCTCCGTGGGACTGGTATCTGGGGAGCCGCAACGCGGCCATGAATCCGAATCGCTGTTCATGGACACAATGCTGCTCGTTGAACTCCCTCGGCGTTTCGGGGAGCATCCCGAGGACCTGGACGGCGATGTTTGCCATGCACACGCTCTCCACGGACATCTGCAGCGCTTCCACCAGGTCGCCCCGGAGCAATGCGTCCGCCCTGTGCAGGTGGACGTTGCTTGGGTGAAGCTGCGTGTATCTTTTGGCGCGAGAGATGTTGGCGTGCTCCTTGGCAGCGTGCTCGGCGACGCCCATGAGGTAGGCGACGTACCAGAAGACCATGCTCACCTCCCGAGGCTGGTACAGGTCGAGCGGGCCGCCCAAAAGCAGTTGTTCGATGCACGTCCACGCCGTCTCGTAGGTTACCCACGCGGTGAGCGGCGCGATCCGCTCCGACCCCAGTTGCTCGATGGACTGGTCCGAGGCGTCCCACGAAAAGCCCTGACCCTCGATCCAGGTCCGGTATTCCGGAGCCTTCTCCGTGACATACGCGTGTTCCATCATGTGGCGCCATTCGAGGACGGCGTGTCGCAGGCGACGGTGTTGGCGCGGCCTGTTGAGGCACTTGACGTGGCACAGGCTTCGGACGGCCAGGACGCACTCGTCGAAGAACGTCCCCAGGTCTGGCTGCGCGTCGATCATCAATGCGTAGCGCTCGTGGCGGGGGTCACGAGAACGATGGTGGTCGTGGTGATGGTCGTGATGATGGTGACGGTGGTCGCCGTGACCATCAGCGTCGAGCAGAAGGATGCTCGCTGCGAGCATCTCTTCCGTGGGCGCCCAAGGCGCGTTGGGACGGTTCAGCAGATAGTTCACGAGGCATCGGACAAAGCCGTGGTAGTCGCGCGCGGCGATGTGATCGAGGAAGCTTTTGAGCGACCGCCACGAGTGCACGTTGGCCAGCAGGGAAGCCGCCTCCTTCAGCGAGTGCAACAGGGACGACCACGACGCCACCGCGTCCCCCATCGATCGCAGTGTGACGTCGCGCATGGGCGCATGCCGCCAAGACGCGTAGTACAGCGACGGGACGAACCCCTCGGCGCGTTGTGCCGCGTCGTCGTCCAGAAACTCGATGTCCCGCAGCGACTCAATCGCATCGCCGCACAGGCGGACGACGTCCTCAAGATTCGCCTTCGTGGTTGCTCTGGCCATCTCGAGCAACGCCTTGATCGTGTCGCACCGCCACTTGAGCCGCCCCACGACGGCCGTTTCGACCGGGCCCCCGTCCCGTTTGCCATCTCGTATCCGATCTTCGAGCACCTCGATGGCATCGTCGGGGCCGTAGTTGCTGAGCTGAACGCCGCAAAGTACGACACTGACGCACTCATCGCTGCACACGCGATTGCTGTAGACTGCATCGTACAGGAACGCGCACAAGACGTCCACGCTGAGGCAGTACGCGTGCAGGTCGGGCATCGGTGCCCTCGTCCTCCCCACGCTCGACACGTACAGCGAAGTGTATACCGTCTGGCACAATAGGTATCGGTCGTGCCACGCGGCCTCCATCTGCACCAGCCGATCCATGACGGCCAGCACCTCAGCGTCGGTCAGGTCGAGACGACCCTCTCCCGCGGCGATCCGCTCCGCGCAGCTCCTCGTATCCACTCCGGGAGCAGAGCAGCGGTCCATCTTCGGGTCGCCGATCTCTCGCGCGCTCATGGCCGTCTGCAGGTCGAACGAGGGGGCGGCGAGGAGCTCGCCGACGTCCAGCTGGGAGCGGGCCCGCTCGAGGAGGTGAGCAATGTTTGGAAGGCCTCTCGTCGGGCACTCGGCTCGCCCCCGCTTGTCTCCCCGATCGGCGGAAGACATCTTTACATTGACTTCCGGGTGGAAGACTAGAAGAGGAAGAGAAGAGGACCCGATCTTAACTCTCCAAAAAAGGGAACACCCGACTCGATCCCCAGGAGGGCCGGCTCGCCTGATTGCGCAAACGCAATTCATGTCGCGCAGTATTCAAGTGCCCCGCTCTGCTCGTGCTCGAGCATGTCCAGGGCCACAATGCACGAGTCTGCAACGATCGGTTCCGCATCCGTGGCGTACTGCACAACGACCATCGAGCGACACGGTGAGGTCCGAGCGAAACGTCGCAGTGCATACAAACAACCTCAACTCAACGCAACTCCGAACTCGAATCTCTACCCTGGGCATCAGTATCACAGTTGTTGTATCGCTCACCGGCACCGCACGTGTTGCAGCACCGTCAGAGTTGGATAGTTCATCGTGAGCATCCTCTGCCTGGGGCGCGGTAGCCCAACAGCCCAACGAACAACGAACAACGACCACCCAGACGTACCTTTTTCAGCATCTCCAAGCACTCTTCGCTTGCGATGCTCCCCATCGCCTCAGCCGCCTCGTGCCGAACCATCGGATTCTCCCGATCGTCCTCCAGCACCAGCTTGAGCCTCGCCGTCGCGTGCGCGTCCTGCATCTGACCGAGCACGTACGCCACCTCGTGTTTCAGCAACGCCGACTTGGACTCGAAAGAGTCCGTCAGCGCCTTCACGGCGTCCGCGCCGCCGAGATTTCGTAGCGCGAACATGGCCCGGTACCGCTCGAAGATCTCCGCCCGCTCGTCCAGGAGCGTCTCCCGAAGCTCGTCGAGAGACTTTCCGACCGCCGGTGGGGTCGGATCCTGCCGAAATATCGAAGCGCGTAGCGCGTAGCGCGCAGCACGAGTGAGTCAGTCAGCGCGTGCGAGCGTGCGGAGCGCGCGTCTCTGTCGAGTTCAATACCCACCACCGAGTTGTATGGCGAGTCGTCCATGAGCTGCTTGCCTTCCGACGATTCGAAGAACCTGATCCGCTGCATTGCCAACTGACACGTCTCGGCTACCTCGCGGACTGCATCGTGCTCGTGCTCTCTCAGCGGATCCATGCAATCGGGCGTTCCGATGGCACCAAGCGCCTCGCCGGCCTCGTGCCGCACCATGCCGTGTTCCGACGTATCTTGCAGTATTGCTTTGAGCGCTTGGACGGCAGCGGGATCCTGGCGCTGACCCAGGCAGTACGCAACCTCGTGCCGGTAGAGGGCCGACTGGTCTCGAAGCCCGGTGAGCATCGCCGCATGCGCTTGGTCGCCCGAAATGTTGCGAAGGCTGAACAGAATGCGGTATTTCTCGGCGAGGCTCGTGCCTTGGTCGGTCAGCTTTCTTTCGAAGCGGGCAACCGTGTCCGCGCCGGCCGAGACGAGCTGCGTTGGGGCCATCGGGGCGTGCGCGCGACAAACAGGATCCTGTCCGGACAGAAAAAATGGACTCGCGAGATATCTCCGTCTGTCCGTCAAGGTTGTAAGTCTGCACACAAGCGATTCCTTCAAGCTACGACATGACGTCACCGCCACCGCCACCGCCACCGCCGGCAGGGCCGGGCCGAGTACTCAACCGGAGAGACTCGACCGGTCAAGCTTTAAACCTCGCAAGCTTGCAGCGACGCCTGAGCCTGGTGTCTGCCGAGGACCTGCAAGCAATCATGGACCCCACCTCGCTGATGGCCAGCACGCTATCGGAGACACAGGAGCGCGAAGAGACGTCAACGTCGAAGGCGGCGCCAGCGGCCGCGGACAAGCGACGCGTTCGGCGCGACGAGGTCGCCTTCTTCTTTGGGGTCGTCAACGTGGGGCTGACGGCGTTTTGGGTCGGAAGGAGCCCGGACACGTACTATGTATACTGGACGATCAAGAGCGCGCTGCTGTTCACGTGGCGCTTCTTCAGCTATCGGTGGGTATTGATCTCCACCGACGTGCGCTCGCCCCGTTTCTCTCACTCGCGCTACGCGCTTCGCTCGTTGGCCAGGAAAAAATCTCTGCAGTGGCTGATGCTCGAGTTGTGCTATTTCGGCAATTTTCTCGGACTGTACCACGTGTGGTTCACGCCAACGTCCATCGCACAGCGGCATCTGGCGTTTGCGTTTGCCGCCGGCCCTCTGATGTTCAGCATCGCTGCCATGCGCAACTCGCTCGGTCCGTGTTGGTACCCAGACCGCCGCGCGTCCGCGCGCCCCGACTCTCTCACTCGCGCTACGTGCTTCGCTCGTTCTCCAGTCTTCCACGACGTCGACAAGTCGACGACGCTGATGATGCACGCGAGCCCGGCCATCGCCGCATGGACGCTGCGGTGGCACGACACCGTCAACGTGTCCATGGCGCCGATGAGTCTGACGGACTCCTTTGGCGAGCTCGTGGCCAAGCCCGTGGCCCTGTATATCGTGTGGGTGGTTGGGTACTATTTGATCGTCTTCAAGCTCGCCAACGAGCGAATCCGAGCGGAGGGAGGGGTCACCATGTTCGACCTGATGGTACCCAAGGACCCGAACAAGATCAAGAATAGTCCTATCCTCTCGTTCCTTACCTCGTTCTCGCCCGCGTGGCAGCCCATCGTCTACCTGGCGATCCATGGCTCGATGGCGAGCCTGAGCTTCCTGCCGGTCGTCGCGTGCTGGAACTCGTTCGAGGTACACACGGCGCTGCTGATGGGGCTTCTCGGGCTGAGCATCTGGAACGGGGGGACCTGGTACTTTAAAGTCTTTGCGCGCAAATACTACGTGCACGACGAGCCGAAGAAACAGTGAAACAGTGAAAAAAGTCCAAACATGGAAACGTAACGCATGTCTGATACCTGGCACACCACTCAAGCGGTGTCGGCTTGCTACCCGCACGAGGCGACAGAAAGTAGCGTAACGCATCACACCACTCGAGCCGTGCCGTCGTCGGCCGACGCCGCTTCCGCCTTGCCCTTCTTCTTGTGATCCTTGTAGGCCTGCGCCATGGCCCTCGTCACCGGGAAATCGTTCTTCTTCTTCTTCTGGTCCTTCTGCAGTTCGCAAGCGTGCGGGTCAGAGATGGTTCTTCAGTTAGGGTCGTAACGGTGACGGTGAGAGATGATCATCGACGTCCCGTCGTCGTCTCGGTCTTATGAACCTGTTCGCCCTGCTGATCTTCGTCGTCGCTCCCGTCGAAGCACATCTCCTTGATGCAGCAGACGCGGCGAATCCCGCGGCGGATGAGCAACGCGATCGGCATCTCCGGAACGCCACAAAACAAAAAATCGGGACAATGCAGCGCGTCTCGACGCAATCCACCATCACGACCAAGTCTGGATTGGCGCCGGTACACCAGCGTCTCTATCGGTCACGCGCTTCCAGCACCAAGGCGCGGTCCATGTTCGACTCCATCATGAGGTCTCTCTCCTCTTCGAAGGCCACCCCGACGTCGTCGTCGTCCCCGTCGCTCGCGTTCTTGGACGTGGCCGCTGCTCCCACGTGGGAAGAGCTCCAGGAGATGGCCGCAGCGATGTCGAGCGAGCTCGGCGTGCCGCTTCCTGCCGACGAGGACCTCGAGAACGGTCCACCCAACCCCATGTCCCTCCGGCGGATGTTCGGCACGACGGAAGAGCCGCGCGTGAAGCTCTACCGGGACCACGCTGCTTGGTGCCCATACTGCCATAAAGTGGTCCTGCAACTCGAGGAAAAGCGCATCCCGTACGTCATCGAGAAGATCAACATGCGGTGTTACGGGCCAAAGCCGCGGGCGTTCATGGACAAGGTGCCCACGGGCCTGCTGCCCGTGCTCGAGGTCGACGGACAGATCATCACCGAGTCGTCCGTGATCCAGTCGTTGCTCGAGCAGATGTACCCGGACAACACGCCGCTCTTGCCGCCGCAGGGCACGCGGGAGCTGCAGCGCGCAGGCGCCCTGCTCCAGCTCGAGCGTCAGCTCTTTGGCGACTGGCTCAACTACCTCTGCCGCGGCGCTCAAAAGGGTCGGTTCGAGGCCACCATGGACGCGATCGACCACGAGCTGGGTGTCGCCGACGGGAGCTACTTTCTCGACGAATTCTCGCTCGTCGACATTGTATTTGCGCCCTTCCTCGAGCGCATTGTCGCGTCCATTCCCTACTACAAGGGCGAGATCGTCAGGGGCCAAGGGCGGTGGCCCAACCTCGAACGGTGGTTCGACGCCATGGAGACGAGGCCGGCCTACATGGCCTTCAAGAGCGACTTCTACACGCACTGCCACGACCTCCCGCCGCAGCTCGGCGGGTGCGTCTCCACCAAGGACGGCCGGCCCGTCGAGGCCAAGATTGACGGCACGGACGGCGCGAGCTGGTCGCTGCCCCTCGACCCGGTCACCAATCAGAGCCTAGAGCCGCTTTCCACCGGCGACAGCCCAGTCCACGACCGCTTCATGGCCGCTTCCAGGCTGATCAACAACCACGACCCGATCGTCCGATTCGCTCTCCGCGGCGTCGGCCAGCCCGGCCAGCCCCAGGTCACGGCCCCGCTGGCCGATCCCTACGCCAAGCCGGACATGCAGCACGAGGCCGAGGTCGACGCGGCGCTGCGGTACGTCACGCACTTGATGATAACCGGCAAGGTGGCCGATGGGGCCCACGAGGGCTCGGGGGTCGCGAACAGCGGTCCGAGCGCGTCGCCAGCGGGCGCCGTCGTGCCCAGCCTGGCCTACCTGCGCGACCGGGTCGGCGTGCCCAGGGACATGACGTATCCCGCGGCGAGACAGTTCCGGGCGCACTTGAACTGGATGATCGACCACGTCGCCCGAGGGTCTTGAGAAGCGCTGGCTGGCATTTTGTTCTTACCGGGGGTCGTTGGGGAGGGGCCGCTTCCGCGCGAATGATAGCTGATCCCTTGCCGACCGACGAGTCTTTCGCTGCTCCGCCGTCCAATCCCATTTAAACGAATCATTTGTGCTTCGCTATAGGTACTTGGTACAGGGTATAGTATAGGCCCTCGCAGACCCCCGGTTCTTCTTCTCTAGGGGGATCGAAAATCCACGTGTCCCCTTGGCGTCAAAGCAGGCGTCTTTACCCGCCCAGCGCCCAGGAGTTTGGATAATTACATCAATTGCCCCGAAAGATGCCCCGTGGATGCCAGGTTGACGCCTGTGAGCGTCGTCGTACTGCGTGAATTTCTGCTTTCTGGAATTATCAAGTCTTGCCGCACGTCGCGTCCGGGAGGGAGAGCCGTCACGAGTAGGATACATTCAGAGAGATAGACGCAGCAGCCATGTGTGAGGAGTACCAGTCGGTCCAGTTTTGGATCGTGTCCTCGGTTGGAGAGTCCGACCCCTACCGCACAGAGGTCCCGGTCGACGCGGGGAGCGATATCGTCCGTCCCATCAGCTTCTTCGACCAGGACAATGCGGCATCGAAGTACTCAGCAACGAAGTACAGCTGCGAGAGCCCCGTGGACGTGATGGACCCGGACCACCACCGGTCCATCAGTTCTACCAGCGCTTGCACGACGAGTGCGTCGGACGTGGCCACGCCGGGACATTTGGCGCTGAACCACGAGCGAGGTTGGGGCTCGTCTTCAAGCGATCCTGGGTGTGTCACGGGGCGCTCGCACTGGTCGTGTTGGGATGATTCCGACGCCGACGAGGCCGGCATCGACTCGTACACGATCATCGGCGAGTTTGACTCGCTCATGAAGGGATCGCTCCCCGAGATCCGAGTCATCCGCCCCTACAGGAGCCGTCGAAGCTTGCTGGAAGAGTTTCATTTCGACGAGTCGTCGTCGAAAACCAAGGCGAGGACAAAGGCGCGCGGTACGTACCAGCAGTACGAGCACGAGTACCTTGCCGACAAGAAAGCTGCCGTGTTTGGGAGCGGAACGGCGAGTTCCGGGGAAATATTGCATCAATCGACGCGTTTCTCCGGGTTTGGGGATTTGAAGAGGCGCATCGCGCGGTTCATGTCGAGCAAAGGGCGAGATAAAGCAAAGGTAGCCGGGGCGAAGGAGGAGGACAGGGCCGAGCAGCAGCAAAAGCAGCAGGACTCCAGCGACGTCAACGACTCGAATGACGTCAACGACTCGAATGACGTCAACGACTCGAATGACGTCAACGACGTCACCCGTAGCATGAACGAGGTGTCCATCAATGATACGGCCATGGACTGTGACGCGACGCCGGTCTGCGGCGTCGTCGTCACGCAGTCGGCCGAGAAGGACCCTGACGAGGACGATGAGGATACTGGCGAGGACAGGGTCGATTTCTTGGTCATGATTCCCCAGACCTGATCTGGCATTTGTGAAAACGAATTCAAACGTACTACCTCTCGTGCGACCTCCCTCGCCTGTTCGGTTGAACCATAAAAAAATCTCTCGTGCTGGTACGGCACTCGTGTTTCTACCCGCAAGTAAGCCAGTTGGTAGTTATTTAGGTCTTTATCCGTAGGTCAAGGTGGGCCCAGAGGGGAGGGAACGACGACGACCGGGCGTGTGGGACTTCGAAAGATGGACTTGGACTCTTCGTTGAACAACAACGTGCCGACCACCTCCACATCGAGCGCACAGCCTCTTCCCGAGGGGAAGGTGAAGCTCGTCTCTGGCGACGGACTCGTCTTCATTGTCGACGAGGACGCCGCTCGCGTGAGCACGACCCTGCGGGGGATGCTTGACTCGGAGGGCGACTTCACCGAGACCACGTCGAGGACGATCCATCTCCGGGAGATTTCTGGCAGAGCGCTGGAGCGGTGTTGTTCGTACTTCTATTACAAGATGCAGTACAGCACGACGCCGTCTCGCGCCATCCCACAGTTCGAGGTAGCGCCCGAGCTGGCGCTCGAGCTGTTGATGGCGTCAAACTACCTCGACATGTGAGGACGATACGATGTCACGTCGTCTCGCCGTGTATTCGGAAAGTGGGGAACTCGACAATATGCTTCCCTCTGAGGAACTCTCCGAGTGTCAAGGACAGGTCGACGTCAAAGTCGACGGCCTCATCGGCCCGCACGCCCTCCTGTCGCATCCTGACCTTTGTCGTCGTTGTCGTCGTTGGTGTCGTATCTTTTGTGACATCCGTGTCACCTGTAATGCGTCTCACGATGTCCTCGAGTGCCTGTCCGATCGACGCCTCCTCGGACATGCGGGCGGTCGTCTCGACCCGGCCATCGTCGAAAACCCATTCGACCCGCCAGTGGATCAGCTTGCTCTTGAAATCAAACCGGGTCGTGTTCTGTCGTCGCCTCGTCATACCAGGAGATACCAGCACCAACGAGACACCGCGGCTCCTCGCCTGCTCGACGAGGTTTTTGAGGGGCTTTGGGAGCTGCCGCCGTGCCGCTGGCGGCTGCGTCCGTTTGGAAACGTCCTCGATCCGATTGATTTCTTCCAGGAACTTGTAGTCCGACTTGAGCGTATCGTACGAAAGGTCGGCACGCTTGACGAACTCGGTTCGGCCCCGCTTGCCTGTGCACGAAAACCGCACCTTGTGCTCCTTGACGCACGTGAGGCTGCACGTCTTCCGGCCGCACCCGGGGCACGTGTACTTCGCCGGGTGCTGGTCACACGTATGGCACATTGCGCTCGATACGAGCGTCTCGGGCCCATGGTCCATCGAAGCCTGGTCCTGGTCCTCCTGGACCTCGTCCTCAGTAGGAGGCTTCGCCGCCCCGGAGTCGTTGGTCGTCTCGGTCATTCGTTGGTCGTGCGTTCGAGGGTGCGAAAGCGCACTTGTAGACAAGTGCGGCGCAACCGGCGGCGAATGCTATCCCCGCAGATAACACCGAACGGTAGTGCTGCACGTGCGAGCGCGGCGTGGCCAGAAAAGGGTTGAAGACCATTTTTTACGCGTAAAGTCACGGGGACTACAACTCGTCGTCCGAGGTAACCGACACGCTCCAATCATCTTCGTCGCTCTCGTCGCTTTCCACCGAGCTCACCGTCCTCGACAGCCCCGCCAGGTCGTTCCCGATGCTCTTCGTGATGCGCCGCATCCGCTGCTGGGCCATCTGGACCAGGTCCTTGTTCGTCGGCACGTGCCGTATCCGCCCCTTGTCCTCGAACCCCGTGCTCCCAAAGATGAAGTCCAAGAAGTTCAGATACTTGCCCCCGAACACGTCGCGACGCTGTCCGTCGTGGTCCGAGTAGCAGTGGCAGATGGCCGCCGCCGCCACCGAGAACAGCGCCACGTCTGGCCGCAGCCTGAACCCCGACGACCCTGGCTGCCTCGGCGAGATGTACCCCCACAGCACCAGGCATTTCCCGAGTCCCTCGATTGCTCGAATCAGCGCGTACACGCTCAGCTCCATCCGCCGACTCTTCTTCTCTACCAGCAGCGCCAGCCCCGCCACCCACACGCTCGACGCCACGGTCGTACCCGAGGACCGGCCGCGCCACTGGAACGCCATGCACATGCTCCTCCACGCCACCGTGCAAAACAGAGACAAGAACAGCGAGCTCCGCAGCGTCCCCTTGGCAATTTTCGGCCAGAGCACCTCTGGCTCGGAAAACAGCCGCTGCCTGTGGATCAGCAGTGCAGGTACGATGTACACCTGCGGAGAGCGAGTGAGCGCGAGCGCGGGCGTGAGCACATTTCAAGGCAGGCACCCGCACGCGCACGTCAACCGAGTTCAACACGCACGGGCAGATACACCGGGATCGCTCTCGCAAACGCCTGGGGCAAGAACCCAAACGCATGCTCGTTGCACGTCTGGTTCGGGTGCACCACTTCGCACGGGATCCGACTCGGCCTCTCTCGCGCACCACTCGCGCCCCGACGCATCGCCGACGCCTCTCCCCGCAAAACCACCTGCAGCTGATCTTTCACCCGCCCCGGCACGCCAATCTGCTTATCCAGAAACTTCACCATGCCCGCCGGCAACGCCCCCGGCTCGACAACATATACATACGCCAATACACTCCACGCCACGCACATCAACACCACGTCCCCCTGCTCGAACCTCGTCGGCGCCAACAACGTCCTCACCCACGCCCGCCGCAGCCTGCTCTTGTCCTCCCCCTCCTCCCCCTCCTCCCCCTCTGTTGCTCCTCCGCCGCCGCGCTCCAGCGGCACATTCCCGCACCGCACCAGGAACCCCAACCCCTTCAACGCCATCCACAGCCCCAGACT
>Ga0181584_10000725_pt1 | contig 24066 bp, 37 predicted proteins | sample 071ome_30_FD_132462 | JGI IMG/M metagenome (GOLD analysis project Ga0181584, IMG submission 132462) | Coastal salt marsh microbial communities from the Groves Creek Marsh, Skidaway Island, Georgia - 071406AT metaG (megahit assembly) | ecosystem: Environmental > Aquatic > Marine > Intertidal... | reverse complement strand
GGTGACGCTTCCGGAAGGGACGGAAATGGTGATGCCCGGGGATAACATCGCGATGACGGTTGAGCTGATTGCCCCGATCGCGATGGACGAAGGCCTGCGCTTTGCGATCCGTGAAGGCGGCCGTACCGTCGGCGCCGGCGTCGTCTCAAGCATCGTGAAGTAAGCAATATTAATATGGAACCGGCGATATTCGCCGGTTCTCTTTTGGAAAGCGCCAGAGGGTTAAGATAATGGAAAATCAGAATATTCGGATCAGGCTGAAGGCATTTGATCATCGTATTCTTGACCAGTCCACGACGGAGATCGTGAACACGGCCAAGCGTACTGGCGCTGAAGTCTGCGGTCCTATTCCGCTGCCGACTTCGATCAAGAGGTTCACCGTTCTTCGTTCGCCACATATCGACAAGAAGAGCCGTGAGCAGTTTGAAATGCGGACGCATAAGCGTCTTCTTGACATTGTCGACCCGACACCACAGACCGTTGATGCGCTGATGAAGCTTGATCTGGCGGCTGGTGTTGACGTCGAGATTAAGCTTTAAGGAAAGGTCTTACCCATGCGTTGCGGCGTAATTGCTCGAAAAGTTGGGATGACACGTGTGTTTGCCGAAGACGGCGCACATGTGCCGGTGACCGTGTTGCAGATGGAAAACTGTCAGGTTACTCATGTCCGCAGTAAGGATAAGGATGGTTACACCGCCATTCAGCTTGGTGTTGGATCCCGCAAGGTAAAGAACGTGAACAAAGCCCTTCGCGGTCAATACGCCAAGGCAGGCGTTGAGGCTAAGGCTAAACTTGCTGAATTCCGCGTTTCCGAAGATGCGGTTCTTGAGCTCGGGGCTACACTCGGTGCCAATCACTATGTCAGTGGCCAGAAGGTTGATGTTGTCGGCATCTCGCAGGGTAAAGGTTTTGCCGGAGCGATGAAGCGCCACAACTTTGGCGGTCTACGGGCATCACATGGTGTGTCGATCTCTCACCGTTCCCATGGTTCGACAGGTAACAACCAGGATCCGGGGAAGGTGTTCAAGGGCAAGAAGATGGCAGGCCATATGGGTGCAGAGCGTGTCACAACCCAGAACCTTGAGGTTGTGGCGACGGACCCGGCCGAAGGCTTGATCCTGATCCGTGGGGCTGTGCCCGGCAGTAAGGGCGGCTATGTTCTGGTGAGCGATGCGCTGAAAGCCAAGCTTCCTGAAGAGGCGCCATTCCCGGCTGGCCTTCTGGCTGATGCTTTGGCCGAAGTGGCCGCTGCTGACGAAGTCAGGGCGGATGATGCTCAGCCTGAAGCCGTTGCTTCTGAAGAGGCGCCAGCCGATGCACCTGAGGTCAGTGAAGTAGTTGAGGACGCCGCCTCTGATGAGGCCCAGGCAGATGACGCCCCTGCGGCAGACGCTGTCGAGGAAGATAAGAAAGGCGAGTAAGAGTGATGAAACTTGCAGTTAAAACCCTCGATAACAAGGCCGCCGGCGATGTAAGCCTTGCCGATGACGTCTTCGGAATTGAGCCACGTGCCGATATCATGGCACGTGTTGTCAACTGGCAGCTTGCCAAGCGTCGTGACGGCAACCATAAGGTCAAGATCCGTTCAGAGATCACCAAGACCGGCGCCAAGATGTATCGTCAGAAAGGTACCGGCCGCGCCCGTCATGGCGCAGGTTCGACCAATATTTTCCGTGGCGGTGGTGTAGTACATGGTCCGGTCCTCCGTGATCATGCCCACAGCCTTCAGAAAAAGGTTCGTGCCCTTGGTCTGCGGTCAGCTCTTTCAAGCAAAGCCCGCGACGGTAAGCTCATCATTGTTGATGCTCTTAAAGCTGATGGTAAGACAGCGTCGCTCAAAGGCAAACTCAGCAAACTTGGCCTCGATAACGCACTTATCATCGGGGGTGAGGCTATTGATGAGAAATTCCAGCGCGCGGCCAGCAACATCCCGAATATCGATGTGCTGCCGCAGCAAGGCATCAATGTGTATGACATCCTGCGTCGTGACGTTCTGGTTTTGACCAAGGACAGCGCGGCCCATCTTGAGGAGCGGCTGAAATGAGTATCCGTCCCCGCCAAAAGACCGAAACGGTCATGTCCCAGAACAAGGCTTACGATACAATTCTGCGCCCTATCGTGACTGAAAAGTCAACGATGCTGGCCGAACTGAATAAGATTGGTTTCGTTGTTCCGATGAATGCCACCAAGCCTGAAATCAAGGCTGCGGTTGAATTGCTGTACAAAGTCAATGTTGAAGCGGTCAACACCTCGGTTCTTAAGGGCAAGACAAAGCGTTTCCGCGGAGTTCTTGGCCGTCGCATTGATCAGAAAAAAGCGATCGTTACCCTGGCAGAAGGCCAGAGCATCGATCTGATGCAGGGAGTGTAAGGGGATGGCATTAAAGCAGTATAACCCGACGTCACCCGGCCAGCGTGGTCTCGTTACCGTAGACCGGTCTGGTCTGCATAAAGGTGGTCCGGTCAAGAAACTGACCGAAGGTCTCACCAAATCTGGTGGCAGAAACAATTCAGGTCACGTGACGGCATGGCAGAAGGGTGGCGGCCACAAGCGCAGATATCGTCTGGTGGATTTCAAACGCCGCAAGATGGATATGCCGGCCACCGTGGAGCGTATTGAATACGATCCTAACAGGACCGCATTCATCGCGTTGATCACCTATACCGACGGTGAGCAGTCCTATATTCTGGCGCCGCAACGTCTGGCCGCCGGTGATGTGGTTGTTTCCTCTGCAAAGGCTGATATCAAGCCGGGTAACGCCCTGCCACTTTCATCTATTCCTGTCGGTACCATCATCCATAATGTTGAGCTGAAGGCCGGTAAAGGCGGGCAGCTGGCACGTTCCGCCGGAACCTATGTTCAGCTGATCGGCCGTGACCAGTCCTATTCAATCCTCCGGCTGGCTTCAGGTGAAGTCCGGATGGTGCGTTCCGAATGCATGGCGACTATCGGCGCTGTGTCGAATTCGGATCAGCAGAATATCAAGCTTGGGAAGGCTGGCCGCAGTCGCTGGCTTGGTCGTCGCCCGAGCGTACGTGGTGTCGCGATGAACCCGATCGATCACCCGCATGGTGGTGGTGAGGGCAAAACTTCAGGTGGCCGTCATCCGGTAACACCTTGGGGTAAGCCGACCAAAGGCAAGCGGACACGCAATAACAAGAAGACGGATCGCCTCATTGTGCGCCGTCGCAAGGCATAAGGAATAGACAAGATGGCACGTTCTGTTTGGAAAGGTCCTTTTGTTGACGGGTATTTGCTGAAAAAGGCTGATGCCTCACGCGAAAGCGGCCGTAAGGAAGTGATCAAGACCTGGTCCCGCCGGTCCACCATCATGCCTCAGTTTGTAGGGCTGACTTTTGGTGTGCATAACGGCAACAAGTTTATTCCTGTTCTCGTATCCGAGGACATGGTTGGCCATAAGTTTGGTGAATTTGCCCCGACCCGCACCTATTACGGGCATGCGGCCGACAAGAAATCGAAGCGTTAGAGGTAAATTATGGGTAAGCAATCAAAACCACGTCCTCTTGCAGATAATCAGGCTCGCGCCGTGGTGCGGAATCTCCGCGTCAGCCCGCAGAAACTGAATGAAGTTGCCGGTCTGATCAGAGGTAAGGATGCCGATAAGGCACTTGCAGTGCTGAGTTTCTCACGTCGCCGCATCGCCATTGATGTTAAGAAAGCGTTGCAATCCGCTATTGCCAATGCAGAAAACAACCATTCACTCGACGTCGATCGTCTGGTTGTTCAGGAAGCCCATGTTGGCAAGGGGCTGGTGATGAAGAGATTTCGCGCCCGCGCTCGTGGCCGTGGGGCTCGTATCCTGAAGCCATTTTCACACCTCACCATTGTTGTATCCGAGAAAGAGGACGCCTGATGGGACAGAAAATCAAACCAATCGGGCTGAGGCTCGGCATTAACCGCACCTGGGACTCCCGCTGGTACGCTGATCGCAATTACGCATCGCTCCTGCACCAGGACCGTGAGTTGCGCGAACATCTGATGGAAAAGCTCAAGTCTGCGGCTATCAGCCGTGTTGTGATTGAGCGTCCGGCCGGTCGTGCACGTATTACGATTTATGCAGGTCGTCCTGGTCTCATCATCGGGAAGAAAGGCGCGGATATCGAAAGCCTTCGCGCTGAACTTACAAAGCGTATCGGTAGCGAAGTCAGCCTCAACATTGTTGAGGTCCGCAAGCCTGAAATTGATGCCAAACTCGTGGCTGAGTCCATTGCTCAGCAGCTCGAACGTCGTGTTGCCTTCCGCCGTGCGATGAAACGCTCGGTTCAGTCGGCCATGCGTCTCGGCGCTCTCGGGGTTCGTATCAACTGCGCCGGTCGTCTGGGTGGCGCTGAAATTGCGCGGACCGAATGGTATCGTGAGGGCCGTGTTCCTCTGCATACACTTCGTGCTGAGGTTGATTATGGCGAAGCTACAGCCCACACGACTTATGGCGCATGTGGCGTCAAGGTTTGGGTCTTCAAGGGCGAAGTCATGGCCCATGATCCCATGGCACAGGATAAGCGTCTGGCTGAGCAGCAATCCGCGCCAGCCCCGCGCAACGCATCGTAAGCAGGAGGTTGGAACATGCTACAACCTAAACGTACCAAATTCCGCAAGGCTCATAAGGGCCGCATTCATGGTAATGCCAAAGGCGGAACACAGTTGAATTTTGGCGCTTATGGCCTGAAAGCCACGACACCTGCACGGGTAACGGCTCGTCAGATCGAAGCAGCTCGCCGGGCTATCACGCGCCATCTGCGCCGTGCCGGACGTGTCTGGATCCGGATTTTCCCTGATGTGCCGGTTTCAAGCAAGCCTGCTGAAGTTCGTATGGGTAAGGGTAAAGGTAACCCGGAATACTGGGTAGCCAGGGTCAAGCCCGGGCGGATCATGTTTGAAGTGGACGGGGTGAGCGGTGAGCTTGCAAGTGAGGCACTGACCCTTGCTTCGGCAAAACTTCCGCTGGATACCCGCGTTGTTAAGCGTCTGGGTGAATAGGAGAACAAGATGGCAATGGTAAAAGCACAAGATCTGCGTGCCAAGACATCAGATGAGCTGAAAACACAGCTGACCAACCTTAAGAAAGAGGCTTATAACCTCCGTTTCCAGGGTGCAACCGGTCAGCTGGAAAACCCAGCCCGTATGCGTCATGTTCGCCGCGAGATTGCTCGGGTCAAGACCGTACTGGCCGAAATGGCCTCGGCAACCAACGCATAAGGAGTTCAATTATGCCAAAACGTATTCTTCAGGGTGTGGTTGTCAGCGACAAGGGCGACAAGACAGTAGTCGTCAAGGTCGAACGGCGGCTCATGCATCCGCTCTACAAGAAGTTTATTTCAAAATCGAAGAAGTTCTCCGCCCACGACGCTGAAAACCGTTTCAAGATTGGTGATCGCGTCCGGATTGAGGAATGCCCTCCGATTTCAAAGTCAAAAAGCTACACGGTGATTTATGACGATTCAGACGTCGCCGGTGCGAAATAGCCGATAGCGGGAGTTTATCATGATTCAGATGCAAACTAATCTTGATGTTGCGGATAATTCCGGCGCGCGTCGGGTCCAGTGCATCAAGGTACTTGGAGGCAGTGGCCGCAAAGTGGCAGCTGTTGGCGATATTATCGTTGTCTCCATCAAGGAAGCCATCCCACGGGGTCGCGTGAAAAAAGGTGATGTGCATCGCGCCGTGATCGTTCGCACTGCAAGCGAGATCAAGCGCCCTGATGGCACGGTTATTCGTTTCGACCGTAACGCCGCTGTGCTCATCAACAATTCAAATGAGCCGATCGGAACACGTATCTTCGGCCCGGTAACCCGTGAGCTTCGTTCACGCCGGTTCATGAAGATCATTTCCCTTGCGCCGGAGGTGCTGTAATGGCCCAGAAGTTCAAAATTAAAAAAGGCGACCAGGTGGTCGTTATCACCGGCCGTGAAAAAGGAAAGACCGGTGAAGTAGTGGAAGTTCTTCGTTCGGAGAACAGGGTTGTCGTACAGGGTGTCAACATGGTTACCAAACATGTCCGCGCCTCACAGGCTGGCCCTGGCGGGATCGAAAAACGTGAAGCCCCGCTTCATATATCCAACGTCTCTCATATTGATCCGGAAACAAGCAAGCCAACTCGTGTCGGCTATGAGATCAAGGATGGGACCAAAACCCGTATTGCCCGCCGTTCCGGCAAGGCAATAGGCTAAGTGCAAGGAAGCTGAGATGAAAACGCGTCTAGAAGAACATTATTCGACGGCTGTTCGACCAGCAATGATGGAAAAGTTCGGCTACAAGAATGCAATGGAAGTGCCGAAACTGGAAAAGATTGTCATCAACATGGGTGTTGGTGAAGGTGTTCGCGACTCCAAGAAAGTTGACAGCGCCGCCCAGGAACTTTCCGCCATTACCGGTCAGAAGCCTGTTATCACTCGTGCCAAGAAGGCTGTCGCCTCTTTTAAGCTGCGTGAAGGCATGCCGGTCGGGTGCAAGGTTACCCTTCGCCGTGACAAGATGTATGAATTCATGGACAGGCTTGTAAATATCGCCCTGCCACGTGTCAGGGATTTCCGTGGACTGAACCCCAAAAGCTTTGATGGGCGCGGTAATTATTCCATGGGCCTTAAAGAGCAGATCGTTTTCCAGGAAGTGGATTACGATAAGGTCGAGAGCATCCGCGGTATGGATATTATTGTTGTAACTACAGCGAAAACGGATGACGAAGCTCGCGAATTGCTTCGTAACTTCCAGTTTCCGTTCACAAGCTAAGGCGAGGGATAACGATGGCTAAGAAAAGCGCAATCGACAAGAACCTGAAACGTGGCAAGAAAGTCAGCAGCAACGCCGCACGGCGCGCTCGTCTGAAGGCAATTGTCATGGATCGTTCCCTTCCTATCGAAGAACGGTTCGATGCTAACCTGAAACTTGCCCAGATGCCACGCAACGGCGCCCAAACCCGTCTGCGCAACCGGTGTCAGGTAACCGGCCGTCCACGCGGCTACTATCGTAAACTGGGCATGTCCCGTATCGCACTCCGTGATCTGGCTTCATTTGGTCAGGTTCCTGGTGTGGTCAAGTCAAGCTGGTAAGAGAGGAATATTAAAATGACGATGAGTGATCCTCTTGGTGATATGCTGACACGTATCCGCAACGGCCAGAGTGCCCGTAAAGATACCGTGATCAGCCCGGCTTCCCGCTTCCGTTCAAACGTTCTGGACGTGCTGAAGCGTGAAGGGTATATCCGTGACTATTCAAGCGTTGAAAAGCGCCCGGGCATTCATGAGCTGCAAATCCAGCTCAAGTATCATGATGGTCTGCCTGTGATTTCCGAAATCAAGCGTGTGTCGCGGCCAGGTCGCCGGGTCTATTCAAAGATCAAAGATTTGACCCGGGTTTATAACGGTCTTGGTATCGCAATTCTTTCAACGCCACGCGGGGTGATGTCCGACATCGAAGCGCGTGAAGCGAAGGTTGGCGGAGAAGTTCTCTGCCACGTATTCTAGGGAGATTTTGATGTCAAGAATTGGCGGAAGCCCTATTAAAATCCCACAAGGCGTCAGCCTTTCCCTTGCCGATGGCATGGTTTCGGCAAAAGGCAGCAATGGTGAACTGGCCATGCCGCTGCCGCCACTGGTTGATCTGTCTATCGGCGAAGATGAAGCCGTGGTCAAGCCTGTGCAGGACAGCAACAAGTCACGTGCTCTCTGGGGTACAGCAAGAGCACTGGTGAACAATATGGTCGTAGGTGTGTCCGAAGGTTTTACGAAAAACCTCACCATTCACGGTGTTGGATATCGTGCGCAGATGCAGGGCACAAAACTGGTGCTTAACCTCGGGTACAGCCATCCTGTTGAAATGGAAGTGCCATCTGAAATCAAATGCAGCGTTGAAAACAACACGCAAGTCAAATTGTCGAGCCACGACAAGCAGATTCTTGGTCAGTTTGCCTCTGAAGTCAGAGCAAAGCGTCCGCCAGAGCCATATAAAGGCAAAGGCGTTCGCTATGAAAACGAGCAGATTCTGCGTAAAGAAGGCAAGAAGAAGTAGAGGCACCCATGTTTACTTCACGAGAACTATTTATTCGCCGCCGTCGCCGTAATCGCACCAGCATCAGCAAGCTTGGAGCAGGTAAGCCACGTCTTTCGGTACATCGGTCATCAAAGAATATCTATGCACAGGTTATTGACGATAAAAGCGGTGTAACGATCGTTTCGGCTTCTACCCTGGATAAAGATCTTCGTTCGTCGATCAAATCCGGATCCAATATGGAAGCCGCTACGGTGATCGGTAAACTTGTTGCCGAACGGGCGATGAAGAAGGGCATATCCAATGTCGTTTTTGATCGTGGCGGATTTATTTACCATGGCCGTGTGCGTGCGCTTGCAGATGCCGCGCGTGAAGCCGGACTGAAATTCTAGGAGATTCTTCATGGCACGTCAGGACAGACAAAATCGCGACAACACACGTGAAGAACCAGAACTTATTGATAAGCTCGTTGGCATCAACCGGGTGGCCAAGGTTGTCAAAGGTGGCCGCCGGTTTGGTTTTGCCGCGCTCGTCGTTGTGGGTGATGCCAAAGGCCGGGTTGGCTTTGGTTCAGGCAAGGCACGCGAAGTGCCTGAAGCGATCCGCAAGGCAACCGAAAGCGCCAAGCGCAACATGATCCGGGTCCCTTTGCGTGATGGCCGGACCCTGCATCATGATGTCTCCGGGCATTTTGGCGCAGGCCATGTTATTCTGCGGGCCGCACCTTCAGGTACAGGTATCATTGCCGGTGGCCCGATGCGTGCTGTCTTTGAAACGCTCGGTATTCAGGACATTGTTGCCAAGTCTATCGGGTCCTCGAACCCGCACAACATGATCAAGGCAACCTTTGCCGCACTTTCCAGTATTCAGGCACCTCGTCAGGTCGCTGCTAAGAGAGGAAAGCGTGTTGGTGATATTCTTGGCAGCCGTAAAGGTGCCCAGAATTCTGATGAAACCCAGGCTGAAGAAGCCTCAGCTAACTAAGAGGGAAGTGGGATGGCAGCGAAAGCAACAGTGCGAGTGACCCAAACCGGCAGCCCCATTGGTCGGAAGTCTGACCAGAGGGCAACCCTTATCGGTCTTGGTCTCAACAAGATCGGTCGTACCCGGGAACTCGAAGATACCCCATCGGTCCGTGGCATGATCAACAAGGTGTCACATCTTGTGCGTGTCGAAGACAGCGAATAAGCACCCGGGAGACAAAAGATGAAACTCAACGAAATCAGAGATAACAACGGTGCGCGTAGTAATCGCAAGCGCGTTGGTCGTGGTATTGGTTCCGGAACCGGCAAGACGTCCGGGTCAGGGCATAAAGGGCAGAAGGCACGTTCTGGTGTGTCCATCAACGGTTTTGAAGGTGGGCAAATGCCTATCCACCGCCGTTTGCCGAAACGCGGATTTAACAATATCTTCCGCAAGCAGTATGTCGTGGTCAATGTCGGCCTGATCCAGGCAGCCATTGATGCCGGGCGCATTGATCCGAAGAAGACAATCAACGCCGAAGCACTTAAGACCGCTGGTATAGTCAGCAAGTCTAAAGATGGTATTCGTCTGCTTGCCAATGGTGAAATCAAGGCCAAGGTGAATCTGGAAGTGTCCGGGGCATCCGCCGCCGCCATCCAGGCTGTTGAAAAAGCCGGTGGTTCAGTCACTGTGCTTGCTGGTGAGACCAAAGCCGAAAAGGACGCTGAATAAATATGGCACGTTCCCCGGAAAGAATGGCGCCAGGCATAGGATTGGATGCTTTTGCAAAGGCATCTGACCTGAAACAGCGTATTCTTTTCACCCTGGGTGCGCTGATCATCTATCGCCTCGGCACCTATATTCCTGTCCCCGGCATTGATCCGACTGCCCTGTCCGAAATCTTCTCCCGTAACTCAAACGGTATCCTGGGCATGTTTGACATGTTCTCAGGCGGGTCCCTCGGGCGGATGACAATCTTCGCCCTGACGATCATGCCGTATATCACGGCTTCGATCATCATGCAGTTGATGACCGCGATCATTCCGTCGCTTGAGTCATTGAAAAAAGAAGGTGAAGCAGGCCGTAAGACAATCAACCAGTATACACGCTATCTGACAGTAGTGCTGGCAACAGTGCAAGGCTATGGTATTGCGGTCGGGCTTGAATCTGCAAGTGGCGTGGTGATTGACCCCGGGCTCTTCTTCCGGATTACGACTGTGGTCACCCTTGTCGGCGGCACGCTTTTCCTGATGTGGCTGGGTTAGCAAATCACCGCACGCGGCGTCGGTAACGGGATTTCGCTGATTATTTTCTCAGGTATCGTGGCCAACCTGCCGGTAGCCATTGCCGGTACGTTTGAACTCGGCCGCACCGGGGCATTGTCACCCCTGCTGATCCTGTTTTTCATGGTTATGGCGATTGCCGTCATTGCACTGATTGTGTTCATTGAACGCTCACTACGCCGGATACTCATCCAGTACCCGAAACGTCAGATGGGCAACAAGATGTTCGGCGGGGAAGCATCACATCTTCCGCTTAAGATCAACGTGCCGGGCGTTATTCCTCCGATTTTTGCCTCATCGCTTCTGCTGATGCCGGTTTCCATCATTAACCTTACATCTGGTCAGGATGGTGGTGCGGGGTGGCTTGTTACACTTAACGCGATGCTTGGCCGTGGCCAGCCATTGTATCTGGCGGTGTATATCGGGCTGATTGTGTTCTTCGCTTTCTTCTATACGGCGATCGTGTTCAACCCGCAGGAAACATCTGATAACCTGAGACGTTATGGCGGCTATATCCCCGGTATCCGTCCGGGCCAGCCAACAGCCGATTACCTTGACTACGTGCTGACACGTCTGACGGTCCTCGGCGCGGCATATCTTTCCGCTGTCTGTATCCTGCCTGAGTTATTGATCAGCCAGTACAGTGTGCCGTTCTATTTTGGCGGCACCAGCCTGCTTATCGTTGTAACCGTGACGCTTGATACGGTGACACAAGTGCAGTCGCATCTGATGGCGCATCAGTATGAAGGCCTGGTCAAAAAAGCAAACCTGCGGGGGAAAAAGCGATGAATATCATTTTGCTTGGCCCTCCGGGTGCCGGTAAGGGCACACAGTCGGAACGGTTGGTTGCTGAGCATGGTCTCGTGCAGCTGTCCACCGGTGATATGCTTCGTAAGGCGATTGCCGATGGCACAGAGCTGGGACTTAAGGCAAAGGCGATCATGGATGCAGGTGAGCTTGTTGCCGATGATATTATCCTTGGGATGATCCGGGAGCGTCTGCAAAGCCCTGAATGCGCAAAAGGCGTTATTCTGGACGGGTTTCCGCGGACGATTGCACAGGCCGAAGGTCTTGATGCGATGCTTGCTGAAATGGGGCTTAAAATAGATCATGTCATTGAAATCAGGGTGGATGAAGATGCGCTGATCAAGCGGATCGAAACAAGGGCGGCTGAAACTGGCGGGGCAAGAAGCGATGACAACCCCGAAGTGCTGGCCAAAAGATTGAAGGTATATCACGACAATACGGCACCAATTTTGCCGTATTATCGGGAATATGGGAATATGAGTTTTGTTGACGGCATGCAGTCGATTGAGACGGTGGCGTCAGCTATTGGTGAAATTCTGGGTGGTCAGCGGAACTGACCGGTTGACTGGACGAATGCGCGCATTATAATTCGCTTTCCCTTTGTGGAGTGAAAAATTCCTGAAGCGGGCACTCGGAAAAGTCGTAGTGAAAGAGGAGAGGGCAGTGGCTCGTATCGCTGGTGTCAACATACCGACCAAGAAAAGGGTAAAAATTGCCCTGACCTATATCCATGGAATTGGCCAGACTTCGGCCAATAAGATCTGTGAGCGCGCTGGTCTTACCGAAGAGCGCCGCGTCAATGATCTGACCGAAGATGAACTGACAAAAATCCGGGATATCATCGATGCCGATTATCTCGTTGAAGGTGATCTTCGGCGCAAGAATTCAATGGCCATCAAGCGTTATCTTGATCTTGGCTGTCTGCGTGGCTTGCGTCATCGCCGAAATCTGCCGGTGCGTGGTCAGCGTACCCATACCAACGCCCGCACCCGTAAAGGCCCGGCCAAGGCCATTGCTGGTAAGAAGAAATAATCCGGATCGTTCAGGAGAGTATTATGGCAAAACAGCCCTCACAAGCACGTGTCCGTCGCCGCGAGAAAAAGAATATCAGCAACGGTGTTGCGCATGTTAATGCAACCTTTAACAATACCAAAATCACGATTACCGATGTACAGGGTAACGCGATTTCATGGTCATCAGCTGGTGGAATGGGTTTCAAGGGGTCACGAAAATCAACTCCTTACGCAGCCCAGCTCGCCGCGGAAGATGCCGGTCGCAAAGCGATCGAGCATGGCATGAAGACTCTGGATGTTCAGGTCCGTGGTCCGGGCACAGGCCGTGAAAGTGCTCTGCGGGCACTTCAGTCGGTTGGGTTTAATATTACCTCGATCCGTGATGTGACCCCGATCCCGCATAACGGATGTCGTCCCCGCAAGCGTCGCCGGGTCTGATATCAGGGTTGCCATTGCCGGTTGTGCCGGCCGGGCCCGTCTGTGGGCCGAATTACTATTAAAGGATACATCGCCATGATTGAAAAGAATTGGCAGGAACTTAAAAAACCTGAGAATAAAACGGTTAAATCCACGGATGAAAACCCGAATAAGGCAACGATTACAGTTGAGCCATTTGAACGTGGTTTCGGGGTGACTGTGGGTAACGCACTGCGCCGGGTTTTGTTGTCTTCTCTTCAGGGGGCGGCCATCACATCGGTTCAGGTTCAGGGTGTTCTGCATGAATTCTCTTCCATTCCGGGCGTTCGTGAGGACGTGACGGACATGGTGCTGAACGTCAAGGGGATTGCAGTGAAGATGACGGTTGAAGGCCCGAAGCGCCTCCGTCTTTCTGCAGAAGGCCCTTGTACGGTAACTGCCGGTATGATCAATCTCGTCAACGGGGTTGAGATCATGAATCCCGATCACGTGATCTGCACGCTTGACCAGGGAGCATCCCTGAATGCGGAACTGACTGTTGAAACAGGCAGTGGTTATGTGCCTGCAAGCTCAGCCCGAACCGAAGATTCACCGATCGGGCTGATTCCGATTGATGCCATTTACTCCCCTATCCGTCAGGTTGCGTATAAGGTGGAAAACACACGTGTCGGCCAGCGTACCGATTTTGACAAACTGATCCTCACACTTGAGACGGATGGCTCCGTGCTCCCCGAAGATGCTGTCGCTTTTGCTGCACGTATTTTGCAGGATCAGCTCCAGCCGATGATCAATTTCGAAGAACCTTCGGTCAGCACGCCTGCTGATGATACGGATGATATTCCGTTCAACCGTAATCTCTTGAAAAAAGTCGACGAACTGGAACTGTCGGTACGTTCGGCAAACTGCCTGAAGAACGACAACATTGTTTACATTGGCGATCTTGTCCAGAAAACAGAGCCGGAAATGCTCCGGACACCGAATTTCGGACGTAAGTCGCTTAACGAAATCAAGGAAGTGCTGAGAACGATGAGCCTCGAACTTGGCATGGATGTACCCAACTGGCCACCTGAAAATATTGAAGAAATGGCCAAGCGTCTGGATGAACCTTTCTAGGTCCGGACCAAGAGGAGAGAAAAATGCGTCATCGTATGTCAGGTCGCAAACTGAACCGCACGTCTCAGCATCGCCAAATGTTGTTCCGTAACATGTCACAGGCCCTCATCAAGCATGAGCAGATCGTGACAACTCTGCCGAAAGCGAAAGAACTTCGCCCGGTGGTCGAACGCCTTATCACCCTGGCCAAGCGTGGCGATCTCCATGCCCGCCGTCTGGCCTTTGCCCGCTTGCGTGACAATGCCATGGTGACCAAGCTTTTTGATGTTCTCGGCCCACGTTATGAAGAGCGTCAGGGTGGGTACATCAGAATAATCAAGGCTGGCTACCGCTACGGAGACAGCGCGGCCATGGCCGTTATTGAATTCGTTGACCGTGATGAGGACGCACGGGGGCAGGATTCAGGCCCGGTGATGATTGATGAGGATACTTCTGCCGAAGCTGTTGCCTGATCAACGTAGATATATGAAATCAAAAAGGGCCGGCTTGCCGGCCTTTTTTTATGCGTGATGTTTGGCGAAATTGGTAACGCCATCATGGCAATGGTTCCCGATCCGTGGAATAATACAGCATGTCCGAATCAACGCTATTTGAAGACAGCCATCAGAAGCCTCTGGCTGAAACCCTTCGCCCCATGCATCTTGATGAGGTGGCGGGCCAGGATCACCTGATCGGTGCTGATGGAAGGCTCACGCGGATGCTGGATGCAGCCGCAAATGGCAGGACGATGCCATCCCTGATTTTATGGGGCCCGCCCGGCACAGGCAAAACAACGATAGCCCGTCTCCTCGCGGACCGTGCCAGGCTGACTTTTGAGCCGGTCTCTGCCGTATTTGATGGCGTGGCTGAATTGCGTAAGGTTTTTGCCCGGGCGGATGAGCGTCGCCATTCGGGTCAGGGCACATTGCTTTTTGTTGATGAGGTCCACCGTTTCAACAAAGCGCAGCAGGATGGTCTTCTGCCTCATGTTGAGGATGGCAGGGTGGTGCTGGTCGGGGCTACCACCGAAAACCCCAGTTTTGCGCTGAACGGGGCCTTGCTGTCGCGATGTCAGGTGATGGTGCTCAATCGCCTTGATGAGACGGCCCTTGCACAACTGATCAGGCGTGCGGAAACGGCAACCGGACGAAAGCTCAACCTGACCGATGATGCCCTCGAAGCCCTGAAAGCCATGGCTGATGGTGATGGCAGGTATATGCTGAACATGATTGAAACCATCTTCAATACGCAAGATGACAGCGCACCGCCCCTCGAGCCTGACTCATTGGCAGGGGTGTTGTCCCAGCGTGCCATGGCCTTTGATCGTGCCGGAGATCAGCACTACAACCTAATGTCCGCCCTGCATAAATCCCTTCGTTCATCGGATGCCGATGCCGCATTGTACTGGCTTGCCCGGATGTTCATCGGAGGTGAAGACGCACGGTATATTCTGCGCCGGCTGACAAGGTTTGCGTCGGAAGATATCGGTCTTGCTGAACCTGAAGCGCTCAACCATGCGATTGCGGCATGGCAATCCTATGAACGGCTCGGCTCACCTGAAGGTGAGCTGGCGGTGGCATCGCTTGTGCTCTATCTTGCCACCGCACCAAAATCGAATGCTGCCTATGTTGCGTTCAAGGATGCGATGAAAACAGCCAGGGATACCGGCTCGCTGATGCCGCCCCAGCATATTCTGAACGCCCCGACGGGTCTGATGAAGGAACTCGGCTATGGTCAGGGTTATGTGTATGATCATGACACGGAAGACGGGTTTTCAGGCCAGAACTGTTTTCCTGATGATCTGCCCCGGGCACGTTTCTATCATCCGGTGGAGCGCGGATTTGAGCGTGATATCAAAAAGCGGCTTGATTGGTGGCAGAAAAAACGTGATGCCATAAATCAGCAGGACAGCTGATGCCAGCCACGGGGTTTGATACATTTCTGGGTATAGACTGGTCTGGCGCAAAAGGAGAATTCCACCGCGGGATACAGGTGGCCCTGGCGACGCCCGGAGGTGATTGCCCGCAACTGCTATCCCCGCCGTCTTCTTCCGGCTGGAGTCGGGGTGATGTCCTTGCGCTCATGCTCGATTACAAGAATGATGGCAGGTCAGTTCTGGCCGGAATTGATTTTGCCTTTGCCCATCCCGTCACAACTGAAGACGGATACTGCCCGGGATATTCCTCTTCCCCCGTATCAGCGCAGGAATTATGGCAACTTGTCGATCAGGCCTCCGCCGATGAGCCCTATCTCTATGGCGGAGGGATCTGGGGGCATCCGGATTTGCGCCAGTATTATAACGCGCCAATGCGTCGTGATGGACGGGGAGGCCGGGGAAGATATTTTTCATCGCGCCGCCGCATGACGGAGATCATGGCCGCAAAGGTGAACGGCAGATCACCATCGCCAACGTTTAATTGTGTTGGTCCGGCAGGTGTCGGCACAGGTTCGCTTGCCGGGATGAGAATGCTGCATCGTCTCAAAGATCACGCCTGGATATGGCCTGTCCAGCCAGCGGCGCAAAAAGATGGTTGTTGCCGTTTGGCCTTGGTTGAGATATTTCCCTCGCTCTATTTCACCATGGCAGGAATAACGGACAGGATGAAGCGCGATGATCCGCTTCTGGCTCTTAATTCAGCCTTGAATTTCTATAATTCCGGTCCGGTTTCATCGCTTGCTGAAAAACTGCCGGATCAGGACGACAGCGATGCCATTATTTCTGCTGCGGTCCTCCGTGATCGCCATTGCCCGCATCAGATCTTCCCGATGGATAAGGATGCTGAAAAACAAGCCCGTCAAGAAGGCTGGATATTCGGTGTCGGCTACGCTAGACAGGACCCATGACAACTGTTCTTTTCATCGCCGCAGGTGGTGCGGTTGGTGCGGTAAGCCGATACGCCGTCTCGCTTCTGATCATTTCAATGGTGGGAGCATACGGGCAACCACTGGCAACATTGATGGTAAATGTTGCCGGATGTGGGTTGATGGGGCTCGCCTATGGTATGACCGGGGCAGGGATGCTCAATCTGGGTGAGCCTTTGCGCGGTATGCTTCTGGTAGGATTTCTCGGTGCGCTGACGACGTTTTCGTCCTTTTCACTGGATATAATGAACATGGTTGAACATAGGCAGGCAGTATTTGCCGGTCTTTATCTCTTCGGTTCAATTATATTGTCGCTTGCGGCGTTTGCGGCGATGGTGATGGCGGTGCGGCTGTTAGCCGGAGGGCAGTGAGTTGGATACACGAGAGATAGTCATAACCGGCGTTGATGACGGCACGAGGCTTGACCGTTTTATCCGTCGGCAACATGCGGGGATCAATCAGGGGCGTATTGAAAAACTTCTTCGCAGCGGGGCTATCCGCGTTGATGGCGCCAAGGCGAAATCTTCCACCCGGCTTGCACAAGGCCAGACTGTTGTCATGCCGGAGCAGATCAGCGTACAGGAAAGCAAGCCTAAGCCGGGATCAATCGATGATCCGATGCTTATAAAGCAGATCAGAGAGGCAGAGATCAGCCGCGGCGACGGATGGATCGCGATCAACAAGCCGTCGGGTCTGGCAACTCAGGGCGGGGCCGGAACACTTCGCCATGTCGATGGTGCGCTTCAACAGGCCTTTCCGGGCGGGGAGCGTCCACGTTTGGTGCACCGGCTTGACCGGGATACTTCAGGTGTGCTTCTGGTGGCAACGACGCTTGCCGCCTCCCGGGCGCTTGCCATGGGATTTCAGCAGCATCAGCACCAGAAAACCTATCTTGCGCTGGTGCTTGGCGTGCCGAAGCTTCGTGCCGGTATGATCGATGCGCCGCTGGCCAAGCTCGGCAAACCGGGACATGAAAAAATGGCTGTTGACCAGATCAGGGGCAAATCTGCCAGAACAGCCTATCGGGTGCTGGAAACCATGGGGCGGGCTGTCAGTCTTATTGCGATGCAGCCCTTGACCGGGCGGACCCATCAATTACGGGCACATATGGCGCATCTTGGCCATCCTATCCTTGGTGACGGAAAATATGGTGGCAGTGATGCCTTTCCCAATGAGGGGGTGACACGTCTCTGTCTTCATGCCGCGCATCTTGTTCTTGAAAGCGGTGAGACGGTAACAGCGTCCACCCCAAAGGATCTGGCCGCAATTTTCAAGATTTTCGGATTGAATGCGGGCGCGGCAGTAACCGCTGCTGCTGATGCTGAGTTGTTTTAAAAGGGGAGTTCATGCAATCTGCGGCACGACGTTTCTGGAAGGAAGTTGCACTTACCTCAGGCGATGAAGGATATTCGGTTCTGCTGGATAACCGGCCGGTGAAAACACCTGCCGGGTCAGCTTTTGTGGTTCCGGGCCGGAAACTTGCTGAGGAAATAGCAAAAGAATGGGACGCTCAGGAGGAGAAGATTGCCCCGGACACAATGCCCATGTTCAGGTTCACGGTGACAGCTCTTGATCGGGTCACACCCCAACGCAAGGCGGTTGTCGATGAATTAAGCGGTTATGGGGCAAGTGATCTTCTCTGTTATCGTGAGAGCGGTGACCGGATGCTCAGATCACATCAGGATAAAGTCTGGGGGCCGTATCTGGAGTGGTTTGAAGCCAGCAAGGGGATCAGGCTTGAGGTGGCTGAGGGGATCATGCCGGTGGAGCAGTCCAGCCTTGCCAGAGAGCAAATGCGTGCCCTTGTTCTGGGGGCTGATGATTATTTGCTTTCCGGGCTCCACTGCCTTGTTACGGTGAGCGGATCACTGGTGCTGGGGCTCGCGGTGGCCGAGGGAATGGTGAGCGCAAAAGAGGTGTCCGGTGCCGCGTTCCTTGATGATTTGTGGCAACAGGAAAAATGGGGTTATGATGCGGAAGCAGATGGTCGTATAAAATCAAATCAGGCCCTTATTGAAGATGCGGAGCGGTATTTGAAACTGCTCGAAGATGAGGTGGAGGTAACAGAATGACAACTATAATCGAACAGCTCGAGGAACGGCGTCAGCGGGCCCGGATGGGAGGCGGTGAGAAGCGAATAGAAACCCAGCATTCCAAAGGCAAACTCACATCACGTGAGCGGCTCGATCTGCTTCTTGATGAAGGCAGTTTTGAAGAATGGGACATGTTTGTTGAACACCGCTGTCATGATTTCGGGATGGAAAAAAACACCATTCCGGGGGACGGTGTCGTTACGGGTTTTGGCCGCATCAACGGCAGATCGGTTTTTGTCTTCAGCCAGGACTTTACGGTGCTGGGCGGCTCCTTGTCGGAAACGCATGCAGAGAAGATATGCAAGATCATGGATCAGGCCATGAAAACCGGAGTTCCGGTCATCGGGCTGAACGACAGTGGGGGTGCCCGCATTCAGGAAGGCGTGGCATCGCTTGGCGGATACGCAGAAGTGTTCCAGCGGAATGCCATTGCATCCGGAGTGATCCCGCAGATTTCCCTTGTCATGGGGCCCTGTGCCGGCGGGGCCGTCTACTCGCCGGCCATCACGGATTTCATTTTTATGGTGGAAGGGTCTTCTTATATGTACGTGACTGGCCCGGATGTGGTGAAAACAGTCACCCACGAAACCGTCACGCATGAAGATCTTGGCGGTGCTGGCACGCATACAAGCACGTCAGGCGTGGCCCATAAATCCTACCCGAACGATGTTGCCGCGATCATGGGGGTGAGGGCGCTGATGGCATATCTGCCGCAGTCAAATCGTGATAACCCGCCAAGGCTTTTGACAAGTGATGTGGCGGACCGGCCTGCCCCGGCCCTTGACCGTATCATCCCGTCTAATCCGAATGCCCCCTATGATATGAAAGAAGTGATCAGTCATATTGTCGATGAAGACAGTTTTTTTGAAATTCATCCGAATTTTGCCGCCAATATCATCACCGGCTTTGCGCATATCGATGGCAGATCGGTGGCGATCATCGCTAATCAGCCGATGGTGCTGGCGGGATGTCTTGATATTAACTCCTCACGCAAGGCGGCCAGATTTGTCCGTTTTGCCGATGCGTTCAATATTCCTGTTCTCACGCTGGTGGATGTGCCGGGTTTCATGCCGGGCACCGCACAGGAAAACGGCGGTATCATCAATCATGGAGCCAAGCTGCTTTATGCCTATGCTGAGGCTACCGTACCCAAGGTCACCGTCATCACGCGCAAGGCATATGGCGGGGCATATGATGTGATGGCCTCCAAGCATCTGAGAGGTGATGTCAATTACGCCTGGCCCACCGCGGAGATTGCCGTCATGGGGCCTGAAGGTGCTGCCCGTATCATCTTCCGTGATGATGCCGCCGATGCCGAACGGCTCAGGCAGAGGACCGAAGAATATCGTGAAAAGTTTGCCAATCCGTTTATTGCGGCTGGTCGTGGCTTTATCGATGATGTGATCATGCCTCGCAACACACGACGCCGTATTTCCCGTGCCTTTGCCATGCTCGAGGATAAAGAGCTTGAAAATCCATGGCGCAAACACGATAACCTGCCGCTCTAGGGGGATGGAATGATGTTCAGTAAGATTCTGGTGGCAAACCGAGGTGAAATTGCCTGCCGCATCATGAGAACGGCAAAAGAGATGGGGATCAGGACGGTGGCTGTATATTCTGATGCCGACGCCAATGGTGAACATGTGGCGATGGCAGATGAGGCGGTTCATATCGGCCCGGCGCCATCTTCGGAGAGTTATCTTAAGGGGGATGTGATTATTGAAGCGGCCAAGGCAACCGGAGCCGAAGCCATCCATCCGGGTTTTGGTTTCCTGTCTGAAAACGCCGGGTTTGTTAAGGCTGTTGAGGCCGCAGGTATCGTGTTCATCGGCCCCAACCCTAAAGCGATCGCCGCAATGGGGGACAAGATCACCTCAAAAACCATTGCCGAGAAGGCAGGCGTCTCGACCGTTCCGGGAACCCCCGATGCGGTCAATGACCTTGATGAGGCGGCGGCCTGCGCTGAGGAGATCGGCTATCCCGTGATGATCAAGGCTTCGGCAGGTGGCGGCGGGAAAGGCATGCGGATTGCCCATGATGAGGCCGAGCTTCGTGTCAGCATGCCCCAGGCCCAGAATGAAGCTGCGTCTTCCTTTGGTGATGCGCGGGTATTCATTGAAAAATTTGTCACCAGCCCGCGGCATATCGAAATTCAGGTGCTGGCAGACACCCATGGTCATGTTATCCATCTCGGGGAGCGTGAATGCTCACTGCAACGTCGCCATCAGAAGGTCTTTGAAGAAGCCCCGTCACCGTTTATCAGCGATAAAACGAGGCTGGCAATGGGCCAGCAGGCGGTTGAGCTGGCCAAAGCTGTCGGGTATCGGTCTGCGGGCACGGTTGAGTTCATCGTTGGCGCTGACCAGGATTTCTATTTCCTTGAAATGAATACACGCCTGCAGGTTGAGCATCCGGTAACAGAGATGGTCTACGGGCTGGATCTGGTGGAATGGATGATCCGGATTGCCGCAGGCGAAAAACTGACCCTTGAGCAAAAGGATATAAAACCCAAGGGCTGGTCCGTCGAAGCCCGTGTCTACGCCGAAGATCCTTCGCGCAACTTCCTTCCCGCCATTGGTCGGCTTCAGCGATATGTTGAGCCCACAGGTGAAGGCGTTCGTGTTGACAGTGGTATCGCCGAGGGCGGCGATATTTCCATGTTCTACGATCCGATGATCGCCAAACTCATATCATGGGGGGAGACACGGAAAGAGGCGCTGGACAGGCTGGCATCGGCGCTTGACGGATATGTCATTGAAGGGCCGGGGCATAACCGGCAATTCCTGCGTCATGTAACCGACCATCCCAATTTCCGGAAAGGAGATATGACCACGGCGTTTATCGGTGATGAATACCCTGACGGATTCACACCGGCAGCCCCTGAGGGGGAAGACCTTGGTTTCCTGCGTGCGCTTGCCGTGCTGATCGTATCAGACCGGATGCGGCGTCTGGCTGTTGCCGGCAATGCCGTTCCGGAAATGGATTTCCAGCTTTACGACGAAGCGGGGGAGGCTGAAGCTTCGGTTGATCAGGAAGATATGCTTTCCGTCACCGTGGCGGGTGAGGTCTTCAGGTTCAGTCATCTCCCTGATATGGCCCGGCGTCTCTTCAAAGGGGACATCAACGGCAAGACAAAAACCCTTCAATACAGAAAGCGTGCCGAAGAGGTTGATCTTATGGCCGGGGCCTGTCGTCTCAGCGTTCTGGTCCTGCCGCGTCGTGCGAAACAGGCCCAGGCCCTGATGCCGGCCAGGGAAAACACCTCTGGCGCATCCTCTATCCTTGCGCCCATGCCAGGTCTGCTCAGTCGTCTGCTGGTCAAAGAAGGGGACACGGTTGCCGCGGGAGATGATGTGGCGGTCATTGAAGCCATGAAAATGGAGAATCTGCTGAAAGCTGATCGCGGTGGTGTGGTCGCCGAAGTCATGGCGAGCGAAGGTGAGAGTTTGGCGGTGGATCAACCTATCCTTCGATTTGCTTCCGATGATGAGTAAAGGGTATGGATGCCCGGCATATCGTCAGCAAACTCGAAGGGTTTATCCCTGATCTCGGCCCCCATGCCGGTCGTCTGATGGGGGAGATGCTTGCTGCCCATCGCACGGGGCTGGACGCCACGGTCATCATTCTTTCGGTTGCAGTGCTGGATATCGCCCTGCGTGAGCCGTCGGGATATCCGGCTGGTGCGGATGGTATTGATCTTGCCGCCGCCCGCGACAGCCGCGATGCCTTCTGGTTAAGAGAGCGCCGTAATGGGATTGTTCATTTCGAGGGGGGACGTGGCGGCCTTATGGGGGATGACGATCATGTTCTCAGGCGGGATGCTGTAAGGGCGATGCAGGTGCTTGCGGATGCGCTTGATATGCTGATGCCCGGCTGATCCCCTATCCCTGATCATCCGCACCAAACACAAGGTCAAACGTATCTTTCAGGGCATTGTCAAGCCGTGCCGGATCCGTGTCTTTGCCCAGTGCCTTGATTGAGGTGACCCCGCCATCATGTATGCCGCAGGGCACGATGCCGGCAAAAGCCTCAAGATCAGGTTCCCTGTTGATGGCCATGCCATGCCAGCTGACCCATTTTGAAAGCCGGATGCCGATGGCCGTAATCTTGTCTTTTGACGGGCTGTCCTGGCATTCGACCCAGACCCCGGGATACCCTTCTCGCCGCGTTGCCGTGATATCCAGACTCGCCAGTGCCGCAATTGACCAGGCCTCGATCTGGTGAACAAATCGCCGGAGATCATGCCCGCGCGCGGCAACATCAAGCAGAATATAGACAATACGCTGGCCCGGGCCATGATAGGTCCATTCCCCGCCGCGGCCTGTCTCGCGGATCAATGCGCTGCCGGGGTTGAGCAGGTCACCGGCCCTGGCGGAGGTGCCGGCTGTGTAAACCGGCTCATGCTCCAGAAGCCAGATCAATTCACCGGCAGTGCCTGCCCGTATGGCCTCTGCCCTCTCCCGCATCGCCCGGGTGGCCTCGTCATAATCAACTGGCCGGTCAGAAACACGCCATTCCAGCGGCAGGGGGAGCGGGGTGTTGAAAACCTTGCTTTGGTGGTCGTGCATCAGGCCTGATATTCCTTTGAACATGTCCTCTTACCGGATGAGATGCCGGGCTGGCACAAATCCGCATCACATCACTTTAGCAGGAGAAGGAAATAGGGGGGAGATTTTCTCTCCTCCTTCGGATGATGCCTGTTCTCTGGCCTTATTATCGGGGCAAGGTTATTGGGGCAGGTTCGGGTGGCGGCGAGGTGATGCAAGAGCCTGTTTGGGGATAATAAAAATAAGAACTGAGCGGTAGGTTTAGCTGTCAAGCGGACGATGCGGGGATTGCTGTATTAGGGAAAGATAAAGGTGCTGGCGACAGCCGACAGCACAGTGATGCTGGAATAAAACAGGTACGGGCAAAAGCCGGAAGCAGTGCCAGGGCAAAATTCCCCGGATTCGCCTGCATATGAGGCTTGCTTTACGCCGCGGTATTCGTTATCACTTGTCGATCATGATGGCAGTGCCTGCTATCACGTGCGGCTGTGGCGGAATTGGTAGACGCGCAGCGTTGAGGTCGCTGTGGGATAAAACCCGTGGAAGTTCGAGTCTTCTCAGCCGCACCATTCAATTCTCCCAACCCCAGAGAATCCCTTGTGTTCCGCCTGCCGACTGGCCGGGGGGGATACAAACGGTGATACATTTGACTAAGGTTACGGCTCCATACCTCATCCGTAAGCGTGGTATCTTTTACTTGCATAAACGCATTCCAAGAGACCTTGTCGGTCACTATGGAATGAATTTCATCCGTAAGTCGCTGAAGACAAGAGACAGGGTTATTGCTATCCGCTTGTCATCTTCAATCGTTGCTTCACTGGAAAAGGAATGGATGGATATCCGTTTCAATATTCCTGATGACGTTAGCACTTTTGAATTCTTGAAAGGTGAAAGGAACACAGAACCGCTGTTGTCGGTTGCTTGTCAGAATTATCTGCAGATGAAAGGCAGACTTGATGACAAAAGATTCCATCGACATACCACT
>Ga0181584_10000712_pt1 | contig 24188 bp, 19 predicted proteins | sample 071ome_30_FD_132462 | JGI IMG/M metagenome (GOLD analysis project Ga0181584, IMG submission 132462) | Coastal salt marsh microbial communities from the Groves Creek Marsh, Skidaway Island, Georgia - 071406AT metaG (megahit assembly) | ecosystem: Environmental > Aquatic > Marine > Intertidal... | reverse complement strand
GTATTTTTCTTATTTGCGAGAACATCTAGGAACACGACTTCTTCGCCTCTGGCTCCGATGAGAATTTTTTTCCAGAACCCCATACTCCGGCCGTTCGATGGATTGATCAGTGCGTAGATGCCGCTTGCCCTTTCTTTGCGATCGGAAAAAAGAATGTCCAAATCCCCATCGTGATCCATGTCCATCACTCGGATTGTCATGATCCAACCGATGGCTTGCAGTGGATGCCACTGCCAATCCACAAGGCTGCGAGGTGAGGTGGGGGCCTCCAGCCAACCGATGGTAGCCTCTTTTCCCTTGGACCCGACGACCAGATCCGTCCTTCCATTGCCATTAAGGTCTCCAGGTGTGGTGAACATCCACATCGCCAGGCCCTGAAGGGCAGGTATGGGTTCGGTTTCCCAACGGTTGGCATTCCAATAATCGACCGATTCGGTGGGTGCCCAATGGACGTAGACCGATTGGTTGCTGCCCTCGCATGAACTGATGACATCCATCTGTCCGTCCTGATCGAGATCAGCAAAAACCGCATCCTCTGGTGAAGCGACTTTACCCACTGTTACCGCCGGCCAGGGTTGCCTCGCCTTTTTGGGCCCGGGGTTTTGGTAGACACGCACCTGGCCACTTTCTTCCCAGCCCGTGACGATATCCTGCCATCCATCTCGATTGACGTCTGCCAGGCGCACGCCGTCTGCGCCTTCGAGGGTGCCATCAATGGTGTGCCTAGCCCACTCGGCCTGACTGCACAGGCAGCAAAGGTTTCCCAGCAGCCATTGGGCGATGATTCGACGACTCATGGCCATCCAGTCACGGGCTTCAAGCCCTCTGCATCAAGGCCGCACCGCGGTACCGTCCCTGCGCCTTATCGGCAGCCAAGTTCCGGGGTCCTCGGGGAAGGGATGCTTTGCAGCGGCTTTTTCATTGATGTCGATGCCCCAACCTGGGCGGTCATTGAGGTGCATGTAACCATTGTCCATCGTCGGAGCCCCAGGGAAAACCTCACGCATGGCATCATTGAAATACACGCTTTCCTGGATGCCAAAGTTGTGAATGTTCATGTCCAGGTGGGCATTGGCAGCGTGGCCCACAGGGGAAAGGTCTCCCGGTCCATGCCATGCGGTCCGAACGCCAAACCATTCGCCCAGTGTGGCCAGTTTTCTCGAAGGGGTGAAGCCTCCGGCCTGGGTGATGTGAACGCGAATGAAGTCGATCAATCGGTTCGTGATCAAGTCTACCCATTCGTGTGGATTGTTGAAGAGTTCTCCCATGGCGATGGGGACGCTGGTCTGATTACGGAGCTGAGGGAAATAGCCATTCTGTTCCGGAGCCAGAGGGTCCTCGATGAAAAAGGGTCGATACTGCTCGAGTTCCTTGAGCAGGTTGATGGCTTCAATGGGCTGAATCCGTTCATGAACATCGTGAAGCAATTCCACGTCCTCACCGCAGGTGTTGCGAATGTGTTCAAACATTTTGGGGGTGGCCTTGAGATAAGGAAGAGAATCCATGTGACCATCCGATGGGACCCCAAAGCCTGCTTCGCGAAAATGGGGTTTCTGAGAAAGATGGGAGGATCCATAACTTCCCAGCTGAATGCGTACGTGTCGAAAGCCTTGTTCCATCTTCGAGCGTACACTGTCCTCCAGTTCCTTGAAATCCCTTCCTCCAGCATGGGAATAACAATCCGCGGCAAAGCGAGAACGTCCACCCAGCAACTGATATACCGGCATGTTGGCCCTCTTCCCCTTGATGTCCCACAAGGCCATGTCGAGCCCACTCAGGGCGTTGTTGAGAACAGGGCCATTACGCCAATAGGAGCTGGTATAGGCGTTCTGCCACATGTCTTCGATATCATCGACACTCCGGCCGCGTGCAAAACCATCGAGGTATTCGTTGACCGCTGTCACGACCGTGAGGGGCCTTTGATTGTAGGTGCCGCACCCCAATCCGTAGAGCCCGGGTTCGTCGGTTTCAACTTTGATGATGACCAGACGAGCACCCATCGGGCTGGTGGTGATGGCTCGAACCTTGGTGATCTTCAGAGGCCGCAGTCCCTTGGTGGCATCGGCATAGCGTTTGTCAGAGGCTTCCTGAGCCACGGTCGGCAAGCTCATGGCTCCCAGAGTACCCAGCCCGATTCCTTTGAGCAGATTTCTTCGATTCATCGTTTCTCCTAATGATGGTGTTGATTTTGAGGGAAGTCCTTTTTTATAGCCTCAGGTTTTCTCAAATCCAATCCTTTCCGCGCCAAATGGAGCTCAATGAAGGGGGCTTGCCGCTAACAAGAAAATGTGCCGATTCAAGGAACCTTGAGCCATTCCAGCCCTCCAAATATCCATGGCTGATGTGCGTTTTGGTTATAAAGATTGGAAAAGCCCCAGAAAAGGACTGACAAAGGCTTCGGAGGTCCGTTAATCCTAGGAGGGTATGCCGAAGCGGACGGACATTCATTCAGTACTCATCATCGGTGCTGGCCCCATCATCATTGGCCAAGCATGTGAATTTGATTATTCGGGGACTCAAGCCTGCAAGGCGCTGCGCGAGGAGGGTTTCCGAGTGATCCTGGTCAACTCCAATCCTGCCACGATCATGACCGATCCTGAGTTTGCGGATCACACATACATTGAGCCCATCACGCCTGAGTCGGTGGCCAAGATCATTCGCAAGGAACAGGCATGGATGGAGGAGCAGGGCATGCAGGGTAAGTTGGTGCTTCTCCCGACCCTGGGAGGGCAGACGGCCCTCAATGTGGCCATGGACATGCATCGATCGGGTCAGCTCGTGGAGCTGGGTATTGAATTGATTGGAGCTCAGCCCGATGCGATTGAAAAGGGTGAGGACCGCTTGGCCTTCAAGGAGGCCATGAAGAAGATCGGATTGGATGTGCCGGTCAGTGGTGTGGCCCACGATTGGCCGGAAGCCAAAGCCATCGCCGAAGACATCGGCCGTTTTCCTCTAATCATCCGTCCGGCTTACACCCTCGGTGGCACCGGTGGGGGTATTGCCTACAACTGGGAAGAATACGAAACCATTTCCAAGCGAGGCTGTGAACTCTCGCCTGTTTCCGAGATTCTCATTGAGGAATCGCTGCTCGGATGGAAGGAATTTGAGATGGAGGTGATGCGTGATCGTGCCGACAACTGTGTGATCATTTGCAGTATCGAGAATTTTGATCCCATGGGCGTGCATACGGGTGACTCCATCACTGTAGCGCCCATTCAGACGCTCACCGACAAGGAATATCAGATCATGCGTGATGCTTCCTTTGCGGTCATCCGCGAAATCGGTGTGGAAACCGGAGGATCCAACATTCAGTTTGCCGTCAACCCACAGAATGGCCGAATGACGGTCATTGAGATGAACCCGCGTGTATCCCGTTCCTCGGCTCTGGCCTCCAAAGCCACTGGGTTTCCGATTGCCAAAATCGCTGCCAAGTTGGCCGTCGGTTACACCTTGGATGAAATCCCCAACGACATCACTCGGGAAACCCCGGCGAGTTTTGAGCCTACCATTGATTATGTGGTGACCAAGATCCCACGTTTTGCCTTTGAAAAATTCCCTCAGGCAGACCCGACCTTGACGACCCAGATGAAATCGGTGGGAGAGGCCATGGCCATAGGCCGCACTTTCAAGGAATCGCTCCAGAAATGCCTCCGCTCCATGGAAATCGGGCGTAGCGGTCTGGGAGGGGATGGGAAACCCTGGCGTTTGGGTGATCAGGTGTATGAAGATCGCGACATCCTCCCCAAGGACGTGATCACCCGCAAGCTGAGCATCCCCAATGCGGAGCGGATCTTCTTCATTCGTCACGCCTTCCGAGCCGACTTCTCGTTAGAGGAAATTCATGAGATCACCCAGATCGATCCGTGGTTCCTCACGCAAATCCGGCAAATTGTGGAAGTGGAAGAATCCCTTGCGGCCATGGCCTGATACCTTCATCAGGTTCAACAGCATGCGGGGGAAACGTTTGCCTGGGTGCCGCCCTAGGAAGCCCTCCACGAGCGGAGATCCCCTTCGCGACGAGTCATTCGGTCGCGGTCGAGTTTTTCGAAAAGAGGGATGGCGACCCGTCTTGAAATACCCAAGGATTCCTTGAGTTGACTCACCGTCGATGGGCCATTCTGTTCTAGGAATCTCCGAGTCTGCTGTAAAAGCCGCTCAAAGGCTTCTCGATCCATGACCATATCCTTGTTCAACTCTACCAGGTTTCCCATGCGGACGAGGCACCGGATGGCATCTCCTTCGTCCGGCGAGTTCTCCAGGTTGCGGCGGTAGGGTGGGGCGAGCGGTTTTTCCTTGAGTTGACGGGAGATCGCATCCGCGAGGGGTTGGAGGCGATCAGGCATGGCCACATGGTGGGAGGCATGGGCCAGGAAGTCGCCGCTCTGCTCCACTTGGTGTTGGGTCATGAGAGATTCGAGTAAGGCCTTCCAGAGACTAGCCTCGGGCAGGCAACGTAAGTAACGCGTTCGAAGAGGTTCGATAGGGTGGCCCGGATGTTCCGGATGTGCCTGATGATGTTGCTGAACATCTTTGAAAGCCTCACACACTTGTTGCGCCCACCAGGCAGCATCCAGCATCCAGCCCTGTTGCTTGATCGCGTGCTTTTCCTTAACCCAAAGGGCGGCCTCGCGCGCCAGTTGCTTGGCAGTCCAGATCCCAAGCCACTGAAGGGTTTCCAAATGGAGGCCATGATCTCTTGCCAGGCGTGCACGAAGATAGGCTCCGCAGGAGGCGTCGGATGTCATCATGGATTGGAGGAAGGTTTGTTGATCTCGACTTCGGAATCGCCTGGATCCTGCATCTGTATCCCAGACCCTGCCACCTCCCACCGTTTTTTGTTGTGAGCCATCGCGAATGACGAATGGATCTCCCTCCAACGCAAAGCACGGACGTTCCAGTGTCAGTCGGAAAGCAGCATGGTCCCCAGGGACCACGGGTTGGCTGGAAGGAAACTCAATGCGACCCAGAATCTGGTCGGAGCCCATATGGATCCAGACGCGGCTGCCACTGCGCAAGGGGCCAGAACCTGTCTTGTCGGGAGGCATGGAGCGGCCGCTTCGCTCCAGTGTGCCATCCAGGCAGCGTGTCGTCCGCCCTAGTTGCGGGTCGGTGACTACTTGACCTCGTCCAACCTTTGTCGGTTCGAAGCGATGGGCCTTACGGATAGAGACCGAACTCAGGTTGAGGGCCACCCGCATCCCGGGTTGAACATCGCCGTGAGTCGCGTGGTGATGTTGAATGGATTTGATTTTTGTCGTGATTCCGCCCGGTTGGATGACGACGGGTTGATCCATTTTGAGAGGGGCGCCAGAAAGGGTTCCCGTGACAACAGTGCCCAGGCCGCGGATGGAGAATGCCCTATCGATGGGGAGCCGAGGTTTGGATTGATCCCAATGGGGGGTGTGAGCGCGTAGCGTACTGGCCACGATGGACTTGAGGGTGTCAAAACCGGTTCCGGAGATCGCCGAAGTGGCCACGATGGGAGCATCGGCGTAGGGAGTTTCATCCAGTTCTTCCCGTATCATGGACTCCACCAGAGCCACGTCGGCATCCGCTCGGTCGGCCTTGGTGATGATGGGGATGATGTGGGGTACCCTCAGGTAGTGGAGGATTTGAAAATGTTCCTCCGTTTGCGGCATCCAGCCGTCATCCGCAGCAATGACCAGCAAGGCGCAATCGATCGAGCCGACCCCGGTCACCATGTTCTTGACGAAATCCTCGTGACCCGGCACGTCAATCATGCCGAGATCATACGTGATTTGAGGTTGCTCCGGGTCCACCAGCGACCATTGGGAAAAGCCCAGATCGATCGTAATCCCTCGACGTTTTTCCTCGGGCAGCCGGTCGGTGACCTGGCGGGTCAAATACTCCACCAGAGCACTCTTGCCATGGTCGACATGGCCGGCTGTGGCCACGATAAAGGGAAGGTTGCGCATGCGTGTGCGTGCCGACGGTTCCAGTCTCAGTGCCCGGAGTGTGACTCCCAGGCCTTCAGGGCTGCGATCAGCAGTGAGTCCTGTTCCGGCAGGACCGTCCTGAGATTCAGGTAAAAGGTTTTTTGTGAGATATGCCCAATGATGGGTGTGGGTTGATTCCGAAAAAAGTCAGCGATGCGATCTGCTGGTTGATCGGGAGAGGTGATGCCCAAGCCAAGGGATGGTAAGGCCGTGGTGGGCATGGTGCCACCTCCCACGCCTCCGGACAGGTCCACCTGTTCGACCCCATGCAGGTTACCCCCGATGGACTCCAGGATACATTGGGTGCGTGCCTCCAAGACTTCCATGGTGACGCTGAGACCTCCATAGGCAGGAAGCGCCGGTGTTTCAGGGTGCTCCGGGTCATCCTGAGAAACCAGGTGATGTTCGGCGACCTTCTCAAGCACGCCCAAGCTGATTTTATCGATGCGTAAGGCTCTAAACATGGGGTGTTGCTTGAGATGGTTGATGTGGGTGGTATTCCCCGCGATAATGCCTGCCTGAGGCCCCCCCATCAATTTATCTCCACTGAAGCACACCAGGTCGACGCCTTGATGAATGGCTTCAGCCGGCGTGATTTCACGATCGATGTCAAAATGCTCCTTGGTATCGACGAGTGCGCCACTTCCCAGATCGAAGACCAACGGGCAGTCATGTTCCCTGGCCAGGTCTGCCAGTGCTCTAAGGGGGGGAGAGGCCACGAACCCTGTCATAGCAAAATTGCTTTGATGCACCTTGAGAATCATCACCGTGTGGTCGCCGATAGCCCGCCGATAATCTTCCAGTGTGGTGTGATTGGTGGTCCCTACTTCGCGCAGTCGGATGCCTGCCGATTCCAGGATTTCCGGTATTCGGAAGCCTCCACCAATCTGGACTAGTTCACCTCGGGAAAGAATCACTTCGGATTGCGCATCCTTGCGGGCTGCCATGAGGATCAGCATCAGGGCAGCAGCGCAGTTATTGACTACGGTGCTGGTGGGGGACTGACAGATCGTGGCCAGAGCTTTTTCCACCCAGAGACCGCGTTTGCCTCGCTTGCCGGTGTTCAGGTCCAGCTCCAGATTGTTGTAGCCAAGCGATTGGAAAATGGCGCTGTTCAGCTCCAAGGGTAGAGGCGCCCGCCCGAGATTGGTGTGGAGAACGATGCCTGTTGCATTGACGACGCAGCGAAGTCGCATTTGATCGAAGCGACACAGCCCCTGTTCGACCAAGGAGCTGATGTCACCCTTGGCAGGAAGGGTCTGCTGATCACGCCATTGCTGAAGTTGCTCTTGAATCAGACGTTTACGCAACCTTCTGGGGATCGGCAGGTGCTGGGTCTGCTGAATGAGTTGATCCACCGATGGTAAAGGACCGATCGTTTTGTGGGTGGCATCCATGAGTACGCATCCTGACCGATCTTGTCAGACAATCAAAGTTCGGAATGCTCGGATGAATGTGTCGAAATGCCGAGGTCATCGGTTGGTTGCCATGCGACGGCGGGGGTTAGAAACTCGAAAATGGAATCCCCGTGTTTCATGGTTTTTCGGCACACCCACCATGGAGTCAATGAAAGTTCATCTCGCTTGGCATGCCCCAGCAGGAACATGCCATCTGGTTTCAGGAGGGAAGGCATGTTTTCCAGATCGAGTAACTTTTGGGAAAGCGATGTGGAGCGCTGAGAGCGATTCTTATCACCGAAAGGCGGGTCTGCCATGATCAAATCAAAGCGTTCACCCAGGGTGATGAGCTGCGGTATCAGGGTGAAAACATCCTGGGTTTTCATCCGATGGCGGTGAGTTGGCATCCCACATTTGCTGATGTTCCCCTTGATCCAGCGAGCATGTTTGGAAGACTTCTCCACGCTCAACACCTGGCTGGCCCCTCGACTGAGACTCTCCAGCCCCAAGGCGCCACTTCCACTGAACAGATCCAGAACTCGAGCCTCCTGGATTCTCGGGCCCAGACTGTTGAAAATGGCTTGCTTGACCAGGTCAGGGGTGGGGCGCACGCCGAGCCCCTTGGGTACTTGCAGGATCTTACCTGCGGCAATGCCTCCGATGATACGCATGGTTCGAGTCGTCGATGATGGTGGATCCAATGATCTAGGTGGGGTGGTGTGTTTCCCCGTTTGATCAGCAGCATGGATGGGGCCCTTTGTGGACTCAATCTTTTTAGGAAATGTGTAAATTGGGATTGTTGGAACTTTCTTGAGCCTGACACAATGTTGCCATGGCCACCGATCACGGCAAGACGCTCAATGAGTTGGAAGAGGAAATCTACAGTTGGCAAATGGATGTCACTGGCTTTGGCCTGGAAGGTCAGCAAAAGCTTAAACAAGCAACGGTGATGATCAGCCGTTGTGGCGGTTTGGGTGGGGTGGTTGCCTATGAACTGGCTGCAGCGGGGATCGGTCGGCTGGTCCTGGCGCATGCCGGAAACATCAAGCCCAGTGATCTGAATCGCCAATTGCTGATGACTCGGCAGGCCATGGGAACTTCTCGAATGGATTCGATTGTGACACGTCTGCGAGATCTCAACCCCGATCTGGAGATTCTTCCCGTCAGGGAGAATGTCAGTGAGGCCAACGTGGATGAAATGGTATCCCAGGTGGACGTGGTGGTGGATGCCGCCCCACTTTTTGAAGAGCGCTATGCCATGAATCAGGCGGCGGTTCGCTTTCGCAAGCCCTTGGTGGAATGTGCCATGTTTGAATTGGAGGGGCAGTTGACGGTGATCGAACCGGGTCAGACGCCTTGTTTGCGCTGTCTTTATCCCGAACCGCCGGCGAGTTGGAAGCGGCGGTTCCCGGTGTTTGGCGCAGTTTCCGGAAGTCTGGGTTGCATGGCCGCCATGGAGGTCATCAAATTAGTCAGCGGTTTGGGGAAGCCACTGAGAGGCCAGTTGCTGAGCATGGATCTCCGAGATCCCGCGTTTCGTCGCTTTCGGATTCGACGGGATCCTGCCTGTCCGGTTTGCCGTCATTTGGCCTGCGGATCCGATACGTCGGAGTCGGCGGTTCTGAAATGACCGGTTGAACGACTTCCAAGCCCGTGGTAAACAAGCACCGTGCTGAATGTTCCTGCTTCCAAAACCATGCATCGGGGTTGGTGTTTCTTTCAGGCTTTCTGCTGCTGGCTTCTGCTATGTGGATGGGGACTCCCGCGAGTCGCGGCCTGCAAGTATTCGGTACGCGATGTGGCTTTTGTCGATTTGGATCGTCAGGGATTTGAGTGGATTGTGACTGCCAGCAGGGCAGAGTTGGATGTGCTTCGACCCGAATGGCAGCCGACTTCACAAGCTTTGTTCCTCGATTCCAATCTGCAGCCTCGCTGGCTCGACTTGGATCAAACCGATCGCTGGCCAAGTTTTCTGGATCCTGCCTCTTTTCCTGCAGGGGCGTCTTTTCACCTCTACCGACCCGGGCTGCCCTTGTTGGACGTCAGCCCGAGTGCATTGCCCGAAGGCATGGAACAAGCTCAGCGTTGGACCCATCTCGAAGGGCTGGTTAAAAACCCTTTGCGGGAGCGCCTGATCGATCAACTCATGGAGGCCTACGCGGTCATCCTCCTGGTGGAAGGGAAACAGGCTGAGGAGAATCAACGGGTGGCTCAAGCAGCTCAGCGCGCTGCCTCCTTCATCGAAGAGCTCATGCCGGACATGCCCAAACCCGTGGATGTCCCTCCTCAGGTGATCATGATTCCTCACCAGGATATTGGCAGAGAGCATACCTTGATTTGGAGTCTTGGAATGGACTGGCAGGCGACAGAGGAACCTCAAGCGTCGATTCTCATTGGCAGGGGGCGTCGTCTCGGGCCGGCACTCAAGGGCGATGCTATTACGAGCGTGCAATTACAGGAGATGTTGGCTGTGGCCGGTCAGGACTGCGAGTGCGATTTGGATCGCTCCTGGATGCAGGGCCCACGCATGCCCATGGCTTGGGGTCCGGAGCGTCAGCAGGCTTCTTATCAATGGCTCGGATTTGATCCTGAAAACCCTCTGGTCAAAGCCGAAATCAGTCGCATCCTCTCCCGGGGTCGTAACGCAATTCGTGTGGGTTCTGACCCGCACGACACGCAGGGGCTGGACATGCTGCTCCTGGGTTATTCTGAAGAGGTGATCGGCCTTGAACCGACATCCTCTAGTGCGAGCGAAGGAAGTGCATCCCAAGGAGAAGCTCGGATCTCGGCTGCCAAAGAAGTGCCCGAGCAACCCATCCTCGTGGGCGTGGATTCGACGGCTTCGCCATCAAACGACTTTGCAGACCTTCGGCAACGTTCGGAAGCGACAAAGGCCCCAGTCGAATCAGCTGCTTCGGACTTGGAGGTGGAACCCGCAAGAAGCTCTTTCAAACGGCCTATTCAGGTTATGATCGGTTTCAGTGTCCTGGTCTTTCTGGGAGGCTTGAGCTTATGGGTGGCACGCAGGAAAAACCACGGAATTTGATGCTTGGGTTGATTTTCAAGGAAATGTGGTTTCGGAAAATGCAGGCGCTGCTTTGCCTCTGCGGTCTGGCTGCCGTGGTATCGCTCATGACGGCTTATCTGACGACAGAAAAAGCAGCTGATCGCGAAACCAAGCGTATCACGCGCGATCTCGGTTTCAATTTGCGTATCCTTCCCAAGGAAACCGACATGGACCTTTATTGGTTCCAGGGCTTCTCCGATCAGACCATGCCGCAATCCCTGGTCGAAAAACTGACGCAATCCGAAGGTGTTTTCATGACCTACAATCACTTGATGGCTTCCTTACGTCAGAAGATTTCCCTGGGCAATGGGTCGGCCATCCTTGTGGGGGTGGCTCCCACGGTGACTTCTGCTGACAAGAAGAAACGACCGATGGGGTTTTCCCTGGAGCCTGGAACCGTCCATCTGGGGTATCAGCTAGGAGTGCGGCTTGGTCTCAAGGCAGGGGATATCCTGCAGGTGAAGGGGCTCTCCCTGAAGGTGGCTCGAGTGATGGTCGAGTATGGGAACGAGGAAGATGTCTTTCTTTATACCACCTTGCAAGACGCGCAGACCGTGAGCGGACTAGAGGGGCAGATCAATGAAATCAAGGCCATTGATTGTCTTTGCCTGACGGCGGACCAGGACCCAGTATCCATCCTGCGTGCCGAATTGGAAAAAAGGCTTCCTGAAGCCAAGGTGATTCAGGACCGAGTCCAGGCAGATGCACGCGCCCGTCAACGACAGATGGTTGAGAAGAAGTTTTCCTTCTTGAGCCCTTTCCTCATGGTGGCCGGTGCTGTTTGGGTGGCTGTGTTTGCCATGCTCAACGTACGTGAGCGGCGCAGTGAAATCGGTATCTGGAGAGCTCTCGGCAAAAGTGGGGGTATGGTGGCCACCCTGTTTCTTGGGAAGGCACTCCTGCTCGGTGGGGTGGGTGCCCTGATGGGTTTTGCTGTGGGTAATCAGTTGGCTCAGGCGGTGGGTCCTGAGATATTTCAAATTACTGCCAAGGCCATCCAGACCGAATGGTCCTATCTTTTTTGGGCCTTGGTCTGGACACCGCTGCTCTCGGCCATGGCTGCCTTCATCCCAGCCATGATCGCGGCTTCGCAGGATCCGGCCTACAGTCTCAGAGAATCTTGAATCCCATGCTCATTGCCCAAAACCTCAGCAAGCATTACCCTTCGGCTCAAGGGTGGATCAAAAGTCTCGATGAGATGGATCTTGAAGTGAAGGCCGGAGAGTTCCTGGCGGTTCGAGGTCACAGTGGCAGCGGCAAAACCACCTTGCTTCTCACACTGGGTGCCATGTTGCGCCCCAGCTCCGGGAGGGTCGTTTTTGAGGGCCAGGACATGTATCAATGCAGCTCGCAACAACGAGCTGCCTGGCGCGCGGAGCAGATTGGTTTTGTTTTCCAGATGTTTCATCTCATGCCTTACCTCAGCGTGCTGGATAATTTGTGCCTCCATGGCCGGGCAAAAGCTGGCTCAACGCAGCGCGCCGACACCTTGCTGGATACCTTAAATTTGAAACATCGGGTGAACCATTTGCCCCATCAGCTCAGTGCGGGGGAGAGGCAACGAGTGGCCATGGCCAGAGCCATGATGGCGTCTCCAAAACTGATCCTTGCGGATGAACCCACTGGCAACCTCGATCCTCGCCATGCAACGGAAGTCTGTGAGCATTTGAGAAAGTTTCGCGACTCAGGCGGCACGGTGATCCTGGTGACTCACGGGGAGCTGGCCTCTTCCTTTGCTGACCGAACGATCTTTCTGGAGCAAGGCCGATTATTGGAGACTGTCGAGGGCCATGCACAGACTGCTCCCTAGAACCTTTTCTCAAATTCCATGATTGCTGAATTCCTTCGATCCAACTTTTGTCCACTGTCAGCACGCATCCTAGGCATTTTTTTAAACCGCCCTACAGGATGCTTGATCAGCTGCTGGTTTCTTTCGATCGCTGCACTGGAGGCAGCCAGTGGGGACTGGCCAACGTATAGGGGAGATCATGCCAGAAGCGGTATTCAGACCGATCGTCTTGCGCCCCCTCTACAATTGGCTTGGCAATTTGTTCCCAAGCAACCCCCGCGTCCTGCCTGGCAGGGAGAGGCTAAATGGGATGGGTGGAACAAGGTGTATGATCTGAAACACCGACAGGATTTCGATCATGCCTTTCATATCGTCGGTGATGAGGATGCCCTCTACTTTGGATCCTCTTCCGAGGACAAGGTGATTTGCCTTGGCGCTCAGGATGGAAAAATTCGATGGACATTTTTTACCGAGGGACCGGTCCGTCTGGCACCGACCTTGATAGGAGAGAGTCTTTTTGTGGGGTCCGATGACGGTCATATATATCGTTTGCGCGCAACTGACGGTACTCTGGAATGGAAAACACGACCTGGCCCCAGGGACTATCGTATCCCCGGAAACGGTCGACTCATCTCGGCCTGGCCCGCTCGCACTGGTGTCCTGGTTCAAGAAGGTGTGGCCTATGCCGGGGTGGGTATGTTCCCCTCTGAAGGAGTTTATGTATGCGCCATGAATGCTGAAAATGGCGAACTCTTGTGGAAGACCGAGCAAAAAGATCTCCCCGCTCAGGGTTATCTGGTGGCTTCTTCATCCCGATTGTATGTACCGACTGGACGCAACAATCCTGTGGTGCTTGACATTCAGGATGGCAAGCGACAGCAGGTCCTGGATGGCGATGGGGGTAGTTATGCTCTGCTGACAGAGGATGCCTTGGTATTTGGGCCGGGCAAAACCGGTCAATTGCGTTGGGTAGAGCCAGGCAGCAAGGATCAGTTGGCGACCTTTCAGGGCAATCACATGATCGTCTTTCGAGGGCGCTCTTACTTGCATTCGGACACCTCATTGCAGGCTATTGATCGTGAACGCTATCTGGAATTGGCACGTCAAAGACGTGACCTGTATGCGTATCGACAAAAGCTGAACGATCAGCTCAAACAACTCAAAAAGGATTCTCCCGGCGATTTGACGGAAAAAACAGAGGCGGTTCAGAAAGAGCTGGTGGATATCGCTCGCTCACTCGATCAGATCGGTCAGGACATGGAGGGTTGTTTGTTGTGGAATGTTCCCTGCGAGTTCCCTTACAGCATGATTCTTTCAGGGGATATTCTCTACACCGGGGGCAAGGGTAAAGTGGGGGCCTTCAACGCTCAATCGGGTGACTCACTTTGGGAGGGTGAGGTCCGGGGCCGCGCTTTGGGGCTGGCCAGCGTGCATGGTCGTCTTGTGGTGAGCAGCGATACGGGACACATTCAGTGCTTCGAGCCTTGAAGAGGGTTACGGCTTTACTTCCTCAATGCAATAAAGGTGTTCCATAGTGCGGATGAAAAGCTTGCTTCCTGCCATGGCCGGGGTAGCCATGCACATTTCGTTGAGGGAATTCACATGCCGAACCTCGAAGGTATCTCCAGCAGGGATCACGTAGGTGTCTCCGTCTTCGCTGAGAGCAAAAAGGTGATCCCGATAAGCCCAGGGTGAAGCAGTGAATGCGGTTTTCCCTCGGGGATTGAGCCGCTCTTTCGGGTAAACTTCAGAACCATCTGTGGCATTTCTCGCGCTGAAAAAACCAAAGTCCCAGAGCACATAGAACCTTCCTTGGTAAAGTAAGGGGGAGGGATTGTAGGGCGCTGCGTTGTCGACCATCCATTCGATCCACTGATTTTGGCGAGTGCCTTCCTCCAAGGTGATATCTCCAGAAGCCCCGGGTCGTATGGCATAGATGGGTTTGTTGGGGCGCAGTTTGTCTCCCACATAGCCGGCGGCAACATAAAGGCGTTTTTCATCGGCAAATGGTGTGGGGATGCAAATGGTCGACATGCCCTGGATTGTCCAAAGGGGTTGTCCCATCAGATCATAAGAACGGGTTTTGTTCACTCCGGTGGTAATGATTTCAGTGCGTATGTCGTTCTCCCAGACAAAGGGAGTCGAAAAGTTGGAGGGCTCATCCCTGAGGACTTTCCACTGTTCTTGTCCGGATTTTTTGTCATAGGCCGCTATCCAGGATTGTTCCTCATTGTCGTTGACAATGATCACCCACTGATCATGCAGGATGGGAGAGCTGGACGTGCCCCATCCAAGGCGCATGGCTGCGGGTGGCCACTGATGCTTCCAAACAACGGCTCCATTCCAATCCAGGCAATAAAGTCCCATGTAGCCAAAGTAGACATAAATATGTTTCCCGTCGGTCACCGGCGTCTCGGAAGCGTAGGTGTTTTTGACATGGATGGTACTGCTGGGTGCAGCCTCATGCAAGGTGCTGGCCCACCGAATCGAGCCGCTTTGAGTGTCTATGGCTTCCACCACCCAGGCATGGACATCCTTGGAGGATTCGGGACGTTCTCCGCCAAAATAGAGACCCTTGATCGGTGCTTCAACCTCGCCGCGACTCTTGACCGAAACCATGAAGACGGTCTCATCCCAGACAATCGGTGAGGACCAACCTCTACCTGCCGTGGTTTGTTTCCAGGTGACATTCTCCTTCTCGCTCCAAGACATGGGTAGGTCAGGGTTCTGGCTCACACCTCTGGAATTTGAGCCGCGAAACGAAGGCCAGGAAACCTCCCCTGTCAGATTCAGCAAGGGGTTGCAGAGCAAGGCAACAAGGAGTGTGGGGAACCATTTGTTGTGAGTCATCCCGCGAATCAGAGCAGGAAGCCGATTGGGTTTCAACCACTCATTCAGCTGCGTGGTGGCCTCAGTAAGCTTCCCATTGGGGTTGATTGACTCTTTTTTGGCTTCCAAAAGCTGAGGATTCTGATGGGCCAAGTTTTGTTACCATCTAGCGATGAAATGATTAAGCCTGATGGAATCAAAGCCTGTGCCTTTGTGCATCAAGCTGGCTTTGCCTTAACCGTTTGACTTGCCCATCGACCGGGCTTAGATTCGATTCAAGATGCTGCTAGCCCGCTCCAATCCGATTGAGCTTGAGAAAGATAGAACACAGGAAGTGTGTTTTTCGTCGGATTGGTCCACTTTGTCGGCCCCTGTGAAATCTTTCTTGCAGGCGGTCGGATCCCAGCTGCGAGAACAGGTTCTCGCCTTCGAGCCGGAAATCGCATCTTTCGCTGAGTACGCCCTGCTCAATCAAGGTAAACAGCTGCGTCCCACTTTGGTAGGGTGTGCTGGAGAAGCCGACCATGGCTTCGAATCTGGGTTGGTGAAAGTCGCTGTTATTATTGAGATGATTCACCTAGCGACCTTGGTTCATGACGATATCATGGACCAGGCGATTCTACGCCGTAATCGCCCCACCTTGTGTGAGCATTCTGGCCATGAGGTCAGTGTTTTACTGGGTGATTGCCTTTTTTCACGCGCTTTGGAACTGGCTTCGGAGTTCCCCACCACGGATGTCTGCCGACTGGTATCTCAAGCCACACGCAATGTTTGTTCCGGTGAAATTCTCCAAACCCTGCGTTACAAGAAACGTATTCTCAATCAAGAGGACTACCTTCGCACCATTCGTCTTAAAACCGCTGAGCTCTTTGCCCTGAGCTGTGAGTTGGGTGGTTCGCAGATCGGTCTGAGCGTGCCGCACCGCGACGCTTTGAAAAATTTTGGCTTCGCCCTTGGAACAGCCTACCAAATTTACGATGACTGCCTCGACATTTTCGGAGATGAATCTGAGGTAGGGAAATCGCTTGGCACCGATCTTCAGACTGGGAAGTGCACTCTTCCCATCCTGTTGCTACAGGAGTCCATGGCTCCTCAGGAAAAAGAGGCCCTCCTGTCGAAGCTTTTTGTCTGGGATGAAAGCCAGCGTGACTGGCTGATGGGTCTTTTCGCTCGTCACCAGACCTTGGAGGCCTGTATTCGTGTCATCGAGCAACACCTTTACGATGCCGAGCGCGCGCTTGAACTTTTGAAAGGCGATGGTCATGGTCTTTCACTGGAGCCGTTGTTGAAGTTCTTATCTTCTCAGGCAACGCGACTGGGCCACTGAACCCAAAAACGAGCCCCACCTCTTTATGGAAGCAATCACCCGCAAGATCAGAAGGGATGATGCTTCCAAACCTTCCTTACCATCCACGGCTCTCTCTCTGACAGATCTCGACGATGCTTGTCTGGTGACCGCTTCCCAACAGGGTGAGCTTGCCGCTTTTGATGAATTGATACGACGTTACCACTCTCGTATCTACGCGACGCTCTATCACATGACCTCGAATCACGAGGATGCCGATGACCTGACTCAAGAAAGTTTCATTCGGGCTTTCAAGGCACTCAAACGGTTCAAGGGAGATGCTTCTTTCTATACCTGGACCTATCGTATCGCGGTGAACCTCACCATCAACTTTCTGAAGAAGCGCCATCGAAGAGCCTATCATTTGAGCCTGAATGACATGGATATTCAGGTGGAAAACCACCCGGAGCTGGTTGCGTTGATTTCCAACAAAACCCCACGAGGTGAGGTCCGTATCCATGAATTGCAGCAAAAATTGAACGAAGCCATGCTGCAACTCTCAGAAACACATCGTTTGACCGTGACATTGCATGATATCCAGGGGATGTCTCATGAAGAGATTTCGAAAATCATGGACTGCAATGTAGGAACGGTTCGCTCCAGACTTTTTTATGCCAGGCAGCAGTTGCAGGGAGACCTGGCTGATTACTTGCCCCAACCCTAGTTTCCATAGACATGAATGAACAGCATGCACAAGACCAAGAGGCTCTTAGAAAACTGATTTCCTTGAAGGGTCATGAAACACCGCCTCCCGGCTACGGGGATCTCTTGGCTTCTCGGATCATTTCCAGACTCGAGGTCGACCGAATCGCACATCGCGATCCCTTTTTGAGGCGCATCTTCAGAAACTGGTCCTTTCGGCCAGCGCTTTCCGTTGTCTATAGTCTTGTGATGATTGCCTTGGTTTGCTTCGGTCGTGATGTGGCTGAAGTGCCCTCAGCGAAACCCCAAACTTTCCAGGCGGGAGGGGTGAGTTTTCAAATGCCAGGTGCTGCCTGGTTTCGTACCTCAACGGATTCATCCCAGCATTCCATGAAGTTACCTTCCAGGGTGATGACTGCCGGCTTGATGGGGAAAAGGAGCCGCCCAAGTATTCAGCCAACGCTTCAATTTACCGGAAGCGGGTTGTCTCCACTGAGCCAACCCATGGGATACCCCTTGCTCCAGCCTTGACACTTTATTCTGCTCTACAGCAAATCTGGCAGAGATCCTTGTTTTGCTCTAAACAGGCATTTCATGATGCCAGGAAGTTGCCTGCTCGTAGGCGTGGGCGGCTTGAAGGAGCGTCTCTTCCTCAAAAGGTTTGCCCATGAGTTGCAGGCCGATGGGAAGCTTTGGGTCTGAGGAGAATCCGCACGGTAGGCTGATCCCACAGTTTCCGACAAGGTTGGCGGAAATCGTAAAAATATCCGTCAAATACATCTGTAGTGGATCCGCCGCTTTCTCACCGATCTTGAATGCAGTGGAAGGAACGGTGGGAGTGAGGAGAAGGTCGACTTGCTTGAAAGCCTGTTCAAAATCTTTTCGGATGAGTGTGCGGACCTTTTGCGCCCTCAAGTAGTAGGCGTCGTAATAACCACTGCTAAGCACGTAGGTGCCCAAGATGATGCGCCTCTTGACTTCGGCACCGAAGCCCGAGCCTCGAGTGTTGGCATAGAGTTCTGCAGGATCCTTGCCCTCCTCGCGGTGTCCATAACGGATACCATCAAAACGCGCCAGATTGGCACTGGCCTCTGCCGTGCAGATGACATAATAGGTGGCAATGGCGAATTCTGTGTGAGGAAGGGAGACTTCCTGGATTTCCGCTCCCAGGTTTTCGAATTGCTGGATCGCCTGATCTACCGCCGAGCGAGTCTCCTCAGCGAGACCGTCGACAAAATACTCCTTGGGTAAACCGATTCGAAGGCCCTTGATTTCTTTGCCAAGTGCCGAGGAGTAATGACCGACCGGAGCCTGAACACTGGTGGAATCCTTGGGGTCGTATCCCGCGATGGTTTCAAGCATGACGGCAGCATCTTCGACCGATCGTGTTAAAGGACCGATCTGGTCTAGAGAAGAGGCAAAGGCTGTCAGCCCATATCGTGATACGCGGCCATAACTGGGTTTGAGACCCACGCAGCCACAGAAAGATGCAGGTTGGCGGATCGAACCCCCTGTGTCCGATCCCAAAGCCGCTGCGCAAAGGCCTGCGCTGACTGCCGCCGCAGAACCTCCGGAGGAGCCCCCTGGAATGAATGCCTCATTCCACGGATTACGTGTCAGCCCCAGGCTGGAGGTTTCGGTGGAACTCCCCATGGCGAATTCGTCCAGGTTGGCTCGACCTACCAAGAGCGCCCCTGCCTCTTTGAGGGCTGCAATCACCGTGGCATCATAAGGGGATACGAAGTTTTTGAGCATGTTGGACGCACAACTCAAGGGGTGTCCTTGCTGCGCAATATTGTCTTTGATGGCAATGGGGATGCCCAACAGCGGTTTGTTGTGTAGCGCTTGTCCTGACTGAATCGTCTTCTCGATCTGGAGTGCCTGCTTCCTGGCATCCTCTTGGTCCAGGTGTGTCAACGCATGAATGCGTGGGTTGTGGGTTTCGATGCGTTCCAGGAAGCTGTCGAGCAGTGAATGAACACTCTGCTCACCGGATTGAATGCGCGCTGTTTGGCTTCGGATGGAATGGCTTGAAGGTTCGCTCATGGCCTTGCTTATGGTTGGGAGTTTGCGGGACGTTTACTCCACGATCTTGGGAACCATGAACAGACCATTGCCCTGAGCGGGTGCGTTGCACAAAGCTTCCTGCTGAGATAGGGAAGGCTTGACCGCATCGGGCCGAGTGACATTGGTCATGGGGATCGGATGCGCTGTTGGCACCACATCATCCCCTAACTCCACCGATTGAAGTTGTTCCACGTAACTCAGAATTTGAGCAACCTGTGTCCCCATGGTTTTGAATTCTTCCTCGGTGAGATTCAATCGCGCCAGCTTGGCGACATAGTGAATGTCAAACGTTTCCTCCGACATGCCAACGAGATTGTCCGACGGCCTTGAAATCAGCAAGACCAAAGCAGGTGTTTGGTCCATGGACGTGTGTTACGGTCGCCGGATTGTCACAATTCAAGGCTCGATTTTGAATGCAAGTTGTTGAACCATCTTTCAACAGAACCAAGAAATTCCTTAGTTCTTGTTCGCTTAAGATACGTTTCCTGTGAAAGGAACGCTTGAGCTTGTTGATTATGGCCATTGAAATAGAACGCCGATTTCTGGTGGATCCTATGGGGGACTGGCGACATGCCTCCAGGAGGGAAACGTGTCGGCAAGGCTATATTCAGACATCGGCTCCCTGCTCCATGAGGGTGCGACTACTGGGAAACCGGGGATTCATTACCCTCAAAACCAAGCGAGAGGGGATTGCACGAGAGGAATTCGAATACTCCATTCCTTTTGAGGAGGCAGAATACATGCTGGATCACTTCTGTCAGGAAGCCCAGATCTGCAAGATCCGTCATTACATCACCCGAGGCGATTTGACCTGGGAGGTGGATGTTTTTGAAGGAGCCAACAAGGGCTTGATCCTTGCCGAAGTGGAACTGAATGAGCCCAACCAGAAAATTCATTTACCCGAATGGGTGCTGGAAGAAGTTTCCGGAGATCGTCGCTATTTCAACGCGCTCCTCGCGTTGCATCCCTACCGGGAATGGTCCCCTACCCATCCCGCCTGAAGGGGCAGGAGTCCCTGTCACGCTTCCTTGCATGATCCATCTGTGAGTGATCGAATTTTTTTGATCCGTGGGCCCTTTTGGGCATGATGATGTCATGGACCAAGAGGACGCGCTGATTCTACTTGAAAAGGTTTCCAAATCTTATGGTGAGGGTGAGAACGTTGATCTGACCCATGTGCTGTCTGAAGTGGATCTGAAGGTCTGCTCGGGTCAGACTTTGGCCATTGTTGGACCCTCTGGGTCAGGCAAAAGCAGCCTTCTAAACATTCTGGGGGCCTTGGATCAGGCCACTTCAGGAAAGGTGATGGTAGCCGGAAGAGACCTGAATGCATGCAATGAAGCGGAGTTGGCAGCCTTTCGGCGAACCACCATTGGTTTTGTGTTTCAGTCGCATCATTTGCTCCCACAACTCTCGGTTGTCGAAAACGTCCTGGTACCCCTTTTGGCAGAGCCCTCGCTGGTCACCGATGGATCCTTGGAAAATAGGGCTGAACAACTTCTCGATCGAGTGGGGCTGTCTCATCGGTTGGATCATCGTCCGGGGCAACTTTCTGGAGGAGAAAGACAGCGCGTTGCTGTGGTTCGGGCTTTGATTCGGCGGCCACAACTTCTCCTTGCCGACGAACCCACAGGCGCTCTGGACCACCAGGCATCGGAAAACCTGGGTGGGCTCCTTCTGGAACTCAACCGCGAAGAAAATATGACCCTGGTCATGGTCACGCATTCCAGGGAACTCGCGGAACGAACCGATAAGATGTGGGTCCTCAAGGGAGGGCAACTCTGTGCCTCATGATGCCATGAATGCGTGGAAATTTCTCTCTCGTTCCCTTGCCTACTATGCGCGTTCGCATCTTGGGACATTGATGGGTGCCTGTATCGCCTCAGCGGTGCTGACCGGTGCTCTCATGGTGGGGGATTCGGTCCGGGGCAGTCTTTACCAAATGGCCATGTTGCGGTTGGGAAAAGTAGATACGGCCATTGTGGGAAATGACCGTTTGTTTCAGGAAGATCTCGCTCAAAGGATGCAGAATCCTACCTTTGCCAAAGTGAGTCCGGCACTGCAATTACCCGCTGTCAGTGCCCTTCAGGGTGGGGATTATCGATCCAATCAGTCGTGGCTGTTCGGGGTGAAGAACACTTTTTGGGACATGGCAACGGATCCGGATCCGGGCCTTCATCCTTCACCCGGAGAAGTGGCTCTTGGGGTGGCCTTGGCGCAGCAACTGCATGCACAAGTCGGTGCGACCGTCATCCTGCGTGTGCAGAAGCCCAGCCTCCTTTCGCCTGAGGCCCCTTTGGCGCCAGAGGAGGGCCAAACAGTTGCCCTGAGACTCAAGGTTTCCAGCATCGTTTCCGATGCCGCCCTTGGTCGTTTCAGTCTGCAAGCCAGCCAGCTCCCTCCGATGAATGCCTTCGTCGATCTTGAGGGGTTGCAGCAGGCTTTGGAGATTGGGACACAGGCTAATCTTTTGCTGATGGCCAGAGGGAATGAACGCGAAGGGGATGCTTCGGATAGCTCCGATGTATTGAATCGCCTTCAAGCTGTTTGGAGCCTTGAAGACAGTCAATTGAAATGGCAGTGGGATCCAGATAAAGAGTCCAAGGGTGCCGAGCTTCGATCGGATCGAGTCTTTCTGGACGACCACACATCGTCCGTATTGCTTGAAACCTCCTTTGGTGGAAAGGGAATCTTGACCTATTTCGTCAATGCACTTCGATCCGACGATGCCAGCACACCGTATTCCATGGTCTCGGCGACCGATGAAGGGCTTTTCCCGCTCGAACTCGATCGTGGTGAGATCGCCATCAATCAGTGGCTTGCTGATGACATGGGGGTAGGCGTGGGGGACGCCCTCGCACTGGATTATTACAAGGTGGGTTTGGGACGCGCGCTCGATGAGGCTACAGCTCGTTTCGAAGTCAAGACGGTCGTACCGTTGGAAGCTCCCTACCTGGATGCCAGCTTGATGCCAGATTTCCCTGGGCTCAAGGATGCGGAAAACTGTCGAGACTGGGATACGGGGTTCCCGATCGATCTGGATGCGATTCGGGATCAGGACAACGCCTACTGGGAGGCGTATCAGGGGACGCCCAAGGCCTTCCTGTCTCTAAAATCCGGCCAGGCATTGTGGAACAATCGCTTTGGTCGCTTGACCTCAGTGCGGTATCCGCAAGCCGTGGATACCGCATCGCGAATCGTGCTCGGTGAGCGCATGGCTCAGGCCCTGGATCCACAGAAATTGGGCATAGCTATTCTTCCTGTTCGTGAGCAGGCCTGGGCCTCGGTTGCCGAATCTCAGGATTTCGGGGGGCTATTCATTGGCTTTAGTTTTTTCCTGATTCTGGCAGCCCTGGTGCTGATGAACTTGCTCTTTCAATTTGTGATCGAGCAGCGGACCCATGAAGCAGGTGTGCTGAAGGCACTGGGAATGACACAGCAGCGCCTACGCGCCTTGATGCTTCGGGAAGGGGTGGTGCTGGCATGCCTTGGAAGCCTTCTGGGAGTTTTGTTAGCCATGCTGTACGCCAAAGGCATGCTTTGGGGCCTGACCACATTGTGGAAAGATGCTACGGGTACTTCCGCCCTCGCCCTTTTCATTCGGGTTCCAACCCTGATTGGGGGCTTGGTGGGATCCATCCTGGTAGCTTCCCTGACGCTTTTTTTGGGTATCCATCGCGCCAGTCGGCAGAGAGCTCATGCCTTGCTTACGGGCATGGATTCACAGAGCTCTGCTTCGAGTTCGACGCCCATCCAAGCACAGCGTCGCCATCGCGCAGGGTGGGTGGTGATGATCCTTGCAGGCATCCTTGCTTTCACTGCCGGCATGGGAAGTGCCACGGGTGCGGCCGCCGTCTTTTTTGGATCCGGAATGATGGCTTTGGGGGGAGGGTGGCTGATGCTGTCGGGGTGGTTAATGCGCCTGGAGCAGGAACAGGTAGGGCGCGTGAAATCTCTTTTTTTATGGGCCTTGCGAAATGCCGCACGTCGGCGTCGGCGCAGTCTGGCTACCATCACTCTCCTGGCCTTTGGTGCCTTCCTGGTCATGGCAGTAGGAGCCAACAAGCTGGATGCTTCTCGAGATGCCCGGCTTCGATCTTCTGGCACCGGTGGTTTTGCTTTTTGGGCGGAGAGCTCGGTGCCCATCATGCAAAATCCCAACGCGCCCGAGGGGCTCGAAAACTATGGCCTGTATGCTGATGACCTGCCTGAAGTGAGTTTTGTGCCTTTTCGCGTAAGGGAGGGAGAAGAAGCCAGTTGCCTGAACCTGAACCGTGCGCAACGCCCTCGTATCATGGGGGTGGATCCGGATGGGCTGATTTCAAGGCAGGCCTTCTCCTTTGCCAGTTCCTGGAAAGGGCACTCAAGGGAGCCATCGGGCTGGCAGTGGCTTCATGAGGTGCTGGAGGATGGGTCCATTCCGGGCATCGCCGATCATCAATCCATTTTGTGGGCCATGGGTAAGAAGGTAGGAGATGTGCTGGAAGTCATGGATGCCTCTGGTGAGGTGCTACGCATTCGCCTGGTGGCAGGTGTAGCCAATTCCATCCTTCAGGGGAGTGTCCTGATTGCCGAGTCGCACTTCACCCAGCACTTCCAGGGTGCCGCAGGCTACAAGGCCTTTCTGGTTGATGCTCCCGCAGAGTCTCAAAGGGAAGTCGGCGAAAAACTATCCCGGTCACTGGAGGATGTAGGTTTTTCACTGTATGACAGTGTGGAACGGATGAATGCCTTCAACGCCGTGCAGAATACTTATTTATCGACTTTTCAATTGCTGGGTGGATTGGGACTCATTCTCGGAAGTTTTGGTCTTGGGGCAGTGGTTCTGCGCAATCTGCAGGATCGCCGGAAGGAGTGGGCCATCCTGGCCGCAGTCGGCTTCTCTTCTCGGCGTCTCCGTGGCCTGGTCTGCCTGGAGCACCTGGCATTGCTGGTCATCGGTTTGTTGATGGGTGCCGGTAGTGCCGTGCTGGCAACCTGGCCAAGCCTGGGGAAGGCAGGAGAGGGAGTGGCTTGGCTCCCTTTGTGTATGCTCATGCTTGGGATGTTTCTTGCCGGTTTATTTTGGACTTGGGCAGCCGCCAGTCGACTCATG
>Ga0181584_10000706_pt1 | contig 24334 bp, 25 predicted proteins | sample 071ome_30_FD_132462 | JGI IMG/M metagenome (GOLD analysis project Ga0181584, IMG submission 132462) | Coastal salt marsh microbial communities from the Groves Creek Marsh, Skidaway Island, Georgia - 071406AT metaG (megahit assembly) | ecosystem: Environmental > Aquatic > Marine > Intertidal... | reverse complement strand
CCGGGCCGAGGCAGGTGACGCCCGGGCGGGTTCGGAGGAAGAAGAACTTCCTCGAGGAGCTTGCCAGGGCCCAGGCGGCCGAAGTGGAGCGAGAGAAGGCCGAGCAGGCGCAATGATAATGAATCACTCTAATTTTAAACCATCAAGATGAGGAAGACGAGGAAGAGAGGATGTGTTTCTTGAGCCGCCGGGCGTCGTCGACGTTGCCGCCGAGCTGGCCGCATGCGGCCGCCTCCTCGTCTCCGCGGCTGGCGCGCACGGTGACGACGCGCCCGCCCCTGATCAACACGTCCCGAAACGCGCGCACGCTCTCGTTCGTACTCGCCTCGTACTTCGTACCCTCGTGCGGGTTGAAGACGATCAAGTTGATCTTGCACTTCACCCTCGCCAGCACCCGCAAGAGGGCCTCTGCGTCCTGCACCCGGTCGTTGACGCCAGCCATCATCGTGTACTCGATGAGCACGTGCGGCGCAGTTTTCTCTCCCACGGGAAACAGCTCCTCGAGAGCTGCCACGAGCTCTTCAACCGGATACCTCCCGTTCACCGGCACGATCGATCCCCGGACCTCGTTGGTCGCCCCGTGCAAGCTCACCGCCAGCGCCACGTTCCCGCTCGTCCGGCGCAGCAGCTCGCGCATCTCCGGCACGAGACCCACCGTCGAAACCGTCACCTTGTTGTGTGAGAAGTGCAGCCCGTGGTGGTCCTGGACAATGTCGAGCGAGCTCACCACGGCGTCGAGGTTGTCCAGTGGCTCTCCCATGCCCATGTACACGATATTCGTGATCGGCGACACGTATCGAGCCGGCTTTTCTCCTACGCGTTGTCCCCCGTGTTGTCCCCCGTGTTGTCCCCCGCTTGCTCCGTCTCTGCCTCTGTCGCCGACGCCAGTTCCAAACCGCTCGTAGTGGTATCGCCTCGCTGCCACGACTTGCTCGACGATCTGACCCGTGCTCAGGTTCCCCAGCAGCCCCAGCTTGCCCGTCCAGCAAAACGTGCATGCCATCGCGCACCCGAGCTGGCTCGACACGCACAGCGTGATCCGCTCCTTCGCGCCGCCCGCGCTCTCGTGCTCACGCACGACCGGAATGAGCACCGTCTCGATCTTCCCGCCCTTGCCTTCGCCTCGCGTCAGCTCAAACACGAGCTTCACCGTCCCGTCGGAGGCCGAATGCTCGTCCACCAACCGCAGCCCGCCGTCCACCGTCGCCACCGCGTCAAACTTGTCCCTGAACGCTTTCGAGAACCCGTTCTGCGTCGTCTCCACGGCCGCATCTTCCAAAGAACGTATCCACGCGTAGTCGCTGTACATCCATCGCCACAGCTGCTTCGCCCGCTTCTCCGGGTGGGGCTCGTCCAGCACGTCCCTGCAGAAGGCGACGAGCTCGGCGAACGACATGGACTTGACGGCGATCCTGTCGTCTGGGACTGGAATGCCCGAGGCCGGCACGGACGTGGACGTGGAGGCGCCTTCCAGGCCGTCGACAGACACTGCACGCAGCACTTCTCGTCGGCTCCTCGTCGCTGTGACGCTGACGCCGGCGGCCCTCGCATTGCCAACTCCAGTAACTTGTCGTCCGTTCCTCGGAGGCTGGGGCACGGGAGGCCGCAGAGGCGGACAGGCGACGACGAGTAGCAACATGATATTCTCTACGCTAGCTAGCGGCCTTAACGTAGTTGAATTCGACTTTCTGGGTCATCATAACATTCAGTCATCACGGGACGGTGTCAAACGCCGAAAATACGTATTGTCCTGCCCGTTTTTTCGTCCCTATGCCTGCATATGGGTGCGTAAGTTCCAAAGCAATGCCGTACGGGCCATAAAACCGTCTAAAATGCGAGTGTTACAGGTTCAGGGAGGAGAAACCCTGGGTCCTTTTCAGCTCCGACCGTCGGACGGACCGGATCAGTGGAGCGGGATGAATGCGAACGGGGTGTTCTTGTGGGGTGAACGGGTACGCGAAGCGACCGTACCACCATCATCATTAGACACCGTTGTAGATCAGCGTGTCCTTCTTGACATCCTTGCTGTTGGACGGTCCACAAGGGTCGGCGGTGGCATTGAAGACGTGGAACGTACCCGTACTGGTCGTGTAGTACGGGCAGTAGCAAGTGGCGTTGAACTTCGGCGAGCCAATTCCCTTGAGGAACGGGGACTTTGGAGACCCGTCGTAGCAGGCGGCACTGAAGCAATTGGCCCATGTTCCGCCTTCATCGCACGTGTACGGAGATTGGGGCTTTCCCGTCGTCTCGTCCCAGTCGGTCGGGTTCCAGGTGCTGATGTAGTCCGGTTTCGCCCCCCTGTACACATTCCCCTTGTTCATGGCCTTGCAGAACGGAGCAGAATTGATCTTGGGCCAGACGCAAAACGGCGAGCCGGTCTTCTTCTTGCATTCCTCTTTCATCTCGTCCTTCATGTTTCCGTCGAGCAGCCCGACGATGGCGCCGATGTTGATCGTTTTAGTGGGGTACGAATAGCATCCACACTCCGCGACTGGCGGATCCGAGCCTGCAACCTTCACGCAGGTCGCAAAGGCACAAAGGGCGTACGCTCCACGGCACGTGAAGGAGCTCTTCGCGTAGTTGTACGGGTTGTTCGACTGCTTGCGGGTGTAGTACTTGTTCCAGTCCTCTGGTTCGACCTGCGAGCGAACGAAGCGCGAGTGAGAGAGTGAGCCGAAGGCTCTCTCTCTCTCCGTCGCAGACGACGACGCGGGTTTGCGCCCATCGACAGTACACAGTGGTAATTAGCACATGACAGAGAGAGCAGCGCGGCGCGGCGAGCAGCGCGGCGAGCCGAAGATTGCATCGAACGTCGGTCGAGGTCAATACCCACCGGAGCACGGGCAGCAGCAGCAGCGCACCTCGTCGATATGGCGAACAACAGACAGAACAACGGGAATCGGAGCATGGCTACCAAGAACCTATCTTTTTTTAAGGAAAAGAAGTAAGTGACGAGTCACTCAGATGTGCACGACAGGTATGGCCGGAGCCATGTCTTGGTCATTCAGGCCGATACCTCGCTCGCTCCGGGCCCTCCAGAGCTCGCTGGGGGAGCACTGCGCCAGTATCCGCTCGTGCTATGACGCGCGAGCAGGCACCGGCACGGCGCGACCCCGGCGGGCGCCGCGGAGACGGCCCGGGGGCGTTCCCGTCTGAGCAGCATCTCCCCCCTCTCCACAGCGGTCCCTGGCGGCCGGCGTGCCGGACAGGCTTCGTTCTGTGGATCTGAGGGGGAGCTGGTGCTCGTGGAAATGCCTGCGGTGGAAGGAGAGCGGGTCAGAGTGAGGTTGGGTTGACGACAGGCGCCCCGGGCGCCCGTCATATGTTGGTTCGGAGGCCTGAGGTTTTTGGCAGAAGGTGAGGGTCGGGTGGACATTTCACAGAAACAAACGTCGCACGATCCATAGTATCGAATCACGTCTCAACATCACCAGACAGACAGCCATGGTCGAGAGAACGACGACGAAACAGAGAGACAACAATCCAGGTAGTTGTGCGGACGTTGGTGTGAATGTGCAGGTGATTGTGCGGTGCAGGTACGCTCGTGTGCGGTCGTTGTCGTCTATATTGGTCGCATGGATCCTTCGTTGGTTGTTGGCGGAGCCGCGTGGCACGGCGCGCGTCCGTTCGCGTGCAATCTCCGGTTGAATTTTCCGACGTTAGCCTCCCAGACCCTCTCTCGTTCTCGTTCTCGTTCTCTCACACACGCGCGCGACCCACCCGCCCAGGCCCCGGTCCGAGTCGGAAGTCGCGAACGACACGCCGGAGGTCGTGCAGTGCAACGAGCTGCACAAGGAGGTGCAGCTGACGCAGTCGGTCAACAAGAAGGAGTACGCTCGCAAGTACCACTTCGACAAGGTGTATGATGCGGACACGTCTCAGGAGCGGTTGTATGAGACTGCCGTGGCGCCTATGGTGGACGAGGTGCTCCAGGGGTTCAACTGCACGGTGTTTGCGTACGGGCAGACGGGCACGGGCAAGACGCACACGATGACGGGTGGGGAGGCGGGGGAGGCGGGGGAGGCGGGCGTGATTCCGAGGGCGGTGGGGCATATATTCAAGTATCTGAATGGTTTGGGTGGGGTGAACGAGTTTACGGTCAAGTGTTCGTTCCTCGAGCTGTACAACGAGGAGATCACCGACCTTCTGGCGAGCGAGGCCGAGGGTTCTCCCGCCGCCAAGAAGGTGCGCATCATGGAGGACCCGAGGGCCGGCGTGGTGATGCAGGGGCTGGAGGAGCCTATTGTGAAGACGGCCGAGGACATCTACGCGCTGCTGGACACGGGGAACGCGAGGAGGAGGACGGCAGAGACGCTGCTGAACAAGCAGAGCTCTCGCTCGCATTCCGTGTTCATCGTTACCGTGTCGGTGCGCGAGGTGTTGGCGGAAGGCGAAGAGGTGATCCGCGTGGGCAAGCTCTACCTGGTGGACCTGGCCGGGAGCGAGAACATCACCCGCTCCGGGGCCGACCGCGTCGACCAGCGGGCCAAGGAGGCCGGGAACATCAACAAGAGCCTGTTGACGCTGGGGCGGGTGATCACGGCGCTGGTGGAAGGGCAGGGGCATGTCCCATACAGGGACTCGAAGCTCACGCGGCTCCTCCGGGACTCGCTGGGCGGCAGGACCAAGACGTGCATCATCGCGACCATCGCGCCGACCGTGCAGTGCCAGGAGGAGACGATGTCGACGCTGGAATACGCGCACAGGGCGAAGAATATCAAGAACAAGCCGGAGGTGAACCAGAAGATCTCCAAGACGACGCATCTCAAGGAGATGGGCGGGGAGATTGCGAGGCTCAAGGCCGAGCTGGTGGCGGCGAGGGAGAAGCACGGGGTGTACATGCCGCAAGCGCAGTACGAGGAGGACCAGGCGCGGTTGAAGGACCAAGGGGCGCGGATCGAGGCGATGGAAGCGGAGAAGGAGCAGCTGGAGGCCGAGTTGGGGATGACGAGGGCAGAGCTCGAGGCGGCCCAGCAGGACATTGCCGAGGGGCACTTTGTCATCGAGGCGTGCAGGCGGTGCGAAGAGAGGCTGGCCGGTCACGCGATGGGGTTGACCAAGGACCTGCGCGGGGCGCTGAAGGACGTGACGACGCTGTTCGCGAGGGTGGACGCGAAGGAGGGGCTCGAGGCGGCCAACGTGGCCCTGCTTGGCGACCTCGCCGAGCGGGTCGGGGGCCAGGTCGAGGCGATGGGCGCGGCGGTTCGGGCGGCCGTGGGGTCGCAGATGGCGCTCCTCGGAGACGCGCGCAGTGGAATGGGAGAGCTGTCGTCGCTGCAGAAGCGCGCGCGGGGCGACGTGGAGGCGGCCGTCGGCGACGCAAAGGCCAAGGTGGACGGGATGGTGGAGGCGCTGCAGGGCGCGCTCGGTGCGCTCGCGGCCTCGGGGTCGGCGTCCTTGGAGGGTGTGGAGGGCGCGGTCTCGGCGTTCCAAGCCACCGCGGACGACGCGGCCAAGGCGGCGGTCGACGCGCTCGACAAGGCGATGGGCGAGCTCCGGGAGCACGGCGACGCCGAGGCGGCGGCGCTGCGGGCTCTGCGATCAAAACAAGAAGAGCACGGCAACGCGATGCGTCTGGCGGTCGCGGGCTTCGTCGGCGAGCTTCAAGCGGCCATGACGGATATCACCGGCGAGGTGTCGCGCATGGCGACGACGCTCGAGCGGGCGCTGGCCTCGCACAAGGCGGACGTCTCGGGGTTCAAGGCCGGGCACCAGGCGTCCGTTGATACCGGAAAGGAGGAGCTCGTGCGTGCCCTGACGTCCCTCGTCTCCAAGTTTGCGGCGGACCAGCTGGCCTCCGTGGACGGCTTCTGCGACGACCGCCTCGAGAAGATGGAGGCGGACGGCGCGTCGGTGACGAAGAACATGAAGGCGGTGAACGGCGCCAGTGAGACGGCTGCGAACGCGCTCACCGCGCACCAGTCGGCCCTGACCGCGGTGCAGGACGAGGCCGACCGTGACGCCGCGGGCGCCCACGCCGCCGTCGAGGAGCACGGCGCGTCGGTCATGGCGAGCGCCGTCACCGTGCACGGGGGCGCGAGCGCGTTCGTGAAGGACAGTCGCGGGGCCCTGAAGAAGTTCGCCAAGAACGTGGGCACGCGCGTCGGCAGGGACCTCGAGGCGCTGGACGCCGCCAGGGCCGGCCACTGCGACGAGGCGGCGGCGGCGGGCCAGGTCGCGCGCGTGGACCTGGACCGGGTGAATTGCGCGGTGGCAGGGGCCGAGGCCGCCCAAGGCCAGGTCGTCGATCGCCTGGTGCGTGCCGCCGAGGCCGGCGAGGAGAACCTTACCTTGTTCGGGGACGAGCACAAGGCCGGCCTCGAGGCGCTCGGCGCCGCCGTCGCCAAGGCCAACGACGACTTTGCGATGGACGAGGAGCGCGACCGGGTGCCCAGCAGGAAAAGGGGGGTGGAGGTTCCCTCCGAGGAGGGGGTGGAGGCCCTCCGCGCGCCGTCGGTCGAGGCCTTGTGCAGGCGGTTCCGCGGGGGCGAGGAGGTAGCGGGTTTGGAGGAGGAGGACGTTGCGCGGTCGATCGAAGCAATTGAAGCAAAGGAGGAGGAGAGCGATGGTCCCGACGCCGGAATACGTGTCGAGGAGCGCGTCGAGGAGGAGAACGTGGTGCCAAACGCGGAGCAAGACGCCGTCGACCTCGACGACAGCAATGTCACGACGTCGAGGAAGCGTGGGAGGAGCACGAGACAGGCCCCGGAAGGGGAGTCGCCTCCGAAGAGGGAGCGGGGGACCAAGCTCAAGGCCGCCTTCGAGGCTGGTGAGACGCGGCGCACGACAAGGCGCACGTCCAGTCGACGGGCGGCCTAGTCGATGTGGGTAACGTTTGAATTTGCCATATCTAGACTAACAAATAATGAAAAATATGTACATGTGTTTGCGTGCGGGAGCGAGCCTATTTGTCGTCCTTGCCACGAGCCACTGCCTCAGAGGCGGTCTCGACCGTCGACAGCGAAGCCAGGCCCTCGAACCGACGCTTAAAACGGTTCACCCTGCCCTCGTCGGTGACGACCGACGTAGTAATACCTTGAAAGAAGGGATGGTTGCCCGACCACAAATCCACATTGTAGTCCGGCTGCGTGCCAGAGGTGACCAGGACCTCTTCCCCGTTGCACACAACGCGCGCCTCCTCGTGCCATTCAGGATGAATCCCTTTCTTCCTCATGGTCGTGGTCATCACGTTCTTGACCTGCGAGTGCGGTATGGGCGTGAGGACGTGAGGAGGTGAGTGCAGAGCGGCGTGGAGCGTCGACGTGAGAGAGAGGTCGGGAATGGAATCCGAACGCGAGCCAGGGATGGCTATGGGGCAATGGGGCATTGGGCCCCGCCGCTCCTCATTAATGCCCCCTCCACGGCACATTGCGCTCGGCTCTGGCCGTCAAGGCGCGAACAACGCGGGGGAGCCGCGTGAGAGGCCAAATGTGGGCAGGCCCACATGCGGGCCAAATACACCGTGCGAGGCCACAATAAGCGCCCGACGACGCCCATTCTCAAGCATACACGGTTACAAGGGCCCGTAAGGGCGTCGGACCAGGAACGGCGACGGTGTCTTCAATTCATACCCCAAAGTTCTTCGCGGCAATGAACGAGGAGGCCGACGAGCGGCTGCTCACGTTAAGCTTCAGCTGCATTGTATGTCTCGTGTAGATAGATGAACAGACTACTGTTTCAACAACAACAACAATGCCTGCAAACACGAGCAGTAGGGCCCATTGGCCTCCAACACCACGCTGGTCATCCAACTACGAGCATGAACGGGACCAGCAGGCCCAGCGCGACACCTCCAACACGGCCACCACTCGCCGCCTCCAACCCCACCGGGGCGACTGCCGGCGTTTCCACCGTCGGGGCATCTGTCGTCGTCGGGAACAGCGTCTCGGCCGCAAACTCTTCTGCGCTCAGTGTCCTATTGGCGAGCTCGAGGACCGCAGGGGCGACCTGCTGCTGGCCGAATATCGCCACCGCGTCCGTCACGTTGCGCTTCGTGTCGTTCGGCATGAACGATGAGCTATACCACGTCTCTACGAGCACCTTGTTGAGGGCGGCCGTGGCCACAGCAATGGCGTCGGCCTGCACGTCGTCGATCGTGGCAACGACAGTGGATTCCAGGATGCTCTTGATCGTGGACGGGTCCGCCAGGCTCATCTTGTTGCCGAGGTTTCCAGCGAGGAAGTTGTTCACGGCGTCAACGCCCTGGGAAAGGTCGACTCGGTCGTATCCTTCGACGGCAGTGCCCAGCAGCAAGGCGGTCACCCACGCCTGAGAGTTGATCCCCACCGCGTTGTCGGACGAGGCGCCGCCCAGTATCATCTCCTCGTTCGAAGGGAATCCGAGCAGCTCGGGCGATGCGGTGCCGTTCGGGAGCTCGGGCGAGCTCAGGAGCGCCGAGAGGGGCGTGACGAGAAAAGGGGCAGCGACGGATGGCGCGAGCCCGTCCCCGTTCCCGTCCCCGAGGAGACTCAGCGACACCGTCAAGTCGTACGCGGGAGGCAGGCCGGTCGACGCGTCGACGCACCCCTCCGTCTGGTTCGTCGCCGGCAGCCTGAGCGACCCGTCCGCGGTCGCGCACCTGGGAATGTTCTCAAACACGAATCCGCCTTCCTCGTCCGTCACAGTACGGAGCTCGACGCCCGAGGACGCCACTAGAACCACGTTGCACCCACGCAAGGCGCCAATCCCCGCCGCCACGCCCTTCTCGAGTACGCCACGCGAGACAGCGTCCGACGCCGTGGTCGCGTCCGACGTTGTCGCCTCGGCGCCTTGGATCGTCGGTGGTGGCGCGATGGGCAGCTCGTCCACGGTGGCCCCGGGCGCGACTGGGAGCAGCACCTTGTCTACGACGTGAACAGTCGTCGAGCACACTTGCAGCGTCTGTGATATCGTGGCTGTATCCCCTCGTTTCGACACCAGCGTCGGTGTGGACCCGCTGCCCTGCTGAACTGATATCGTGTACCCTTCCGGATCGTTCAGTCGATCCCCGAGCTCGGTGGTGATGGTCTGACCCTGGCTCAACTCGCCGAGGGACAGGGCCTCGTCCGGATGCACATGGTATAGCAGGACAGATATGAGTTTGTCGCCCAGTGCGAGAGCGTCGGGTATCGTCAGACCAAGGTCGCTCAGCATCGTCGTGAAGGCCACGTCAGTCGGAGCAAACACCGTGTTGACTAACGCCGGGTCGGGAATCGCATCGTCCACGTTCGATGCGACCAGAGACAGGAGCGTCAACCCGGCTTGCTGCGCCGCGTCCTGGAACGTCGTGTTGCATTCGACGCTCGGTGCAACGGTCGTCGGCTGGGACGCGATCGGCGAGGTCGCCTGTGGCGTAGCCGCGGCCAGCGAGGGGTCGGGTATCGTGCACACGGTCGTGGTGTTTTGGGGACCGTCTGCGGGAGCCGGGGTCGGAGGGGTCGGAGACAGCACAGTCTCCGATGGGGGCGATGGCGGTCCCCACGGTAGATCCTCCGGGATGGTCACCTTTTCGACGTCAGACAGTTTTCCGGTAGACGCCGGCACGAGCACCGTATTCGTAAAGTACATCTGCGAGTTGCATGCCTGGACCGGCCTGTACGTCTCGGCGACCTGTCCGTTGACGGCCGATCCGAAGTAGTAGGCGGTACGCCCGTCGGGCTTGACCTCCGCCCAGTACTGAATTTCGTATCCCGGCTTGCCTGAGAGGAGGCCGTAGATCGAGGGAGCCGAACCCTTGTTGTCGGAAGTGTACTGTTCAACTTGCTCGGGCGTGATGGCTCCGAGGATCGTGTTGTACAGAGCCGTTGCCGGGAGGTCGTCGCCGAACGAGGCGATACTAGGGATGAACAGCAGGTTTCCGCCGAACAGGCGGAGCCAGCCACCGTTTGTTGGCACGAGAAGCGTGATCGCTATCGAGCTGTCGGGGGCCGGCAGCTTGTCCTGTGCGTGCGTGTGACTGGGGAGTGAGGGCCGCGTGACTTCTGACGCGTCGCGACACATACTTTGTATCCAGACAGCTCGATCGCCTGCTTAAAGATCGATGTGTCCGAGAACACGTTGCCATTGATGGCGACGAGGAAAGACTCAAGCTCACAAGGGGTTTGCGCTCGAATGATCGAGGTGAATTGAACGAACAGAACGAACAGCAGTCCGACGACTCCACTCCGTGGCAGGCGCATTGTGCGGTGGGACACAAGAAGAGTTCTTGTGTCGTCGGAACAATGTTATACCGGTAGAGAGCGAGCGAGAGAGAGAATCAAACCAAATCGAACAGCTGGGTGTCCGTTTCGTGTTCCCGACGACATTCAGTCTCATCCGATCCGCTCGGCGGCGAACGCGGCGGTCAGCTCCTCGACGGCTGAGTCCAGCCCGGCGTGGCTCTCCTCAAAGTCATCGTCCTCGTCACTGCAGTTCTCGTCCAGACTCATCAAGATATGCCCCTTCTTCCCCGCCTCGAGGACTTGCCGGAGGTGGTCGATCCCCTCGCTCGAAATTGAATTGTCGTCGAGTCGCAACTCCCGGACGGACGGCAGCGTTACGCAGGCCTTGGCCAAGGCGACAGCGCCGCCGCGCTTGATCATGTTGGTCCGCACGTCGATCACCTCAAGGGCCGGCAGGCCGAGGATGCCCTTCGCGACCTCCAGCGCCCCGTCGTCCTCGAGCTCGTTCTCCGACAGGTCGAGGTGTCGCAAGTTCTTCAGCTTGGACAGCGCGGCCGACAGCTCGGCGGCCCCCTCCGGCGTGCACTCGTTCAATTGGAGCTCGACGTGCTCCACGCTCTCGGCGGAGCGCGCCAGGCTGACCGCCAGCTTCTCGATGCCGGTGTTCTCCATGATCGTGTCGTTCAGGTTCACCCGCTTGATGCCGGGGTGCGCGAGAATGGCCTCTGCGAGCGCGCCCGACACCTCGTGGGTCAGCGGGTTGTCGTGCAGGTCGATCGACAGCAGGTTCTTGCCACACGACGCGAGCGCCTTGGCGATCGCGAGGCCGCCGTCCGCGCCGACCCGGCTCGACGCCATCTTGAAGTCCTCGAGCATGGGACACCGGGATATCACGTTGGCGATCGACGTGGCGCCCTCGCAGCCGCTCATGTTGTTCAGCAGGTGAATCGACCGCAGCTCCGAGCAGTGCACCAGCAGCTCGTCCACGGCCGCGCAGCCGTGCACGGAGCATCCCACATTCTGGAAGGCAATGTGCTTGAGGGCTTTCTGGCCCGTGTACGCCTTGGCGCAGGCGCGGATGCCCTTCTCGCCCAGCGCGTTGTCGCTCAGGTCGAGGCCGTCGAGCTCGGCATCCGCCAGGGCGTCGCTGATGATCGACAGGGCCTTCAACGCTTCGTCTTCGGGCCTTCCTGCGATGATATCAGACATGTCGGCGTGCTTGAGCGTCGCTCTCACGTTGCGAATCGCCTTGGCGGCCACGTGTGCGGCGTCCACGCCAAAGCTCTTCGTGCTGAACTTGATCCTCGACACAGTCGAACCCGCCGCCAACATCGAGGCCAGCTTCTCCTCTGCGATTTCCGCCGTCAAAAACTCCCTCGCACCCGTCAGGTCGAGCGAGTCGAGGTCCATCGGCTGCCCGGCGCCCGCCCCGCCGGCAGCGGGGGCGGCCACGTCCATTTCCAGGTCGCCGTTGACCGCGTCCAGGACCAGCGCGCTCAGCTTCCTAGCATACGCTTTGAGTGTTTCCTGGTGCGGTCGGAAGCCCGTGGTCGTCCTGCTCTCGACGGTGGCGACAGTGTACGACCGTTTTTCCAGCTGGCTCGCCAGCGATTGCAGGTCGGCGACGGCGCTCGGCCTGCCCGCGAAGAAGTGCATGCTGGCCAGGCTGGCCGTGATACGCTCGACCGTGTCCGCGCGCTGTTCCGGCGACAGCTTCCATTCCTGGCCGTCGCCCGTCGTCGCAGACATCTCTGTTCTGTTGAGGTGGGATGATCGAAATGAGAGGAGCCCACGCTGCCCAACAACGCCCGCCAGTCGGCCAGTCACCGCGAGGTTACAATAGATTCGTTATTATTTCGCAACGGAGACGTTGGCAGCGACCTCGCCCGCGAACTTGTAGCCGTACTCAATGCACTTGCCGAGCGCCACGCCGCTGACGTAGTTGCCTCCCAGGAAGAGGCCGTCGAAGCCCTTGGCCTTGAGTGCGTCCTCGGCGGCCTTGACCTGGTCGAGGTGGCCGACGTTGTACTGCGGGATGGCGGTGGGCCAGACGCGGACGGCGACCTTCTTGGGGGCCGGGGCGTCCTTCCTGATGAGCATGTTCCTCAGGTCGACGTCCACCTGGGCGATGATTTCCTCGTCGGTCATGTCCTTGACCTTGCGGTTGAGGGCGCCACCAAAGTAGCACAGCAACAGCACCTCGCCCTTGCCGACGCGCCCCGGGAAGAGCGAGCTGGAGTAGATCGTTCCCAGCGTGGTGATGCCCTGGGTCCTAGGGTGGAGCTGCCCGAACCCGGACAGCTGGCCGTCGGCGTCGAGCCTGTCCTCCCGGATGGCGCTCTCCGGGTAGGTGATGGTGACGGCGCCCACCGGGGGGTAGTCGAAGGACGCGAGGGCATCGGCGGCGGCGGGCACCTCGGCCTTGAAGAGGTCGGCGGCCGTGTAGGCCGGCACGGTCATGGCGACAGTCTTGGACCTGATGACCTTGCTTCCCTCTGGCGTGTCGTACGACAGCTCGAAGAGACCCGTTTCCTTGTTCTTTGTGATGTTGGTGAGCTTCCACGACACCCTGACGTTGTCCTTGAGCTTGTCAGCGATGGCGTTTGGCAGCATCTGCAGTCCCTTCCTGAACGATCCGACGGTCTGTCCCTGCGGCTTGGGCGGGAGTCGCGGGTCCCTCTCCTCGGGCGGGCTGTTTTTCTTGTCCTGCATGAGCTTGAGCACGCCACCGATGATGGAACCGCCCTTGTCTTCGAGGTCGTACACCTTTCCAAAGGCGGCCTTCATCGACAGCTTGGTGGGATCGCCGGCGTAGACGCCCGAGCAGAACGGCTCGATCAGCCTGTAGAACACCTCGTCTCCCAGGTTCCTCCGAACAAACTGCTCCACGCTCTCCTCGAAGTCCGGCATCGGCTTTTTGATTCCGATGGCTCCCAGTCCGGCGCGGATCTTTCCGAACAGGGACATCAGGTCGAAGGTGACGACGTCCGGGCCGGACGGCGTCGGGCGAAGGCGTCCCTCCCAGTAGACGAACCGCGGCGCCTTCGGGTCGCCCAGAACGAGATCTTCCACGCACCCGGCGTCCACGGCGGCCTTGAGCACCGCGTCCGAGGGCTGGAACGAGTTTGGGCCCTCCTCCCACAGCAGCCCCTTGGACTCGTCCGACATGGTTGTGATGTTTCCTCCGACCCGGTCGCGGGCCTCCGTGACCAGGAACGAGCCGACCTCGCCCTTGTGTTCGCAGTCCAGTGCCTGTCAAGAAGGGGGGAGTGAGGAGTGTGGAGTGAGGAGAGAGGAGGGCGGTGCACCGAAACAGGTCGAGGCGTTGCTGCCTTGCCATATCAGGATAGGAGCGAGGCCACACCGCACCGCGTACACGCCGGCGTCGCCCACGTACCAACGCAGTGGTCAACCCACTGATACCTCCTCCCACAATGACAGAGTCCAGGACCGCAGCTTCGTCCACGGGGCCGCTGGTGGGCGCCATCGCGCTCGAGCTCGCAGAAATCCTGCTGGATGCGACGACGCGCCTCGTCACCACGCCCACCCTCCCACTCGGGCGGGTGACATTGTGGCCGATCTTCGCGTTCGCAACGACGCGAGGCGAAGAAGAGCAAGATGCGATCGCAATCATCGTTTTCCTTTGTTTTGTCTGCAGACACAGCGTGTGCACTTTTTCGCGGAAATCTTTCGCGAGAACAAGTCGGATTCGACTTCGACTTCAAGCCCATTAAGGCTTGGGCCTGCCACAAAGTCCAGGTCAACGCGCACGTAGCCTCAGGCTCGCTAGACCCCAAGCTCCAGATAACCTCGATCCTGGCCTTCGCCGCAGGACCCCAAGATGCTGCTCCAGATTACCTCGATCCTGGCCTTCGCCGCCCATGCGGCGAAGGCCAACATCGTCACGACCGAATTCAACGTGTCGCAGGTGCCAACTGACGTTACCGTTAACACGACATTCCCCCCTTTCGCCAACCTCGGCGGTCCCGTACGTCACAAGTCGCCCGCTCACCCACCTCCAACCACCCGCTCACCCACCCACGCGCTCGCTCCCAGGCCGACCTCACGGGCTCCCTGTACCAACAAGAATCCGGATACATCGGGATGATCTCCCCGTCGGGATTCACCAGCTCGTTGTACCTCGGTGAGTATCGTATCGCACCTCACGCCCAGACTCTCTCTGTCTCACTCGCACTTCGCTCGTTCGCCAGGTGATGGTCAATACATGCTGCAGATGGGACGATATCGTTCCTGGGAGTGCACTGGCGTACCTGGAGAGTATCGTGCCACCGTCATGTGCGTACTTATCCTCCCTCGTCGCCTCTTCCCCGCTCCCCACGCCCGACCCTCGCTCACCCACCCAATCGCGCGACCCGCTTCGCTCGCTCCTTGCCAGCCGTCGCGACATTTATTCGAACGGCACAATTGTCGTCGCCAACAGGTGCGAGAAAGGCAAGGTCGTCGCTCCCGACACCTACTATTGGATCTCATCGACGACAGCCTGCCCTAGTGACGACGAACCGTTCCCAGAATGGTCCCGAACGACGTTCGACACGCAGAACCTGACGTCGCTGCCCAGCCCCGATTTTGGAAATCTCACGTGCAGCCGCGGCTCGCGGCCAGCCGGCTCCGACACCCGCGTGGCTTCCCTCGGGCTGGATCCGGCCTACGAAAACGCCACCGGCGTCTACCAGCTGACGGAATACCCAGTCATCCCACCGCCGTACGACGAGGCAAACTCGAGCGTCGAGCCCGTGGCGTTCGCATATCCGGGCATCACCCCTGCGGTGGACGGGATCTGGGATATCGTTGGTCTCGATGCGTTCCGTACCATCGCGGGCGACGGTACGATGTTCATTGAGCCCTGGGAGTGCGGAGCCGCACCAACATCGACCCGCGGCGCGCACCCAATATCGACTCCCTCGCGCTCGCGCTCACTGGCGCTGCCCACGTCGGGCTGATATCCTCGCAGGTTTTTCGATCGTGTTCTACAACGCATCGACGGTCAGCTTCGATCAGGTGCTGGGCCGCTACGAATCGTACGAGTGCAGTCCAACGGCGTCCGACGGCGGCTATCGCAGCGTGGCGACGCAGTCGAGCTTCAGCCAGTCCGGCCCGGTGTACTTCAAGAGCGCGGGGGGCTGCAGCGCTGCCAGGTTTCTGGACGACGCGGTCGACGAGGTGACGATCACGACCAGCGTAAACACCAATTGCCCGTCAATTGCCGCCGCCGCCGATGGTCGTCTCCAGACGCGCATCGTGCCGCTCCTGGAGGACGCCGTCGAGGGGCGTGGCGGGCCGCTCTGCCGCGCAGGGGCGACGAGCCGTGCTCCGGCGACGCCGACCACTACCGCGGCGGCGGTGGTGGTGGCGATGATCATGGTGGCGATGGGATAAAACTGATTGATTTTGATTTGAAACGTTGTCCCTTTTCTAACAAAGACCACGTGGCCTATTGCCAAGAACACAACGACCTCCACACACAAAGCTGCGGCAGCGAACCTCAATCGAGGGAGAATGAGAGCAGATGGGGTTGTTCGAACCAGACGACGAGGCCACTAGAACCGTGCGCCCCGCTCTCGCGGCCGCCCCCATCAAGCGACCCGCCCCGAAGCAAGCGCCGACCCTCGTCAAGACCGCCACCAAGCTCCCCACGAAGCCGGTCGTCGGAGCCGCGACGATCGCGAGGACGACCGCGACGTTGACCGCGACGACGACCGCGACGGCATACGACCCGGCCAACCCGAACGATTACGACGAAATGTTCGAACAGAAACGACAGAAACGACAAATGACCGAGAAACGCCTCGAGATCATGCGCGTCGAGCGGGTGAAGACGAGGGCCGCCGCCGCTGCCGCCGCCGACCGGGAAGCCAAACGACAGACGGGCAAGGACAATGTCACGGTCGAGAAGGGACTGCCGCTCGCGCAAAAATTGATGATGAAGATGGGATGGGAGCGGGGCGCGGGACTCGGGAAGTCCAACCAGGGCATCACCGCGCCCCTCACTGTGACCAAGACGTCAGCCCGGGGCGGCACAATCGACGTCGACAAACGTTGAATTTTAACGGCAAATATCATCAACACGCCCAGACCACCGTGAGGTACGTACGTAGTTAGGTTGACACGTACCGACGTCGGTGTGTGCACATTATCATGGCAACTACCCCCGGATACCCACCGTATCCACTTCAGTAGATCGGGCACGACGCGTCGACCTCCCGGCTCCATGCAGCCATGCCTCCGATGACGTCCACGACATTCTCGAGACCGGCCGCCTTCAGGGCCAGCAGCGCCCGCTGCGACTGGTTGCCACGCCGGCAGATCACCACCATGTCCTCGTAGCCTCCCTCGCGCATCCGCTCCTTTATCCGGTCGATGTCGTCGACGAACGAAGGGGACATCGGTACATTGAAGGCACCCGGAATGCTGCAAATATCGAATTGGTGCGCTGGCCGCACGTCCAGCAGGAACGTGTTCGGCCGTCTCCCGGCGCCGGGGTCCAGGCGCGCGGACAGCTCGCTCACGCGAATGCGCTCCGCGTCGTCCACCAGATGCAGACTGGTGGGCGCGTCCGACGGCGCCTGTCCGGTGAACGCGTTGTAATCGAAACCGGGCAGGCTCTCCTCGGTGATCTCCCTCTCCGGGTCCGCCCCGCACGCCGCACACCCCTCGGTCCTCCCCCGCAGCTTGACGACCATGTACCTGCAGTACAGCGCGTCCATCACGAGCATCTTCTTGGAAAACACGTCCCCGATGCCGCTGAGAACCTTGATCACCTCGAGCGCCTGCATCGTCCCGATGATGCCCGGCACGGGGCCCAACACCCCCGCGTCCGCGCAACGGGCGCAGCTGGCTGCCGGGGGCGGGGTGGGGTAGAGACATCGGTAGCACGGCCCGTCCTCGCCGTGGTGGTACACCGTCAGCTGCCCGTCCGTGCCGATGGCCGCCCCGGACACCAGCGGCCTGCCTGCCACGCAACACGCGTCGCTGATCAGGTACCGCGTCGGCGCGTTGTCCGACGCGTCCAGCACGACATCGTACCGTTTGACGAGCTCGACGGCGTTCGCCGGCGTGAACCCGTCCCGATGCTCCTCGATCTCCGTCGCCGAGTTGAGCGCCAGCAGCGCCGCCTTGGCCGAGGCCGTCTTGTGCGTGCCCACGGACGCCTCGGAATGAATCACCTGGCGATGAATGTTGCTCAGCTCGACGGCGTCTCGGTCGACGATCCCGATGCGACCCACGCCCGCCGCGGCCAGGTACAGCAGGGCGGGGGACCCGAGGCCGCCTGCCCCGACGACGAGCACGGACCCGTTGTGGAGCTTCGAGTGGCACCCGACGCCGAACGACTGCAGTATGATCTGTCTGCTGAAGCGCTCGATGGTGTCTTTGGAGAGCCCGTGGGCGACCGTGTTGTCCCAGGTCGCGGGTGGCGAAGCACGTTGACCGGGCGACGACGACGCACTGTCCTTCGCCGCCGCGCGGCGCTCCAGCTCGGCGAGACGCTCCTTCAGGGCGTCAATCTCCTGTTGAAGATCGGCATCGACGCTCATTGTCGTCGTTCGGAACGATTTGAGTCATTTGGGTATGCGAGTGCTGCCCCTCAGAAACGAAAGGCAAGCACCTCGTACAAGTACACGTACACGCACGATGTCGCTGTGGTTCATGCGCCAGACGTCCAAGATCGCGCGTTCGGTCGCGCGGCGCGGCGTGCAGACGTCCTGCGCGCCCGCTGCGGCGGGCGAATTTCTCGCGAACGCTGCATTCAAGCCGACGAAGGCTGGCGACGTCTGGAGGAAGGCGAGCGTGTCCCCCAAGAACGTGGCGCGCCTCATGAAGGAGCAGGGCATATCGAAGAGCGCAGAAAAGGCCGCGGCACGGGCAGAGGCACCGCCCTCAAGGCCGCCAAAGCCGCCGAAAGGGCACAAGGTCGACCGCCTCAAGGTGGCGCTCGTGGCCGAGCGGGAAGCCAAGCTGGCAGGGATGGACGTGCGAGTAGCAGAGTACCGGAAAAAGAAGCGCGAGGCCGTGATGGGGCAGACGAGCGCAATGGATCGGCTGACCATGACAAAGCTGCAGCTACGTCTCAAGGCGCGCAACACCCAGTAATATTGTCGAGGAGAGAGAGAGAAACGAATGGATCACAAATTTTCAGGATGTAATATGCGTCTATGCGTCTCTGCTGTCTACTACCACGGGATGACCTTGCCGTCAAACGCGTGCCAGGCCCCCCGCAGCTCGCCGTCCCCCTTGCTCTCGAGCACGTTGAGCATGCCGCTGACGCTCTGCTCCGTGGTGATCAGCCCCTGGTTGTTCACCATATCCGTGATGACCCAACCCGGGTGCAGCAGGGTGCTGTTGACGTTGGACGGCTCGAGGTCGATCGACAGCGACTTGCTGATGATGTTCAGCGCGCTCTTGCTAGCCCGGTACGCGTACGAACCCCCGCTCCCGTTGTCATCAACCGACCCCATTTTGGAGGTGATATGGGCCAGCGTCGTTCCCGCTTTCCCTCCCAACACGTTCTTCTTCATGAGCGCCTTGGTCACCATCAGCGGCCCGACCGCGTTGACGTTGAAGACGTGCAGCATCGTCTCCGCCGTCATCTCCCCAAAGCCCACACGCTCCCCGTACACGCCAGCGTTGTTAATGACCACGTCGAGGTGCGGGTACTTGCTCGCCACGGCCTCTGCGAACGCATCGATCGAGGCCTGATTGGCGACGTCGAGCTGATAGACGTCATCGGCGAGGCCCGGGGCCATATCGGAGGGATCGCGGCAGCCTGCGATCACGACATTGTTCTTGGCCTTGAGCTGTCGGCAGAACTCCTTGCCGATTCCCCTGGAGGCGCCCGTGACCAGCGTCACTTTGTTGGCGAGGGCAACCATTCTTTTTCTCTCGCTCTCTCTCTCTCTCGCTCTCTCGTTCTCCCTCGATGTCCCACTCACAGAACGCTCAGAATGCCGCGCTTTGTCAAGCTGCCAGAGCGGGAGACACGCAGACCGTCCTGAAGCTGCTCCAAGAACGGGACGACGGTGTTGGGTGCCATGCAAACCCGAACACGATCGCACACGCTGACACCAACGTCACCGTCGGTATTGAACTCGGCCGACGTGCGCTCGCTGTTCGCGCGCCCAGACTCAACGCTCACTCGCGCTACGCGCTTCTCTCGTTCGCTCGCTCGCTCGCCAGGTTTTGATGCTGGCAGCAGAGCACGGCGACGTCGACATGGTCCACGCGTTGCTCAAGGCCGGCGCGAGCTGGCAGGAACGATCGCTCGACGGCTGCACCCCGGGCGAGTACGCGATGGCCAATCGGGCGGACCGCGGTTGTTTTCAGCTGCTGTTGGAGTGGGCGGTGCAGTGCGAGATGATTCTGGGCCGAGAAACGCTCAAGCAGCGGGAGGAGGAGGAGGCGCGACACGTGGCGTCAAATGACCAGTACCTGGCCTCGACAATTACGTACGCGACAGACGGGGATATCATCGACGACTCGTCGGGGGATGCGGTGATGATGACGTGGGAGACGCCGCTCATGGAGCGGCATGCGGCAGACATCTGCTGGAAGGGGCCGGGCGAGGGCGTCGTGCTCAACATTGGGTTCGGGATGGGCATCGTCGACGCTGCCATTCAGAAGCGAGAACCGAAACGCCACGTCATCATCGAGGCACATCCGGACGTCTACAGGCAGATGCTCCACTTGGGGTGGGACAAGAAGGAGAACGTGACGGTCGTCTTTGGAAGGTGGCAAGACGTGATCGATGACCTGGCGGTTACAACCAAGTTTGACGGTGGGTGCTGCCTCGACCGCCGAGCGCCGTGCGCCCGCGCGCCCCGACTCTCACTCTCACTCGCGCTACGCGCTTCGTTCGCCAGGAATTTTTTTCGATACATACGGCGAGTACTACGAGGACATGCAGGCACTGCACAAGCGTCTGCCGTCGTTGATGAACGATCGCGGCGTCTATTGTGCGTACTGTACTCGACAATCGACTCGGGCGCTTGAACTCTCACTCGCACTCGCACTCGCGCGACGCTCGTTCACCAGCTTTCTTCAACGGCCTGTCTCCGGATAACATCTTCTTCCACCTCGTCGCCGGCGAGGTGGCCAGGCGGGAGCTCAACGAGCTCGGCTTCTCCGTCAGCTTCCACCCGGTGGACGTGGACACGGTCGACTCGACGACCTGGGACGACGTCGAGCAGCTCGGGAGCGGACGCAAGTACTGGCACTTTCCGAAGTACTATGCGCCCGTTTGCGTCCTCGAGAATACGTCCGACGTGTGACCACGACCACGAGCGGTACCGTGGACGTCAGCCGAGTTCTCTGTGAATCTCCCGTGCAAACTCGAACGACTTGTCAAACGCCCTGATCGATGAGGTAAGGTTCGACTCGTCCACCGCCCGGAACGTCACGTTGATCGTCGCCCCGTCCAGTTTCATCTCCCTGGATACCGTGTTTTCCCGCACCTCCTTCTCAACTTCCATGGCCTCGAAGATGATGGAGGCCTCCTGGGGGCTGTCGCACGTGTACGACTTGTCCCTGCAGAACGCGAGCACGGCGTGCGTGCGTGAGTGTGGTCGTTCGGGTAGGAGGAAGGGAGCACGGGAGTGAAGATGCGGCACAAGGCGTACACGACGTGGGTCTTTTCCGCGGCACCGGGCGCGGACATGAGGCGTCGATGTTGGGTACTGCCACGTGACGGCGAGGGTGCGTGACCAGCGTACGGGCAGCACTCAGGTCGAGTGCCAAAATTGGGGGAATTCAAAACGAATTCAAACTGCGTCCGCCTCCTCTCGTGCTCCACCGCCACAAACCCTCGCGATGAACTGGCTCCAGGATAAAGTAGACGCGCTACAAGACCGCTTTTCGAGTCACTACAACCTACAAGACGACGAGGAGGCCGAATCCACGGGGCTGCTCCAACAACTGAACGACGCCAGCACGCTGAACCGGACACAGCGGCTCCTTGGATTTGGCGTGTGTTTCGCCATGGGGATGCTGCTGTCGTTGGCCTCACAGCTGTTCATCCTCCGGCCGGTCAAGCTGGCGACGACGCTGACGCTCGGCAACCTCCTCTCGATCGGCTCGATGATGTTCCTCATGGGGCCGGCGAAGCAGTGCGAGAATATGATGGATGCGAAGCGGCGAAGTGCGACGTTGGTCTATCTGGGGTCGCTGCTGCTCACGCTGCTCGCGGTGCGTGCTTGGTTGTGGTCGAATGATGTTGGATGGAATGATGTTGGAACTTGCTGCGGCTCTCTCGCTCACTCGCGATTCTCATGTTCCAATGCCAGGCGTTTACGATCAAGTCGAGGCTGCTTTGTTTGCTCTGCATCGCCGTTCAGTACTCGGCGTTGCTGTGGTACAGTCTGAGCTACGTCCCGTACGGTCGCGAGATGCTAATCAGCACGCTGGGCACCGTGCTGCCCGTGGAGTCAATCAAGGAAAAGCTGGGCATCGTCGGCGGGGCAGGAGACGAGCTGTGAGGTATATGTTACTACTACAGGAAGAAAAGAGAAAGGAGACCACCAATCGCCGAGGCCAACACGGACGACGACGACGACGACGAGGACACCTCGTTCTTCGTCGCTCCTTCCGGCGAGGACCGCATGCCGGTCTCGTACTGCTCGTACAGAAAGGGGGCGGCATCGCGATCGATCAGCTGGTAGGCATTTCCCAGGTTGTCAGCGACGACACTCGCCTTGCCGTAGGACGGGACGATCAACATTTCCTCCAGAGTCACATACCCGAAGACGACACCATCCGGCGTCGTGATAGACGGCGTCAGTGGATTCGTCGTCGATACATTGCCGTTCACTGGACTTAAGAGGAGCTGGTCGACTGTGTACTGGTTGTTGATGTCGTTGCCTGGCGAACGAGCGAAGCGTGTAGCGCGAGTGAGAGAGTCAGGGCGTGCGAAGAGCGCACGTCGGTCGAGGTCAATACCCACCGAATGATTGCAACGCATAGATCTCGAGCCGACCATCGGAATCAAACCTCGACAGAGTGTAAACCAGCGACTTTGGATAGTACAAGAACGTGTTCCAGCTGTAGAACGAGCGAAGCGCGTAGCGCGAGTGAGAGTCAGGGCGTGCGAAGAGCAAGCACGTCGGTCGACCGACGTCGAGTTCAATACCTACCGGTAGACGAGGTTCGGATCGTCAAAATTATACGCTCCGCCCGTGCCCGACATGGTAAGCGGGGCGAAATACATCATCGACACTCGAAGATTCTCGTCAGAAGTGAAGGGGTACGTTTTGATCAGGGGAAGATCGCCCAGGTCGTCCTGCGTCGCATAGCACATGATGTTCATGTCCATCATCAAGCGATTGTTGAAGTTCGTGACAGCGGGCGGGTCCTCGGAGACATCAATCGCGCCTTCTTGAATCGTGTTGATTTGCGATCCGATCAGTTCACTGTTCCAAACGTCGTAGAATGGCCTTCCGTCGTCCGTCTTGCTCCCGTTTAAGTACAGAAGCTCGACGAAAGGACTGCCTCGCATGGTTTGGTACAGGTTATTTGGGACTGTGATCTCACATCCAGTGTCCTGAGGAGCGGTCGTCGGTCGGTAGAATGAGAGAGTCAGGGCGAGCGCAGCGACGGTCGTGGAACACGTGTTTCGGTCATCCCACGGGTGTCGATGTCTATGTCGGGTTTCCTACGCGAGCTCAAAGCACGCACCTTTGCGTACTGCTTAAATCTCTCTCCCGCATACGTGTCGATAATGTACTGTTTTTCTTCCTCGGTGAAAACGTGCGGGTCGAACATTTCAGAAGATGCCGCACTTCCGACGACGCGACAGAGGGCTAACAGGCCGATCGCGACGTTCGTCGTAGAACCCATCATCGTAATAATTGTCGGCAAAGCTTTGGTTTGCACCGATCGGAGCCTTGAAAAAGGGTCGCGACCCTTTTCAAGGCTCGAGAGATCTCGCGAGAGATCTCGCGAGAGATCTCGGACGACGCCGCGGTGGGACAGACGTCGGCCGACGACGTCTGTCAGGTCTGACAGGCAGCACCAGGCACGCCAATTTTCAAAAAAGCAGGGCCCTCTCCTCGCTCCAGCACTCTTTATTCTTCCCTGCCCACTCTAGAAGTTCCATTCTTTCTCCCACGCACGCCTACGAACGCAAAGATGGCTGTCATCACCCGCATTCTCGCTCTGGCTCTCGCCCTGGTTGCGCTCGTTGCCAACGCCAACGCCAAGACCGTCACCCTCAAGTGGACCAAGGGAAAGCTGAAGGCCAGTGGAGGCCGCCTGGACCACAAGAACCGCGCTCTTTACGTACGTAGACGACTTCCAACGACTCGATGAGTTTCTGTCGAAAGACGCAATCCTCTCCTCTTTCCGTCTTCCACTCGTCCGTGCTCGCGTGGCAACGAAGACTTGATAGGACAGATGGCGTCCAGTTTCGCGCGCGATCGTCCGATCGGAGCCGTGCCGGACGTACCAGCCTCGGCGCTGACTCGACAACTCGACTCGAAATCTCACCCTTCCACCTCGACGTTCCCCGACGACGACAGGTCAACTCCGGTGACAAGGTCCTCTTCAAGTGGCGCGGAGAGACAATGGGACTGTACGGTTTCTACTCGGAGGGCCACTACAAGTCCTGCTCGAAGGCGAACCTGAACTACATGAAGAACACCCGCGGCAGCGGCGACTTCTACACCAAGGCCAACAGGTCCGGGTGGAGGTACTACGCTCACATCTCGGGCGCCCAGGACGGTGCCTGCAAGTACGAGCGCAAGGGATGTCAGAAGGGCGTCAAGGGAACCTGCAAGGCCAAGGTCAAGATCCACTGGGGATAAATAAATACTGGTGCGGTATCGGAGCTCGCGTCACGTTGTCGCTGACGAGTTCACCGACGATACCCTGTCCACCACCTGCTCAAGCCGCGTCGATTTTTTCTGAACTGATGACTTTTATAATTTCATGACGTTGTTCAACGTCTCACACGTGAGACACGAGGTCTAACTCTGTTGACGACATCGTGAGTTTGCAGAAACATCCCTGTCCCCGCCATCATTCGGCCATTTCAATCACGCCCACGTTTCTTTTTCCTGTTCGTTCTTCTCCTTGTCGCCACCATCACCGCCACCATCACCGCCACCATCACCGCCACCATCACCGCCACCATCACCCCCACCATCACCCCCACCACGACCACCAGCGCCTCAGGCAAACCACCCTTTCGG
>Ga0181584_10000690_pt1 | contig 24618 bp, 18 predicted proteins | sample 071ome_30_FD_132462 | JGI IMG/M metagenome (GOLD analysis project Ga0181584, IMG submission 132462) | Coastal salt marsh microbial communities from the Groves Creek Marsh, Skidaway Island, Georgia - 071406AT metaG (megahit assembly) | ecosystem: Environmental > Aquatic > Marine > Intertidal... | reverse complement strand
TTCCGCCGCAAGGCGTTCCTCCACTGGTACACGGGAGAGGGTATGGACGAGATGGAGTTCACCGAGGCCGAGAGCAACATGAACGATCTCGTGTCCGAGTACCAGCAGTACCAGGACGCCGCCGCCGACGAGGGCGAGTATGACGATGACGAGTACTAGGATAGGACTTGCGCCCACAACGACCTAGGTAGACTTTTGAGTGCCAAGAGCTTGTTGGCTGTAATACACGAGAAGATACGTCCTCGCCTGTGTCTAGACACACACCACAGATCTCTGTGGTGGGGCATCGGGCGTGAGGGACTTGTCCGAGACGAAACGCCTCGGGGACAGCGATTTCGTCTTGGTTTCGTTCTGGGGCGGTGTTATCGTTGAAGACCGTCGTCATGCTCGTGTCGACGAGGATCAAGGTGAGAGCGGGCAAGCGGGGCGCGAAAACGACGCGTGATTCGCGATTCGCGTCCGAGAGAGAACCTAAAAAGGCGAAAATGAACGAGGCCCCCTGACAAGGTCGACTTGGACACGCTGAGCACCAAGGAGGAGGTCGTGCGTGCGTTCTGGGAGCTGACGTACGTGCCGAGGTGGGTGTACGACACCGCTGTCGGCGGTGCGCACGTGCTGCGGTTGATCAAGGCCGGGGACGTCAGGGAGGATCCGGAGGTGGTTAAAAAGTATCTGTGGTGGGCTTGTCGTGCTGGTCTGGACTTGCCTGTGATTCGCGGGCTCGCTGAGAAGTGTGGGAAGGCTGGCATTGACCGGGCGGCATGCCAGGCGGCCTGGGGCGGTCACGCCGACGTAATCGACCTCTTGGCCAGCGAGTTCGGCGCTCGGATCGGAGTTTATTGTTTGAGTGATGCAGCTCATTGGGGTCAGAACGCGATGATTGACCATTTGGTGGAAGAGTATGGGGTGGATCGGAACGGGGGTGTAGGTGGGTGGACTGCCCTCCACGAGGCAGTGTATTATCGCCGCGTCCGCACCGTCAAGCACCTGGTCGAGAAGCACAATGTCGACATTCACAAGAGGACTGGGGTAGGGACGACTGCTTTGGACCTCGTGACAGAGAGGAATGGCAGGACGGCGTGCGCCGACTACCTCCGCGCGCTCATGTCCACCCGCCCTCCCCCTTCCTGATCCTCGTCCCGAATGAAAAAAAGATGGCCATTTCTTTCTCGATCGACCGACGACTTGCATGCATGGTGTAAGGTAGGATGATCGACTTTCGGCAATGTAGCGCCGGAATGCGGGCCGCGAGGCCCCTCTGGGCGAATACCGGGCCCCGAAATTCGCCAGTCGTGCGCTCGCGGCGAGAGCGACCGCAGCTCGACCACGACGACGACTTTGACCGCCTCGATGAGCTGCACGAACGCCTCTATAGGCCCACTCCGTCCACGAGAATGGTGTGCTACGGATGCGGGGTGTCGCTGCAGGCGTCAAACCCGTCGCAGTCCGGCTTTGTGGCGTCGGCCGAGCGCCTGGAGGAAAAGGTGCGGCACAAGCAGTACGACCACCTGCTGTGCGCGCGGTGTCAGGAGCTTTCGCACGGCAAGATGATTCCGGGAGTGGAGGACTTTGCGCAAAAGGTGGTGGGGCTCGGGGACGAGCAGGAACTGCTGACGCCGCAGCAGCTGCGGGACGAGCTGGGCTCCAAGGTGAAGAACTCTCGGTCGCTGGTCGTGCTCCTGGTCGATCTGCTCGACTTCAGCGGAACGATGCTGTCCAACTCTGTCCGCGATTTGGTGGGACGGAACCCCATCATCGCGGTGGGGACCAAGATGGACCTTCTGCCGAGGCAGGCGGCCGTCCTGAGCCGCGACCCACGGGAGCAGGACGCCTTCTTCGACTGGTTCGAGGACTCTCTGCTGTTCAAAAAGCTCACGGTCGTGTCCATGCACGCCGTCAGCGCGAAGACCAAGGAGGGGATCGACGAGGTGGTGGCCGACATTAAACAGCAGCGGCTGGGCAGGGAAGTGTACATCGTGGGGGCGGCAAACGTAGGCAAGTCTGCGTTCACGCGGGCATTTGTGAAAGAGATGTCGTCCATGTCCAGCAAGCAGTTCGACCCGCTCGCCATCGCGAAATCAAAGCGGCTGCCGATGGAGTCATCGATGCCGGGCACGACGCTGTCGTCCATTCCGCTCGAGGTATTCCAGAGCGGCGAGAAGCTGTATGACACGCCGGGACTGCACATTCATCACAGGATGCCGCACATCCTCACGCCGGACGAGAACAAGGGGCTCCACCCGCGGAAGCGACTGGTGGGACGGACGCCCGAGGTTGTCCCTGTTGTCACTGGCGATGCCGATGACGAAGACCAAGCGACGCATACGCAAGCCACCCATATGTGTTATGCGTGGGGCGGTCTCGTGCGAATCCACGTGGTCGCTCCCCCGCCGGGGACCTCGCTCACGTTTTTCGGTCCCGAGGCGCTCGAACTCTCGGCCAAGCCCTTCTCCACGGACGAGCTCAAGGGCATGTTGCAGGGCGACGTGCCTTTGCGACAACCAGAGGACGGGTTCGGCGCCGACTCGGTTGCAACGCGCGGTGGGATGCGGATCGCCAAGAAGGCGGCCATCAACGTCGGCAAGAGGGGCGGCACACTCGCGGACGTGGCCATCTCCGGCATCCCCGGGTGGGTCCAGGTGCGATGCGACGAGACCTCGGGCGCTTCGGGGGCGATGCGCAGGCGGAGCGTGCGCATCGTGGTCGAGGCGCCCAAGGGCATCGAAGTGTTTGTCCGGCCGCCCATGCCGATGATCGAGCGGCGGCAACCCGCCGACTCCAGCACGTGGTGAGAGACTCACACACGGTGAAAGACTCAAACGTATAAACGTATAAACGTATAAACGTCAACGTATGAACTGTACATATAAAGCCAATTCTTTTACAGGAACCCACCGGTGCTCAACGCCATGTCCACTTTGTCGGGCACGCCAGGCAACAGGATCATCACCGCGACGGCCACCATTCCGAGCGCGACCGCCTTCCTCCGGTCGCTGATCTCCGTCACCTCGTCCTGAATCCGCCGCTCGCTCTCCCGCTGGCAAATCAGCAGATACAACCCGAACGGCAGCGCCAGCGCGTTACCCAGCACACCCAGCCCCAACCCGATATAACTAGACAGGCTCGTGAACGCCAGCGCCGTCCTACCGTACGCAGCGAGCATCGTCCGGCCCCCGTCGAGCGTCCCGACAGGCAGTGCGTTGAACGCAAACGACACCAGTCCGCACCACCCTCCGATGAGCAACGGACTCACAAACACGTTGGTCGTGTCGCTCGGGTCTCCGCCCAACACCGCTTTGCAGATGGACCCCAGCACGAGGCTCCCCTGGAACAGCTGCACCGGCACCGGGACCAGTCCCGCCGCCGTCGCCGCCTCGACGCCGCCACCCTGCCCCGCCGCGCTCGCCGCCAGCCCTGCCGTGAACAGCACCAGACTCGCCGCAAACCCGCCGACCAACCCCGCACTCGCAAAGTCGAACAAATCGCTCTTGTTCTTCGCCAAGCTCTTGATCTGCGTGATGCTCCCAAACGTCCCGAGCTGCCCGTTGGGCACCAGGTAGCTCGGCCCCGTCTTGATCCCCAACGCCAGCCCCGCCACCACGTGCCCGACCTCATGCGCCAGCTGCGGCAACAACGTGTACCCGCCCACCTTCACCGCACTCTCCAAGAACGGCAGCGGGTCGAAATCCTCCAACCCCGGCGGCAGCAAGTTTGCCGCATCCCCAGACAGATTCTCCGGGTTTGCCAACCACAACAGCGTCTCCCTGGGCAGCAACCCCACATTCGACGTGATCCCCAGCTGGAAACTGCTCACCAACGTCAGCCCCACCAGCACAAACGCCAGCGCCCGCTGCCACCCCTGCGCCTCTGGCTTCATCGCCGCCTCTTTCGGAATCACCTGCAGACTCACCCGAGCACCGTCCTCCCCAACGTCGTCATCCATCAGATCGCGCTCCTCCACCATCCGCACGACATACCGATCCCCGTACAACGCCTCGATCTTCTCGCAAATCTCCCGATACTTCTTCGTCCGGTCCCCCCGGAAATTCCCACGGACCAGAATCCCCTGGTCGAACTCGACCACCGGAAGCACTTCCGTGACGAAATACGTCTGCGGACCGAACACCTTGGCCTTCATCTCGTCAATCTCCTCGCTCGACAGACCACGCGGCGACGTCAACGCCGACAACAACTGCTCAAACTCCTTCCGCATCGCCTCCTCGCCAGGCGTCTGCGACGAAGACGAAGACGTCTGCGAAGACGAAGACGAAGGCGAGTCGTCCCCGCGGGACGCTTTGGATGCACTCGACGATCGCTCCCGCTCCTGGCTCTGCTTCCTCGCCATCTCCACGATCCGACCGATCGAATCGTTCACGTCCTTCGACAGCTCAATCTTCGTGTTGTTCTGATTTGCAGAATCCGACGACGACGACGACGACGACGACGACGACGACGAGGACGCTGCGTTGGCCGCCCTCGCCTTTTCCGCCGCGGCAATTGCCTCCAACACCGCCGGAGAAACCTCCACGTTCAGCGACGGCTCCGAGTCCGCCGGCGCTTCTTCCTGCCCTGGCTCCTCGACAATCCCCAGCATCGCGTCCAGGTCGGACAACGTGATATCGATCTCAGACTCCCCGTCTCTCTCGCGCTTCTTCTCGTTCTTCGCCTCTGCCGTGCTCGACGCGATTCCCTCCTCGACATTTTCCCCCGCCACACGCTCCCCCGTCGGACCACGATCCTCGCATCCTTCCCCGTCAGAACCACCAGAACCACCAGAGCCCAACGCACGTACAACCCGCAACCGAGGGGTCGCGCGTGGAATCCTCTGCGGCCATCCCAATCCATCACAGACTGAACGCTGACCAAGACCGGAAGAAGAGACGCCACCGATCCGACGAAGACGAGGACGAGGACGAGGACGAGTCCCGCTCCCGTGAAGGGGTCGCGCACTCGCACTCGCACTCGCACAAAGCGTCATCGTGTCTGAATACGTGGATTCGTTCTGAAGCAGACAGGTTCGCGGCGCCGAGGAGGGGACCATCCGAGTCTCGAGTCTCGAGTCTCGACCCTCGCCGCCAATGTGCCATCGCATCAGTACCAACAACCTTTCGATCATCGATCATCGAGAGGAGACTGGATAGATCATCAGTCTTCAGTCTTCTGTGCTTGTTTGCATCGTCCAGAAATCCGCATGGTTCGAGTGATAGGCCGGGCTCGGGCGGCGGAAAGCGCCCCGTCGTCCTCTTCCCCTATTCTTCATCAAGAGAAGACACCGGAGGCGGCATTGAATGACTATCTGGTGACGGCAGAGGGCGACACGTCGGCGGCCGCGGAAGACATTTCGAGCGGGATTCGCAGTGGGGACGTGAACGCGGCGGTGGCGCTCCCGGCGCTCGTGGAGTACGTCGGTGTTCCGGCGTTGTACGCGAGTAGTATACCGGGTGTGTTGTCTGCTGCGCTGCGGGACGGGGGGAGTGTGCACGCCAGGTCGACGGCGCTGCGGTCGTTGGGTGCCATGTTGGGTGGTGGGGGTGACGGTGGTGTGGGCGCGCTCTCTCCGCGCGTCGCGCGCTCGCTCTCCAAGTCGCTGGAGCCGACGTTGATGGACCTTCTTCCGTCTCTCCTGGCGTGTTTCGAGTTCAAGGAGACGTCGGAGATGGCGAGGGGGGTGGCGGAGCGGCTGATGGAGGGGCTGAATTCGCATGCGACGGCGGGGATCGTGGAGCACCTGATGTCGGTCATGTCGTCAAAATCCGGGGCCAAGTGGCAGGTTCGGGTGGGGGCGTTTCGGTGTCTTCGTGCGCGGGCTGTGGCGTATCCTGCGGACCTGGGGCATGTGATGCACGAGTTGATACCGGTGTTGAGCGACTCGGTGAGCGATTCGAGGGTGGAGGTGGCGGGGTCGGCGACGGATGCGCTGACGGCGTGCTGTTACGCCGCTGGGAACAGGGATTTGGATCCGAACGTGGCGAGTGTGGTGAGTTGTATCAAGAATCCGACGGAGGTGACGGAGCTGGTGAGCAAGCTGTCGGCGACGACGTTTGTGCAGACGATGGAGGACGCGTGTTTGGCGGTGCTGGTGCCGATTATGGACCGGGCGCTGCGGGAGCGGAGTACGAAGACGCAGCGGCGGGCGGCGGTGATCATCGAGAATATGAGCAAGCTGGTGTTGGATCCGGCGGACGCGAGGCCGTTCTTGCCCGTGTTGATTCCGGCGTTGAAACGTGTCGGGGAGGACGCGGCGGACCCAGAGCTCAGGGAGGTGGCGGCGCGCGCAAAGGGGGCGCTGGAGCGGATCAAGGAGGAGGATGAGAAGTTGAAGGGGGTCGCGGGGGTGGCCGCGACCAGGGAGGAGGTGGCGAAGGAGCTCGGGAGGATCGTGGAGGAGGTGGTGCGTGGTGTCGATGCCGATGCCGATGCCAGTATCGATTTGAACTCGCCGGCGCTGGTGAGCGCGGTGGGGTACGCGGGGACGCTGTGTGCGGCGCTGATTCGGAGTCATATTCACGGGACGAGGAGCTGGGAGCAGGCGTGCGGGGAGTACTTGGTGGCTGCGTTGGGTGGTGCGAGCGACGAGGAGTCGTCGGCGTCGGGCGACGCGGCGAAGGAAATCACGGCGAAGATCCGGAAGTGGGCGCTGTTCCATATGGGAGAGGTGGTGCAGGAAGAGGTGGTGTACGACGACGAGCTGTGCAACTGCGAGTTCAGTCTGGCGTACGGAGGCCGGATTCTGTTGACGAATACGGTGCTGCGACTGCGGCGCGGTCGGCGGTACGGTCTGTGCGGGGCAAACGGTGCCGGCAAGTCGACGCTGATGAAGGCGATCGCCAACGGACAGTTGGACGGATTTCCCCCCAAGGAGGAGCTGCGTACGGTGTACGTGGCTCACGATTTGGATGGATCCGTGAGCGAGACGAGCGTGGTCGACCTCATTTACGAGGACCCCGTCGTGCAGGAGGCGCAGGCGCCGTCGAGGGAGCGGGTGATCGAGGTGCTGACGGAGATTGGATTTTCCGATCAGCTGCAGGCGTCGACCATCGCTTCGCTGTCTGGCGGTTGGAGGATGAAGCTGGCGCTGGCGCGCGCCATGCTCATCGGGGCCGACATCCTGCTGTTGGACGAACCGACCAACCACATGGACACCACCAACGTGGCTTGGCTGGTCAACTACCTGACCACCAAGACGGACATCTCGTCGATGATTGTTTCGCACGATTCCGGGTTTCTGGACAACGTGTGCACCGACATCATCCACTACGAGAAGCGCAAGTTGGTCCACTATACGGGCAACCTGAGCGAGTTTGTCAAGGTCAAGCCGGAGGCCAAGGCCTACTACGAGCTGTCGGCGGCGGCATTCAAGTTCACGTTCCCGGAGCCTGGATTTTTGGACGGCGTCAAGGGCAAGCGCACGCCGGTGATTCGCGTCTCCAAGATGTCCTTCCAGTACCCCGGGGCCGCAAAGCCGCAGATCTCTGACGTCACCTTGCGGTGCACCCTGGGGTCGCGCATCGGAGTTCTCGGACGCAACGGTGCGGGCAAGTCTACGCTCATCAAGGTCATCACTGGCGAGACGATCGCCACGGACGGCAACGTGTGGAGGCATCCCAACCTCCGCATCGCCTACGTCGCCCAGCACGCCTTCCATCACATCGAAGACCATCTCGAGAAGACCCCGTCGGAGTACATGTGGTGGAGGTTTGGAGACGGCGAAGACCGGGAGGCCGCCGAGAAGGCCACCAGGAAGCTCACTGACGAGGAGGTCAAGGCCAGGGAGGACGCCATCGCCGCAGGTAAGCGCGTCGTCGACTACCTCAACTCGAGGCGCATGGGCAGCAAGACCAAGGAGTACGAGTACGAGGTCCATTGGTACGGCCAGAGCGATCGGGAAAACGTATGGTACACGCGCTCCAAGCTCGTCGACGAGATGGGCCTGGGCAAGATGGTCGAGGAGATTGACGCCAAGATCGCCAACTTCAGGAACTACAGGCCGCTGAGCAAGGCGGGCGTGATCAAGCACCTGGAAGACTTCGGCTTGGAGGAGGAGATTGCGGCACATAACGCCGTTCGGGGCCTCTCGGGAGGGCAGAAGGTCAAGCTTGTGCTGGCCGCGGCCATGTGGCTGCAGCCGCACCTTCTCGTGCTCGACGAGCCCACCAACTACCTGGACCGCGACTCCCTGGGCGCGCTCTCCGCGGGTATCAACGACTATAACGGCGGTGTGCTGATCATCAGCCATAACTCGGAGTTCGTCGACTCGTGCGTGAACGAGCGTTGGCAGGTGGCCGACGGCCGCGTGACGGTCGAGGGTGGCCTCACCGACGTCGCCAGCACGGCGAGTCTGGCGTCGATGACGTCCGCAAGCTCGGTGGCGTCTCTGGCGAGCTTGGACAACGGAGACGACGACGAGGATCCCGCCGCCATGGAAGAGCGGCTGAAGGCGAAGGAGGCGGCGAGGCTGAAGAAGGAGCGGCTGGCGGCCGAGAAGGCCGCCAAGAAGGCCGAGAAGAATTTGTGCGTAGAATTGACCTCGCTTATAGAATTGACGTGCGCTCGCTCTTCATTCCTCGCTCTTCCTTTCTCGCACTTCGCACGCCCAGACTCGGCTCTCACTCGCGCCACTCTCTCACCCGCGTCGCTCGTTCGCCAGGCTCAAGTACCGCAAGAGGCATTAAGCATAAGTTAACCCATGATATCGAGTCATTCGAACCCTTCAAACAAATCATCCTTTGATGACAGCGATGGGACGCAGCCTGACGGCCCGCTTGGACAGCCCAGCGTCGTGCGCGGTGGCCACCACGGCGTCGCAGTCCTTGTACGATTCCGGGGCCTCCTCCATGATCAACTTCGGGGAAGCCACCCGAATAGCGATACCCTTCACTTTCAAGCTCTCCATCACCTGCTTGTAGTCCAGCTTGTTCCGCGCGTTGTTCCTCGAACGGGCCCGGCCCGCGCCGTGGCACGTCGACCCCCACGCGGCCCTCAACCCGTGGTCTGTCCCGGTGAGCACGTACGAACACGTTCCCATCGTCCCTCCGATCAGCACGGGCTGTCCAGTCAGCTGGTAGTCCACCGGTATCAGCGGATGGTGGGGCGGGAAGGCCCGCGTCGCGCCCTTGCGATGAACCAGCAGCGTCTTGAGCTGCCCGTCGACCATGTGGTCCTCAATCTTGGCGATATTATGGCTGACGTCGTAGATTACGCTCATCCCCAGCTCCACAGGCGACTTTTCAAACACCTTTGAAAACGCCTGCCGGCACAGGAACGTCATGGCACTGCGATTGACCCACGCAAAGTTTGCCGCGCACGCCATCGCCGCCAGGTACTCTTGCCCCTCGGGCGACTGTATCCGCGCGCAGGCCAACTGCCGGTCGTTCAATGCGATCCCGTCCCTTGACATGCTCTTTTCCATCGCGAAGATGCTGTCCGTCGCCACTTGATGCCCCAGCCCCCTCGACCCCGAGTGGATCATCACGCAGACCTGTCCGACGCACTCGATCCCCATCTTGGTCGCGGCGGCCTGGTCGTAAATCTCGTCCACCACCTGGATCTCCGCATAATGGTTCCCGGCACCCAACGTCCCCAACTGCGGCAGACCCCGCTTCTTCGCGCGCGCACTCACCTTTGACGGGTCCGCGTTCAACATCCTTCCAAACTCCTCACAGTGCTCTTTATCCTCCGGCCACGCGTATCCCTCCCGCAACGACCAATCCATACCGAGCTCCAAGACTTCCTCCAAGTCCTCCTTCGTTGTCGGCAGAATCCCCTGCGAGCCCACCCCCACCGGAATGTGGTCAAATAGCGTCTGCGCCAGCAGCTCTTGCACCGGCCGCACGTCCGACTCCATCAAATTCGTCCGCAACAGGCGCACCCCGCAGTTGATATCAAACCCGACTCCACCCGGAGAAACAACCTACGCCGTGTCGTTGTTGGATTGTAAAAATGAGCGAGCGATCGAGCGAGTCGTTTTCCCATCATCGTCGTCATCGTCGCGACCGTCGTCATCATCACGTACCGCCTCCGGGTCGGCCATGTCCATGGCAGCGACGTTCCCGATGCAGAACCCATAGCCAGAGTGGACGTCCGGCATCGCCACCGAATGCGAAACCACCCCAGGGAGCGCCGCCACGTTGGCAATCTGCTTCACCGCCGGCAAGAACCCGCCCGTGTTGCCCCGATCCACGGCAGCCTTCAGCTCGTCGAACAGAAGCCCGTCCAACTGATCATTGACATACACGATACCCGGCACGCGCATATTTGGAACAAAGCCCACCTTGATCTCGTAGTGATTCGGCGAGCGCCGCTCGATAAACGCCAGCTCCTGTCGGGCGATTGCCGTCGTTGGAATACACGGATGGGGTGAGCGAGACGAGCGAGGCGAGCATGGCGAGAAGGGGACGCGGGGGACACGGCGAGCGAACGAACGGACGAGCCGCCGCCGACGAGACGGCTGCCTAGAACCCGGATGCCATGCTCGCCACCGAGAAAAGAGCCACGCACCTCCTCATACGTCCTCGGCGCAGGCGCCGCATCTTCCACGGCCGTCATATTGGTATATCCTACGCGACAGATATGCCCGCGCCAGTACGAGAGTACCAGGGACCACAGAGAGGCTGGCGGACACGAACCGTTCGGAACGACACTCCGAATTCGAAATGGGCGGTTCGGCGTCCACGAGAGACGTGATTCTGGCACATATCGCCTCGATCGTCGTCGCCATCGATAAGCGGAACCCCGGTCGACACGCGCCTGACGATGAAACCCTCGCTCCGCTATTGAAACGGCTCCAAACGAGCGTCATCCAGCTGACGAGCGAGGTCGGCGGTGGTCGGCGGGACGGGCCGTCGGAACCGTCGTCGTCGGCCTCGACCGCATCGACCGTATCGACCGCATCGACCGCGTCGACCCTGACGATTGTCCGCGAGGCGTTCGTCGACCTGTATCCGAGTCTGTTCGGTCGGGCGTGCTGTGGGTGTACGTCGGCGCGGGTGACGTACCTGAGCTGCCTGCAGACGCTGGTCAAGACGGATCCGAAGGCGTTCCATGGGGACTGGCCGAGATTGCTCGGGGGCGCTACGTCAGAGCCGCCAGAGCCGTCAGATCAGGCCAAGTCGGGCCTGTATGTGCACCTGGGGGACGAGGCACCGAAGGTGCGGCACGCGGTGGCGGCGTCCATCTCGACGCTGATCGAGGGTCCGGCGCAGCGGGCGTACCTGTCGATGGCGACGGTACCCGGAGGGGATAATAAGGTGAAGAGTTTTATCAGCCTGTCCGAGGTGCTGGGGCGGATGGTGGTGGCGAATGTGGAGGCGCTGCAGGCGGGCGTAGCACGGGCGTGCTCGTCGCGCGATGCGGAGGACGACGTGGCGTGTGCGGCTATGGTGCGGGCGATGACGACGTTCTTGGTGGGGTCCTGGGGTCTTGGCGGGGGCGGTGCGGGTGCGGGTGCAGGTGGGGGGAGGATGCCTGCGGGGCTGGCTTGGCGGTGCGTGGCGGCGCTCCTGACCAAGGTCGATGTCGGTGATGTGCGCGATTCGCCTTCGGATGATGTCGTGGTGGCGTGTTTGGGGTCGCTGGCGTCGATTTTCGGGACGAATGGGATCATTTCGATCAAACAAGGCGCGGACGAGACGGCCGCGAACGACAGGGAGCGGATGGATGCGGCGCTGGACGTGCTGATGCGGCGATTGGCGAGCGCGAAAAGTACTCGGATCAAGCTCGAGGCGGCGGCTGCGCTCCGCGGGGCGCTTCGTTGTGACGGTGGGAGCCGAGGTGCTGAGGACGACGACCGGTTCCTACCCCTGGCGCCTCTCGTGGCCGAAACCAAGGTGACGCTGGCCGGCGCCACGACCGCCAAGCGGACAGAAATCGCAAAGAAAAAGAAGGAACATTCGAACAAAGAACGGCTCACGCAGCAGCTCGTGCTGCTGTTTGGGGACGTGGGGATTGCCGACTGGGAGCTGGCGGCGGCCGCAGCCGGCCACCCGTCGGCGCGGATCCGCGCCGCGGCGTTTGCTTCACTCGCGTCGATGTGCGCTCGGCGCTCTGACGGTTCCATAGGCGGTCGTCCCGCCGGTCGCCTGGACGGTCGCCTAGACGACTGCCTCGACTTGGCCGAGGCACACGCAGACGAGGCCGCCGAGAACGAGTCGACCGTCCGCTCCAGCGCCGTCAAGGCCTACCTCGAGGTCTTGATGGCGATCTCGAGGGACAAAGAACGAACCCGGAGCCACGCCCTCGCCCCGTTTGTCTCGAGCCAGACACTCGACACGGACAACGCCAACGACCACGATCCGTCCACCATCCACCCCAACGCCTACCGGCCGCAGCGCGTTGTACGCGTAGTCGCATCCTCCCTGAACGACTCCGTCCTGGCCGTCCGGATCAACGCCGCCGTCCTTGCCGCGGACATTTCCGCCACCATCTGGCACTCGTCCATGGAACACATCGCCGACGCCTGGCGGGACCCGACCACGCGCCAACACGGCCTCGCCATGCTCTCAGAGCTCCTCCACGCCGCCGTCGAAGCCTGTCGAGACCACGAGAAGGTGGCCGTCCATAGCGTCCGTGCGCTCGGGTACGTCGCCGGCGCCATCATCCGGCTCGGGGGCAGGACAGACGTGCTCGACCCTCGCGCCGACGCGATCGTGTCCGTCCTCGACTCGTGCATGTCTCGGGGCAAGAACGGCAAGAAGGAACTGGCCTGGAGCTGCGCAGAGGCCGTCACGGTGGCCTCCATGCTCGACACAGAGCAGGACGACGAGCTGATCGCCCGTATGCGCGTCGTCGTGAACCCATAGTGAATCCCGTTTGTCCAGAGGTAACCATGGCAACGCCGAATCCATTCATGCCCGCCGCGGCGGCGGCCGTGGCCAGCGGAGAGGTACGTCGCGTGCATCACGACGCTCCAATTTCATCACCGTCGTTCATTCGTCCGCCGCTCACCGACCCGCACCCCCTGCACCCATCAGCGTTCCACAACGGACTACAGTAACCTTCCGCAGCCTGTCAAGTACGAAGAGCTGCACAGAGAGGTCATGGTGTCCCTCAAGCCGGACGTGTTTGAAGGCCTCCGCTTCGACATGACCAAGCCCCTGAACAACAACTTTGCCCTCTCCCACAGCATCTTCATGGGAAACACGGAGGTCCCCACGGCAAACGGCCAGATCGTCAAGGTCCCGATCGGGACGTACGAGTTCGGTGCCAACCTGGTCACCAACCAGGGCAACCTGGCGCTGGGCCGCATCACCAACGACGGGCGCCTCACCGGTCGAATCAAGTACGACCTAAGCGAGATGGCGTCCCTGAAGACGCAATTCCAGATGGCGAGCGAGGAGGGCATGTCGCAGGGTATGTTCGACCTGGACCTCAAGGGCTCGGACTGGAACGCGCAGGTCAAGGCCGGGACGTCGCAGTTTTACGGAGCAAACTACTTCCAGAGCGTCACGCCCAAACTGTCGATGGGCGGAGAGATTTTCTACTTGGCCGAGCAAGGGCGGTCTGGGGTGGGATTCGCGGCGAGGTACGACGCCGGAGACTCGATCTCGACAGCGCAGGTCGCCAACACGGGCCTGGTCAGCCTGTCCTACCTTCAAAAGGTGAACGAGAAGGTCGCGCTGGCCAGCGACTTTATGTACAACGTGAACGCAAGGGAGGCGAGCGCGAGCTTCGGCTACGACTACGTGCTGAGGCAGTGTCGATTGCGGGGGCGGGTCGACACTGACGGGAAAATTGCAGCACTGTTGGAAGAGCGGTACGGCATGGATCGCTCACTCGTGGATTCATCGACTCACCGACTCACCGACTCACCGACTCACCGACTCACCGACGCACCGACGCACCGACGCACCGACGCACCGACGCACCGACGCACCGACGCACCGACTCACTCGCCATCCCCCTTCTTCTCCTCCCTTCAGGGTGAATGTGGGCGTGACCTTTCTGCTCAGTGCCGAGATTGACTACCCGAGGAAAGACTACAAGTTTGGATTCGGACTGACAGTCGGAGAATAATAATCGCCAGAAGAACAGTAACCTCTCTTCCCCTCTAAGCCTACTCGAACTCTTGACTCCGGCGGACGCACCGCGCCACCCTTTTCTTGAACGCTGCCCGATCTTCACGCCACTCCTTCGCAGCATCTATATTCGCGGGCGACTCGTCGTTCGGACTCGACAACATCGAGATAATCGACAGCACGATCGACTCTACCGTATGCACCGGACTCCACTTCTCCGAGACCAGCTCGTCCGGATTCAGCGGATCGTGCTCTGCTGGATGCAGGATCGAGATGCACACGCGCCCGTCCGGAAACACGTTCGGATGCCACACCTCAGACGTAAACCGACACTCGGGCGGACTATTCGGATAATCCCGCGGAAACTTCAGAATCGCCTGAAAAAAGCCCCCTTCGTACAACGTCTCTGGCGGCCCGAGGATCGTCACGCTCCATTCGAACAGATCGTCGTTCGCCAACCCAGCACTAAACCCGTCCACCGGGTGCTTCGTAAGCTCTGCGCGCGTGTCGGGTGGATCGGGGAGCGGGAAGCGGGGAGCGGGGAGGGTGAGCGAGGGAAGTGACGCGTCTTGACGTCAAGACGGGCCACTCGATGCCGAGCCGCGACCAAAACTCGAAATCACAACCTGCACAGGGCCACACACAGCCACCGCACGCTCCGTACCTTTGAGCTGCCTCCGTAACAAGAGAGACGCGTTGTCAGTGGCTCCCGACATAGCCATACGAAGGAAAGAAAGGTCCTCCACTGCCCCAGATGATCGTTCGAACGCCGCGTGTGCTATCCTCTCGATCGCGGAGACTACAGACGACCACGGGGACTATTGAGGCGGTGTACGCACTACCTAGAACGCAAAAACGCCGGCGATGATGCTCACAAACTTGTGTGTGTGTGAGAAGGGGCGGCCCCAGCCATTCGGAATTTGGACTGGACTGACGAAGGTGGAGGCCATCCCACGGCCGACACTCGACGACGACACACGACGACGTTGGCATGATGAAGGCTTTGATCGTCTACGTATACGACACTCGGGTTGTCGGTGCCGAAGGAGCGGGAGCGGGAGCGGGAGCATCGTCACCAGCCGCTGCTCCCACATACCCAGCCCTCGATTCGCTCACGTCTGCCGGGCAGTGTGGGCTGGCGGCGTACGTAGACGAGGCCGTCACGTCGTTGGGGCAGTTTTTCAGTGGTCTGCGGGGGCCGGAGCAGGGCGCGGGGGCGAAGGACACGACGAGCCAGGTGATGAGGCTGCGGGAGGCGCCGAGTGCGTGGGTGACGTTGGGCGGGGAGGACGGGTTTGATCCCGAGGGGGGTGCGGGTGTGGCGGTGCCGGGTGGGTTACACGAGGTGTTTCGGGAAGAGACGATGGATGGGTTGGCGAGTCGAGTCGGCGGTACGTGCGGTGAAGGAAGAGGATGGGAGAATGGTCGACAGTTGTTGTTCTCACCCCGTTGCTCTTGTGCGCTCGCAGGTCTGCTCGACGGGTCCATCGCGCCGTCGTCGCCGTCGTCGCCATCGTCGCCGGCATGTCCTGGGTTTGACGTGATCTACGTCGTGCTCTCGGCAGGCGGCAACGGCAGCGGCAACGAGATCGCCGAGCGCTTCCTGTCGGGCGTTGCCAGTGTATCATCGGCGTCTTCCTCCTCGCCTTCCTCTTCCTCTTCCTCTTTTTCCTCGTTCTCTAATGCGTTTGTCGCGCTCGTGGTCGAGCGGCCCGGGCACGATATTCACGAGATTGCCGGCCGGAATGCGCGGTCGTTCACGCCCCGGCAGTCCTTCATGTTCAGGGGCTCCGAGGGGGTGTCGGCGCGTCGTGACATGGTATCGACTGTTGTGTATCGGGGTCCCCGGGAGGCGGCCCCGTTGAGTAATGGCGGGGTCCGCGTGGATGGTGTCGGTCAGCTCGAGGATGTGGAGGGGGTGTACGCCGAGGGGTGTGGGAAGTGCGTGCTCGCTGAGCGTGTGCTCTACGAGGTTGCCTATAAAATTGGCCGGAGTGATAAGTACGGCAGCTAGAAGGGGGGGTGTTTATTTCTTTTCGTGTTCGTGTTCGTGTTTGTCCCCGTCGACGAGCCGTCGGAGCGTCTGGACAAACTGGCTCCGCGTGATCTCAAAGTCGTCCTGGTTGCCGGTGACAAACTCGATCATCGAATGGGCGAGGTCGATGTCGATGTTGATGCCCAGTCGGATCGAGGCCTCGGCGATCTGGGTCGCGGAGAGCCACTGGCTGGCGTCTGCCGCGGGCGTTTCTTCCTCGCAGGGTTCTTTCACGTCGCCGCCGTGCAGGACTGTCAGGAGGGTGTTGACGTCGTCCAGGACAGCAGGGTCCACGGGCCGCTTCGCGGGTTTGGCCTTCTTCTTCGTGGTGGGTTGTTTGGCCTTCTTCTTCGTGGTGGGTTGTTTTGCTTTCGCGCCACCCATTTTCGAACGCGGGCCCGTCGTCGCGCCCGCGTTCGTTGTTGTTGCCCGCCTGCCTACCTACGCCTGCAATTGCAATTGGGTCGTTGCGCAACGGCGATAAAATCCAATGTCGCTCAATTTCTCTGCCGGTACCACACACTTCGAGCTAACACGAGCAGCTCTTCGACGCACTCGATCGTGCGCTCGCGCTGTTCGAGGGCCTGGCGGAGCCGCTCTCGCTCCCCTGGCGCTCGCGCCCCCGTCCCTTGCTCCCCGTCGGCCAGCAACGCGTTGCCGGCCACCTGCTGTTCCACCGCCCGCTTCAGCAACCCTTCCACCTCTTTCACAAACTCGCCGCCGTCCACCTGTTCGTTGATCAGCTCGTCCACGAATCGCCGCTTTCCCACCGCCAGTTGCTGGGCAACCGTAAACACGTCGGTGTCGAGGCTGAGCGACTCATCGAACGCCAGCTGCATACGCGCACGCACCAGGGCAACCCTGTCCTCCCTGCTGGTGGGTATCCGGCGACGCTTGCGACGTTTGCCATCTCCCTCTGTGTACTCGCCGTCGTCGCTGTCGCTGTCGACGTCGACGCCGTCTGCTCCTTCTCTGTCGTCGTCGTCGTCGTCCTCGGCCAGCATCATCGACAGGAGCGTGTCCAACAGCCGCAGGGCGGGGGACGCCGTGCGCCGGTCGTACTCCGACTTCAGGCGATAATACAGCGCAATCAGCCCGTCCACCGTCGCTTGGTCCTGCTCTAACTGTCTCGCTGCCGCGATACGACCCTCGAGCAAGTGAAGCAGCTCGGGATCGATACTATCCGCATAATCGGCGATCTTTGCCTCGATGTTCAACGGCGCCGTCGACAGAATGTCGATCAGAATCGACGCCCGCTGCGTGTTGGGGTTGGGCGACTGTTGAGACGAGGACGAGGACGGTGGTCGCGCCGATGGTTCTTCGATCGTCTCGTTCGTCTGGCTCGTCTCGTTCGGCTCGTTTGTATATATATCGTTCCTTTCGCTGTCCTGTGCGACCGCGTCACCAGCTCGGACGACGTCGATGGGCGTCGAGCGCAGCGACTCGTTATCCTGGTACGTGCGGCGGTGCGCCTCCTTCACGTCGCCGTCAGACTTCGGGATCCGACCCTGGCTGCGGAGTCGTCTCGACCTGACAAACGAGCGGACGCGTACGCGTGCGTGAGTGGGGCGGGGTAGGTAGGAGGCGAGCTCGCTCGCTCGCTCGCAACTGCCAGTCCCTCCAGGTTTGAAATTCCTACCGGTTTGACGACGACGCGCAGATCACGAGCGCCGCGTGCGTCACACACACCCGCACCATATCGCCTGGTCTGTCTCGTCGTCTCTCTGCACGCGGTGGTCGGGAACGAAGATTTCTCTCTCCCCATTCGTTTCATGCAGCCTCGGCTGCAGTTCGGCGGATCGGCCTTGCTGCCCTCGGAGCCCGCGCCCAGGCACTGCCAAACTTCAATCAGACCTGTCCGCGACCCCCAGACGCCGCGATCAGCATAGCAGCAGCCGCCGTCCGTCTGCATCCGCGTCGATTCTAGAAGTCTAGAGCTCCAAAGATGCCTCCGAAGAAGAAGGAGGAGCCCGTCGCGAAGCCCATTCTGGGTCGCTTCAAGTCCAACCTCAAGGTGGGCGTAGTGGGGCTTCCCAACGTGGGCAAATCGACCCTGTTCAACACCATCTCGGGCTGCGCCATCCCGGCCGAGAACTTTCCCTTCTGTACGATCGACCCGAACTCTGCCAGGGTCAACGTGCCGGACGACCGCTTCAACTGGCTGTGCGAGGTGTACAAGCCCAAGTCGGCCGTCCCGGCATTCCTGGAGGTGACGGATATCGCGGGTCTGATCAAGGGTGCGGCCGACGGGGAGGGGCTGGGCAACGCCTTCTTGTCGCACATTCAGGCGGTGGACGGCATCTTCCACGTCGTGCGGGCGTTTGATGACCCTGATGTGGTGCACGTGGAGGACCGCGTGGACCCCGTGGAAGACCTTGAGATTATTCACAACGAGCTGCGGTTGAAGGACCTCGAGCGGTGCCGGGCGGAGAAGGACAGGCTCGGCAAGGTGAGGCAGCCCGGCAACAAGACCGAGCATAAGGATGCGGTGGAGGCGTGTGATGCGGTGCTGGAGTGGCTCGAGGCCGGCAAGGACGTTAGGCACAACGACGACTGGACGATCAAGCAGATCGAGTGGCTCAACGGGGTGCAGTTCATCACCGCCAAGCCGGTCGTCTACCTGGTCAACATGAGCGAGCGGGACTATCAGCGGAAGAAGAACAAGTGGCTGCCCAAGGTGCACGCGTGGATCCAGGAGTACGCGCCGGGGTCGCCCATGATTCCGTTCAGCGGTGCGCTGGAACAGACGCTGGCCGACATGCCCGAGGACGAGCAGAAGGTGTATTGCAAGGAGAACGAGGTGTCTTCCGCGCTGGATAAGATTATCAAGACTGGGTTCAGCTCGGTGAAGCTGATCCAGTTTATGACCGCCGGGCCGGACGAGGTCAAGTGTTGGCAGATCCGCGAGGGCAGCAAGGCGCCCCAGGCAGCGGGCGCGATCCACACGGACTTTGAGCGGGGATTCATCTGCGCAGAGGTGATGCACTTTGACGAACTCAAAGAGCTCGGCAGCGAGTCGGCGGTGAAAGCCGCGGGCAAGTACCGCCAGGAAGGCAAGGGCTACACGGTCTTGGACGGCGACGTCATCTTCTTCAAGTTCAACGTCACCGCCTCCAAGAAGAAGTGAGACATGTAACTTATTATTACAGCAACGCGCTGAGAATGAAGGCCAGACCCGAGCTCCCCGCCAGCAGCACCTTGCTCGACTGCTCGACGTTCTCGTACTTGAGCGGGTTGTCGCGATTAGCCGAGTTCCCGTAGTCGTGATGATCCCACCACATATGTCGCAAACCGGCAAGGTAATGGTACGTCAGCGGAAACGACACGCACACCTTGGCCGGGAACACCAGCAGGGGCGCCGCCTCTTTGAACGATTCGATCGCCGTGCCAAGGTCACCCTGCGTCAGGGCCACGTACCCCGCCGCACCAGACCCCACGGAAAGCATCACACCAGTCACTCTGTTTGTGATACTGCTCACAGCGCCCAGCGGCATCTTGTAGTGTGGCTTCGTCACCGAATCGATCTCAAAGACGTGTGGCGAGAGCGGGCGGGACGCCAGGAGCTCCCGGTGGTTTGCCGGGGTGCCCAGGAACTCGGTGTTGCGACCCCAGTCTTCCGGGACGTGCGTGCTGTATGCTGCTGTGTGGTGGGCGCGAGGAGGCGGCGTTGAAGGGTGAGCGAGCTGCCGAGCGAGTCGTCTGACGAGGCGAGGAGGAGACGGACATTTATCGGTCAGGGGCGCCGTACCGAGCGTCCCCGCATACTGTTCGGTGAGAGACTCAAGTATGGAGGAGTGCTTCAGACGGAGCGCCGATCTCAGGGCTCGCGACATCGTGAATAGGTACAAACGATCGGTTTTGCGAGTGTCCTCAGGTTGAAGGGTCCTCTCTCATTCACGATGTCGTCAGTTCCGACCAGGGGGTTCTCGCCCACAGGACGAGCATCTTGCACCCGAGTCCACGCGGCGGGCGGCGAGCCCGTGCGCGTCGCCGTGTTCTCGTCGTCGCCCTATGTTCAGGAATTCCTCAAGCCGCACTTCGAGGCGTTCTCGCCGACGTTCATTCCAGGTCGCCTGGACTCGTCCAGCGTCCAGTTCGCCGAGGGGCACGACGTCGTGTGCAACTTTGTGAACGACGAGTGCGGTGAGCAAGTCCTCAAGTCACTCAGCGAGATGGGCGTGCGGTACGTTGCGGCTGTCATCGTGTCATCGTCGTCGTGTCGTACCTTGCTCTGACCCGTACTCCATCCCCGATCCCCTCGACCGTCAGGATGGTGGCCAACCGCTGCGCTGGGTACGATCGCGTGGATTTGGACGCCGCGAAAGATCTTGGGATTGCGGTCGCGCGGGTGCCTACGTATTCTCCAGAATCCGTCGCCGAGGCCGGGCTGTGCCTGCTGCTGGCCACGGCCAGGAACCTTCGCTTGGCTAACCTGAAGGTCGCAGTCGGGAACTATACGCTGGATGGCCTCGTAGGAATGCAGCTTACGGGGAAGACGTTTGGCGTGATCGGGACCGGGGCGATCGGTACGGCGTTCATCAAGCTGATTTCGGGATTTGGCGGCAAGATTCTCGCGTACGATCTCTATCCCAGCGACAGGGCCAGGGAATACGGGGCCGAGTACGTGGAGATGGATCGTCTGCTTTCGGAAGCAGACGTCATCTCGTTGCACACACCCCTCCTCCCGTCGACCAAGCACATCATCTGCAGGAAATCGCTCGGAATGATGAAAGAAGGTTCTATCCTCATCAACGTGTCGCGTGGTGGCCTGATTGACACTCAAAGTCTCGTCGAGATGCTCGTCGACGGCTCGTGCGGTGTCCGTGGCGTCGGGATGGACGTCTACGAGGACGAGGAGAGTCTCTTCTTCACGGACTTTACGGATCAGAGCGCCCGGGTACGCATGAAAAGCTGGGATTCCAAGTTCCAGATGCTCAAGAGCCTCCCGCAGGTAGTCATTACCCCGCATACTGCGTACGTGACCGGCCCGACCGACATACGCCCGTACGCGCGTCGCTCACTGCGCTTTGCTCGATGTCGTTCTTCACAGGTTCCTCACCGAAGAGGCGCTGTCGGCCATCGGAGAGACGACCAGGCGGAACATCGAGCAGGTCTTTCGCGGCGAGGACTGTCCCAACCGGCTAGTTTAAATGAGGTCCCGCTCGATAACCGGCTCCCTGACTCGAGCAGTTGCGAGGAAACTTGAAACTTGTGAACATTCAACAACCAAATACATAGCCAACTCGGTCATGAAGCGCGCGCGCCCTCGACCTCCGCTTTTTGCGGGCAAATTTATTCGGTAGATCACACACCATGAACGCAGCCTCTCCGTCCCCCTCCGCGTCTCAAAGCCTCTCCATTCGTGGGGTGGACGTTCAGTTCCCATTCACGCCGTATGAATGCCAGCTGACGTACATGGAGTCGGTCATCGAGGCCCTGCAGACGTCTCGGAACGCGCTGCTCGAGTCGCCGACCGGCACGGGAAAGACGCTGTGCCTGCTGTGCGCCACCCTGTCGTGGCGGGAGTCGCTGCGGGGAGAGAAGGCGGCGAAGATCGACCTGCTCGCGGAGGCGAAGCGGAGAGAGGATATGATGGCGGCCGAGGAGACGACGACGGCCCGCAGACTGATGGCGGACGTTCGTCTGCACCAGGCGGAGCTCGACGTTGGCAAGCTTCCGACAATCATCTACGCGTCCCGGACGCATAGTCAGTTGCATCAAGTGATGGGCGAGTTGAAGCGGACGTCGTTCGCGAGGAGCGTCAGGACGACGGTTCTTTCGTCGAGGCAGCAGACCTGCCGGCACGACGTTGTGAAGCAGATCGAGTCGGGGATCGCCCTCAAGATGGGATGCAAGTCGCTCGTGTCGAAGCGGGCCTGCAAGTTCTACAATAACACCGATCAGTACCTTTTGGATCACAATCACGGGGAGGAGGAGGACGGGGCGACGGCGACGGCGAAGAAAACGACGGGCGCCGCATCGCAGGTGCTGGACATCGAGGATCTGATCAAGATTGGCGACCACAAGACCGTGTGTCCGTACTACGTGTCGCGGGGGATGGTTTCCAAGGCGGACGTCATCTTCCTGCCGTACAACTACCTGATCGACCCCAAGACGAGGGCGGGGCTGGGCATCGACTGGAATGACGCCGTCGTCATCTTCGACGAGGCGCATAACATCGAGTCGGTTTGCTCGGGTACCGCGTCGTTCGACCTCCCGATCACCGTCATCGCGGGATCCGTCGTGGAGCTCGGCACGGCCGTCGAGATCATGCAGTCTGGGATGGGAGACGGGACGGACAAGGCGTCCGAGCAGGACCGGAAGCACGTGACCAACATGCGCGGGATGCAACTCGTCCTCAAGAAGCTCGAGGATATCATTTCGTCGTACGATAACAGCGTCACAAAGCCGGGCGAGTTCATCGTCGAGCTCTTCCGGGACCTCAGGCTCACCGACGAGACGTGGCAAACGTTCGAAGGCGTTATCGACGTCGCGATCGACGTGCTCACGGAGGATGCCATCGAGTCCGCCGTCGTCTCGCGCATCACGACGACGCGGCTATCGACCCTTCGCGACTGCCTCGGCAAGGTCTTCTCGAAGACGACCCGCGTCGACGAGCGCGACTTCTCGGGCTACCGCGTGCACATCCACAAGGAGAAGCAGGAGGCGATCGGCTACGGGATCGGAGGCATCATGCTTCCGACGCTATCGTTCTGGTGTTTCGATCCCGGTGAGGGCATGGAGGCGCTGCGCGAGGGCAACATGAACATCCGCTCCATCCTGCTCACCTCGGGCACGCTCAGCCCGATGTCGTCGTTCGCGCTCGAGCTTCGGACCGACTTCCCCATCCGGCTGGAGAACCCGCACGTCATCGACAATAAGAAGCAAGTATGGATCGGTGTCGTACCCAAGGGCCCCGCCGGCGTGACGCTGAACAGCAGCTTCAAGACACGCAGCGACGCGGGCTACCTGACGGACCTCGGCAACTCTGTCCTCAACTTTGCCAGGGTGATTCCGGACGGCATCCTCGTCTTCTTCCCTTCCTACGCAGTCATGGGTCAGTGCATCGAAGATTGGAAGTCCAAGGGCATCTGGGAGCGGCTCGGCCAGTACAAGGGCCTCGTGGTCGAGCCGAACAACTCGGCCGCCTTTGCCACCGCCGCCCTCGAGTACAAGAAGAAGTTGGACGCGCCCCAGTACAACGGCGCTGCTTTCTTCGGCGTATGTCGTGGGAAGGCAAGCGAGGGATTGGACTTCAGCGATCGCGCTGGTCGCGCCGTCATCATCTGCGGCATCCCCTTTGCCAATGCGGTCGACCCAAAGGTCAAGCTCAAGAAAGAGGTGCTCAACTCGAAGCTCGCCGCAGCGCGGGGGAACGCGAACGCGAACGCGAACGCACATAAAAAGCCGGGGCGAAACCTCCCGGAGAACACCGACGCAAATACCGGCGGCGGCAGCGGCGCGTACGACGGCATCTTCAACACGAACAACGCCGCCGATCGGATATCGGGCGATACCTGGTACGTACAGCAGGCCATGAGGGCGGTTAACCAGGCCATCGGCCGCGTCATCCGCCATAAAGACGACTTTGGGGCGATCATACTGTGCGAGGAGCGCTTCGGGCAGTCCCGGCACGTCGCCCAGCTGTCCAAGTGGCTGCGGGAGGACGTCGCATTGCCTGGGAGCTTTGGCGAGGCGACAAAGTCGATCGGCGAGTTCTTCCGTTCGCATCGGGGATCGGGAGGCGGTGGTTATAACGCCATATCCCGGACACGGGCGCCCAAGAAGCGCACGGATGCGTTCGCCCAGGTGGGGACCAGCCTGACCGCGGAGCAGGACGAGCGTTCTGCGCTCGGTCCGGCCGAAGGCGTCGGGAGACCGCCCGATCTGCCCATCAGCATGCCCAACATGCTGATGGCACGAATGAACTCGACCCAATCGTCGTCGTCCATCGACTCGCTCCTGGCGGGCAACGGGAAGGGGAAGGGGAACGACGCCGGGCCCTCGTCGGCCATGGCCACGGCGGGCTTGGGCGTGAAGGGTCTGAGTGGGAACTCGACGATGCACAACAAGAAGCCGTGGCTCGTGCACGAGCGGCAAGAGAGTCAGCGGCGGGCAAAGGCGCGCTCGCTCGGCCTGTCGGTGGCCAAGGTGCCACGACCGATGCCCCAGACCCGGGTCGGCCCGGTCCGTCCCATCAAGCGCCACGATGTCGGTAATTTGAAGGCCTCGTTGGCAGAGGATGCGGAGCGGCCAATGAAGAGAAAGATCGCCTCGGCGCCCCCGACGGCCTCGGCCGAGTCGATTGTTGCCAGTTTGAAGTCGAAGCTGGGAGACGCGGGATTCAACGACATCTCCAAGGCATTGAAAGCCTACAGCAGCGACAAGCAAATCGCACCGCTTATCGAGGAAGCAACGAGGCTATTGCACGCGCACGACGCGCTCGCGGATCTCTTCCGCGATCGCATCCCGCCGGAACACCGCCCCGCCTACGACGCAAGGATCCAGCGAGAGCGCCGACTACGGATGGTGGACTGACACGCTGATCGGCTGACAGGCTGACAGGCTGAC
>Ga0181584_10000667_pt1 | contig 24966 bp, 22 predicted proteins | sample 071ome_30_FD_132462 | JGI IMG/M metagenome (GOLD analysis project Ga0181584, IMG submission 132462) | Coastal salt marsh microbial communities from the Groves Creek Marsh, Skidaway Island, Georgia - 071406AT metaG (megahit assembly) | ecosystem: Environmental > Aquatic > Marine > Intertidal... | reverse complement strand
CGTCGCAACCCGCACCTCTTGCCGAGCAACGTCCAGCCCCACCACCGTCCCTTGCACAAACTCCAACGAGACACGCCCGCTGTCACCCCCCTTTGACCGCAGCCACCGCACCACCTCGTCACTCCCCCCAACAGCCACATCCACCTCATACCCCGCCTCCCGCTCCTCGCTCCGCTTGAGCCCCCGCTCGCTCGACACGAGCGTCACGTGCCATCGATCGCTGCCACCCTCCCGAAGGACCCGATCCTTCAGCGACGACACGCAGGTTATTATCGCCTCCGCGCAGGAGACACCGGCCACGCCGCCCCCCACGATGACGACGCGACAAGGCGACGCAGAGGCGGTCGGCTGCATGCGAAACAAAGAGGAACAGAGAACAGAGGACAGAGGACAGAGAGCGCCGTGGATCGAGATTTCAGCCCGCGCGCGGGACCCAGGGTAGACAACGGGATGACCGAGACATGAACGTATCGGGTTCGGCGTCCGTGGGTGTGGAGAGACCAGGATCCGATCCGACCGGGCGCCGACCGCTGCAAAAAGACGAAATTTCAACAAGCCGCTCGGAGGATTTCCGACGACCACGACCACGACGTCAGCGCACGGCGTAGCGCAATGACGACACGAGAGGCGCGGGATGAGGACGACGAACCCGCGTACTCCCCGGGTGGCGCCTTGGGGCGACTCGTTCGGGTTCTCACGCGGTTGGAAGAACGATCGGGAGCGGCGCGGGACGGCGACGGCGACGACCGTGTCCTCGACCGGGTTTGGCGGGGTCTGATGGACGACCCGAGGACTGACGACGACCCGTCGGCCCCGTCGACGTCCGTTCCGCTCCAGGAATCGGATCACGAGCTGCTGCCAGAGTACGCGTTTCCCGACTGCACGAGCGCCTGCTCGGCGCTGGTCTTGGGCCTGGGCGAATCGTCGACGCTGGCGCCGTTGACTCGGCTCTTCAAGGATATCTCAGCGAATGCTGTTCCGGACGACGATTTTTCGGAGCGGCGCCTGGCGGAGAAGATTCGGGTGGCGTCGGCGTTGCGTGTGGTGCTCGGGTGCGTGGAATCGGCGGGGCTCTACTTTTCGTTGCAGGGGGCTCGGGAGGTGGTCGATATGGCTGCGGACGGGCTGGAGTCGGCGAGGGTGGTGTGCGGGATGGCGAGGCGGGGCGAGGGGGGCGTGGGGAAGCGGGGGCGGGGACGGGTGCGGCAGTTGAGTGTGCTGTTGCAGTTGGAGCTGATGAAGGTGCTGTTGATGATGGCCAGGCGGTACGTCGAAGTGTTTCGTGAGGAAGGTGAGGGGAATTGGACCGGGGCGTTGGCGGCCACGTTGTTGACGATGTGGGTGGAGGGCGAGGGGGAGGTGGCGACGATGGTGCCGACGAGCTGGGTGCGGGACGGGGTGTCCGAAGCGGTCAGGAAGGACGGGTCGTTGCTGGAGAGTGTGATGAGTGGTCTGAGTTTGGTGGGGAGCAGCTTGAGTGGGTTGGGGTTGGGGAGTATGCGTATTGGGTTGCAGCACGATGAGAGTGACGAGAATGACGATGACGGGCAGGATGGTGGGCGCGATGACGGGGCCGATGCGGGACCGTCGCCCCGGGCGCATGCGAATCCGAATCCGAATCCGAATCCGAATCCGACCAGTACGAGTACGAATCAAATCAGTGCGCACAAGCACGCGGGGTACGACGTGGAGCATCCGGTGCAGACGCTGTCGGCGTTGCTGACGCTCACGATGTGCTTCGCCGCGCCGGCGTTCAAGGCGAGCCTGGGGGCCGTGTGTTCGGATGCGGATGTGCTGTCGCCAAAGTCCCTGCTGGCGACCAGCTCAAAGCGCATGGCCGTCTCCGAGTCGTCGCGGCTCCTCTTCTACGCGCTGCTCCAGAACAACGAGGAATTCATGAACTACTGTATGGCGCGGACGGACGTGGACGTGATTGTCATGCCGCTACTGGAGCGGCTGTATAAGCACGTGGACATGGAGGGAACGTCGATGGACGAGCTGTACATCGTGGCCATCCTGTTGCTGGTGCTGACGGGCGACTCGGCCTTCGTGGCGAGTGCAAACGGCAGCGTGATGAAAGACCGGGACGTCGCGTGGTACACTGCGAGAAACGTGAAGGGTATTCGACTCGATTCGTTGATGCTGCTGGTGCTGCTGCACGTGGCGATGGTGACAACGTACTCGCCGACTCGGCGCGACGTGTACCTGCACACCAACGCGCTGGCGGCGATCGCCAACATGGCGCCGACGATGCGGGATATGCATCCGGTGGCATGCCAGCGGCTGATGGCGGTGCTAGAGAAGCTGGGGAGTACGGCCGCGCGGCTGCGTGGGGGTTTGGAGGTGGCGGTGGATCGGGAGATGCTGGGCCTCGTCGACGAGTTCCGGAGTCTGATCTTCGAGGTCATCAACGCCGTCATCGAGAATTGCCTGAACGAGAACGTGGCGCTCGTCTATGCGATGCTCCACAAGCGGTCGGCGATCGACCGGTACAGGGGTGCGGATGGCGGCAGTGGCGGCGACGGTGGTGGCAATCAAGAGCTTAGAGAGCTTTCGGAAAACGCGTGTGCCGTGGTCGAGTACTTCGGTCGGCTCTTACCGCCGTCAGACACGCCGGCGTCGATCGAGCGGATCCAGGAGATCATCAAGGAGGGGATGAAGTCGTTCCGACACGACCAGCTGCCGATGAACGCGTCGGAGCTGCGGTTCGGGTACGAGGAGGAGGCCGACAGCTCGACGTTCTTCTTGCCGTACATTGACGAGATGATTGCTACGGTAATTTGAACGGTTTACAAGACGAAATACGACTGCAACAGCTGGAGGACGACGAGGGAGACGACCGCGAGCGTAGCGGCGACCTTTGCGGCATCCTCCACGACCCCCCGTTCCGTCTCCTTGAACGCGTTCAGCCGATCGAGCTTGAGAAACGAGCTCGTGTCGATGAAGAAATACCATATGATCCGCCACCCGGTCGCGATGCCGAGCAGTTGGGCGGCCGTGACCCAGGGCTCGCCGATGCCTCTTGCGGCGAGCGGGAGGATGGCGTCCCAGCCCTCCAGGCCGACGAAGGACGCGTTCTCGCTGGCGACGCCGATCACAAGCTGCGCGGCCAGCAGGAGGCACGTGATGAACGTGACAAACGCACAGTTTTCCACCAACCTCGAGAGCGACGAGCTGCCCTCTTTCGAGTACCCATTTGTCAGGTAGGCCACTGTGCAGAACGTGGCGACCGTGGCGATGAGGAACGACGAGAACTCGATCCACCGCTCGTACCGAAACTCGAGTGGCGCCGTCCATCCCGGAAAGTCGGGCGAGGTGACGATGGCGTCAATCTGCTTGAGGCAGCAGAACGACAGGAGGGTGACCACGTCGCCGATGAGGAGCTCCTCGTTCTCGATGGTCTGCTTGCTGTCTGGTACCGCGGGGATACGGGGTAGGAGGCGGCGGGAGGGGGGAGGGACCGCGTTCCGTGGTCGGCGAAGGGTTCGGAAGTGGACCGCCCGACGAATGGTGAACACGTCGCCACGATTCATTCGTTCCACCGCGCTGCAGCGCCGCTATGTGTAGGTCAGTTCATGGAGCTTTTTGTGACGAAGGGATGCGGTGTCCATGTTTTTCGCCAGCAATGGAAAGCGGACGAAGGGGCGGTTTCCGAAGGGGAAGGACAAGAAGGACAAGGAGGAGGACAGTTTGTACAAGTGGCTGAAGGAGTGCAAGCCTGGTGGAAGGAACTGGACCCAGGCCAACAAGCTCGTCCTGGCCTTCGGCGACCGCTGGCAGTCCGAGTGCTTTCCGAAATCCATCTACGCCTGGTAAAAAACTTACACCCCACCACCTAGTCCTCGTACACCCTCCTCCTGCGTCGTCCTCCCCGGCGGCGGGTTCAACCAAAAGCTCCCCGGCGTCGTCAAATCATCAATTCCGAAGTTATCCCCGATCTCCTTGAACACGACGTCGGCCTCGGCAAAGTCCTCCCCGCCCGTGTAATAACTCTCCGTCACGACCACCCGCATCCCCGCCGCCTTCCCCGCTGCCAACCCAATCTTCGAGTCCTCAATCACCACGCACCGCGCCGGACTCACCCCGAGCGTCTCCGCCGCCAGATTGTAGATATCCGGACTCGGCTTCTTCTTCGGCACACAGTCCCCCGCAAACACCCGCATCTTCTCCGCGATCGCGTCCCCCAACAGCACCTTGACGATATTACTCACCGCCCGCTCGTTAGACGTCGAACACACCGCCACCTTGACCCCCGCCTCGATCGCCTCGTTGATCAGCCGAGACACCCCCGGCCGCACCGGCAGCTTCCCAGACTCGATCAGCTCGTTGAAGATGTCCGTCTTCAGCTCGTGCATCTCCTTCAGAAACGCCTTCCGCGATGCCTCGTCCGTCAGCGACTTGTACGGCTCGACGTCGGGACAGGTCTTGAAGTAGGCGTCCATCCGCTCCTTGCCCCCGCCCGTCTCGAGCAGCACCCCGTACTGCTCCAGCCCCCACGTGTGATCCAGGCCCTTCCGGGCAAACGCCTCGTTGAACGCGATACGATGTCCTTCGGCCTCCGTGTCCACCAAGACGCCGTCGCAGTCGAAGAGCAGCGCCTCCGGGTAGTCGACGTTGCGCACGCGGCACGAGACTGAAGAACGATGGGTAGGAGGTTTGGTGTTGGCAAAACGCGACGATCCGACACGCGATGCCTGCCTCGCCCCGCCAATGGGCGTCAAACAACGAGATGGATGTGTGGTCGCGAGCATTGGGGGCGATTCCGGTCCGAGACAACGTATGGACGTATGGATTTTACTGATGCCCCCCGCATAGGGGCCCTTCCAGCTGGAAGGGCATCGCCTGGCGATCCGGATTTGGCAGCAGATCTTGTCCTAACCCGTTTCGTTCTTCAGTCCACAACGAATCCCGAATACTGTATAGTTCTTCACACACCCGTTGTATTCAACCGTAGCATGATGGCGTCGTCGCTCGCACCCACAAACGCTGTCTGCGCTGCAAACACCCGCCGTTTCGGATTTTCGAAACCCGTGATTCACCAGGCCTCCTTCACCACACCTCGCGTGCGGACCCACGCGGCCAGTCAGGACAACAACCAGAGTAACGGCGTCGATATCGCGAACGCGACGGCGGGCACGGAGAACCAAGCCAGCGAGATTTCGTTCGAGGAACGGATCAGGCTGATGGGCCAACGCTACGACTTTCTCAGTGCGGGCCTGCCTTCCCTCGCCGTCGTGTCGGTCTTCGTGGCGAACGGGCAGGATCCGTGGAAGGCCCTCTCGATCGCCTTCACCGCCACCGTCGTGTCCGTCGTCGTCAACGAGATTTTCTTCGACGGACGCTGCAACTAACGAACCAATGTGTACAATCCACGAACCAACGAACGAACGAACCAGCATATAGAACGTAGAACAAACCTGTCATGTAAATTGTTACATTGATACGCCGCCGCCGACTACTGCGCTGCCCGAATGAAGAGGACGTTATTGCACCGGATCAGCACTTCGCCGAGCTCTCCAGTCTCCTCGCCGTTGATAAACTCCTTGGTGTTGGCCAGCTGCAGGTTCATGTATGCGTCTGTCGAGACCAGGTACCCCACGTATTCCATACCCCACTTGAGCTTGACGCTGACAGACTTGCCCGTCAGGTCGGCCAGGAACGGCTTTGGGTTGACCGGCACAAACTGCGTTGCGATCGGAAGAACGAGGGAGGAAGAAGGGGGCGTGAGGGTGGTGCGTTTGACGATCCAGAAACAGGCGCGAGGGGGTAGGGGAGGGGACATGGGGGGGGACGGAGAGGGGCACGGATCGTCGGAGCGTTGGGAATTTCCCCTCGTCACTCGTATGCAGACAGACGGACAGCGCCTGCATCCGGGGGCGGACGACGCCGTCACAAGCGCGCTTACGTACCTGTTCAGCCATGCTGTGTGTATCGCTCTATCTGTATCCCGTCGTCTGCCGAATTCTTTCTTAAATCGGATGCAGCGAGTTCAAATCTCACGCAGCGCTCCCTGCACAGCCGCTCACCGGTGGCCGTATGGTATTCCGATTCGTATTCACCACGCGCACGTGCCGTATCTAACACGAATGAACGAGTTTGGACTGTCGAGCCGGGCGTGTCGTCCGACTTCTTCAAGAAGAAACCCTTCCGGCTGCCTGACCAATCGCGGCCCGCTTGCTCACCATCCTCGACGCGATGGAGGGCATTCGCGGTCCAAAACGCGGAATCAAAGCTTTGCGCGTGGTTTCTTTGTCGTCTTTTTCAACCCGTCGAGCACCGACTTGAGCTGCCGCACTGTGCCCTCGTCCCGCAAGCTCTCCCACCCCAGCACCGCCTCCTGCTCCAGGTACGCCCGCCACCGTGCCACAAACTCCTCCCGCCCCACCAGCTTGGTCGTATGCCTCGCCGCCATCACCCGCCGGCTCTTCCCCGACGTCCCCCGCGCCAACACCTCCTCCACCCGCCTCCACAACGCGTCCGAGCCTCCTCCGTTTCCATCACGATCACCCACCAGCTCGTCCACCAGCCCCATCTCGAACGCACGCTGGCTCGGCATCAGCGTCGCGTCCAACAGCACCCTGTCCACGGCCGCGCCACACGCCTTGCTCATCGTCCGTCGCATCAACTCGCCCCAGAACTTCGGAACGTGGATCCCCAGCGCCACCTCGTTCAACCCGATGTACCCCTTGGATGTCATAACACGCACGTCGCAACACATGCTCAGCGCGCACCCACCGGCCGGACACGCCCCCCGGATCCCCGCCACCGTCAGCAGCCTCGACGTGTACAGGTCGACCAGGAACGTGTTCGAGGTCACCCAGAAGTCTCTGTAGCGATCGGCGGTCGTGTTGGGCGCGTACAGTTCCTGGATGTCGTTGCCGGCGCTGAATATCGGCCTTTGTAACGTCGAGACGAACGCGATCGCCTGCTGGGCAGGATCAGCCTCGACTGTGCGAAGCGCGGCTGCGAGCGCCCGCCAGAGGTCCAGGGTGAGGACGTTGGCCGGCTCGGCGTGGATGGACACGATCGTGTAGGACGGGCGCGTGGTGAGGGTCACCAGCCGCGAGTAGTCTGGAGGAGGAGGACGACCCGAATCGGACTTCATGCTGTGGGCGGAATGAATCGGTACGGAATTCGGGTTTCGCCGTCGCCGTCGCCTTCTCGTCGTCTTCTCTCGCGATGGTATATGTCGTGATGGTACGTACTTCTACCGTTTCACCATCACCATCTTGTACACAACAAAGTGGTGGTTGAGCGTCCGACGCGAGTGGAGCCGAGGAAACGCCTCCTCGCCGCTCCCGAGCATCCCTCGTCCCCCCGGGCTCTCGTTCACGTAGACGATGCGCCGGAGCCTGCTGTGCACGAGCGCCATCGCGCACATCGCACACGGCTCGTTCAGCGTGTAACAGTCGTAGCCGGTACACAGGTACGGCGCAGGAGGGAGGCCATGGTCAGTACGAGCACTGACGTCGGTGGGGGGGTCGCCCGCTCGCTCGTCGCCCGCCCGTTTGCCCAGTCTCCCTTGCTCGTCGCCCTTGCGATGCACCCTGCCCCGCTTCTCCGGGTACCAAGTCTCAATCTGCCACGCCGCGACGCCATCGATCGCATTCATCACCGCGTGACCCAACGGATGCTCCCCGGTGGTATCCACCCCGCTGCCCACCACCACATCCCGACTCGGATCCACGATCACGCACGCGCACGCACACCGATGCTGCCATGTATCTGTCGGCGTCGGCGTCGACGCTGCCATGTCCCACACCCGCCCCATGGCCCGCTTCATCATCGCCACCTCGTCCGCCGGCAGCGCGGCATACTCTTTACGCCCCTGCTTATCCGGCATCTTCAGGCTCACCGGCCAGTACACCCGGCTCCACGCGTCTCTCGTCGCGACATCGTCGGGCGGCATGACCGGGACCGCATGCAGTGCGTACGAAAACTGCCGTTGCTGTTCGGGAAGGCTCGGTTCTTCCGCGTTTGCCAGGTCGACAAACGCGTTCATCACGGCATCGAGCGGAGCAGGGAGGGAAGACACGCCGCTTTCATTTCTAGACGTCGTCGGCGGCGGCAGCAGGCTGGTACCGTCAGTGCCGGGCATCCGGCCGAGGAGGACGTCTTTGAGGCTGGGGTCTCCGTCGACGGGACGAACCCGCTTGATATGGTTCGGTATCCATGTCGCACTCGATTGCTTGATTCGGTCCGGGTCTGTCGTTTTCGTCTGTTCGCTTTCGTCTGTCGCCTCTGGTTTTTTCGTCGCTCCCACTTGGGATACGAGCGGGAGGAGGATCCGGCAGAGCCTGCCGGGGATGCGCACGGACCTGGCAAGTACGTCGTGCGTCGCGCGTCGTGTGAGTATGTGTCGCTGTGTCGCTGTGTGCCTGGTGCGCTGTGCGCCGTGGCAAGGACGCACACGAGGACCTCGAGGCGGAGGACGTTTCGGGGCCTTGCCTGGACGACCAGGGGGTCTTCAAACGTGACTGCGATTGGCGCCGCTCCTTCGGGTTCTGCCATGCTTGATGTGTTATGCCGTTGCGATGATGCCGTCCCGGGGGTGCAGGCGCCCAATGCATACGGCATGACGGGACGGAAACGCGCAGAATTTCCAGAATTTCCGTTTGAACGGACTCACTCATAATTGGTATTTGAGACAGTTGCGCTCAACTCGACAACGTCAATCGTGTTGAGACACAGAGAACGACCGTCGTACCGAATCCCACGCGAAATCACGGCCCGAGCGCGCTGGACCACGGCTTGATTTTTGAATTCTCGGTTCTTGATCTCTCAGTACTCCAGGATGACCGTCGCTCCCATGGCCGTCGATGCCGACGCCGCGCGTATCGAGTGGGGTAACGCACTCCGGAAGGCGTTTTCTCCGGCGGGCGTGTCCAACCCGGAAGACGGGTCGCTGAACCAGGTGGGTGAACGGTCGATACGCCACGAGGAAGAGGCGGAGGCGGCTCGCTCGCACACGCACGTACGCACGCACTCACGACCCACCCGCCCGCCCGCCCGCCCGCCCCGTAACCAACCAGGAGTTTTTCAAGCCGAAGCGGATCATCATCCAGTTGAACGATCCGAACAAGAAAAAGTGGGGGGACGCCGAGCGGGCTGCGCTGCTGGCGGGCATCGAGAAGCACGGGATTGGCAAGTGGCGGGAGATTATCGGTGATTCTGGGGATTTGACGCGGTACGACGAGACGACGGTGCGGGTGAAGGCGAGTAAGCTGATGGGGACGCAGAGTTTGGCGAGGCACGTTGGTTGGAAGGGGGACCAGGCGGCGGTGGAGCGGGAGTATGCCAAGCATAAACGTATCGGGGAGGCGACTGGGTGCTGGAAGAGCGGGTACTTGGTGGAGAACGAGGAGGGGGCGGTGGCCAAGGCGCTGGAGGCGTGGACAGACTAGCGGAGAATTGGTGTAAGGTTTTACAACAAGTAACAACTAGGCGATTTTGACGCCTCGCATTGCGTCTTCGCTGAGCATACTCACGCCGCCGCCGGGGAGCTTCATTGCTCGGTCGGCGATGGCGCCGAGGGACTCGAGGAGGATGGCCTTTTCGCCCCGGAGCAGCTTGGCGGCGACGACCTGGCGGGCGGTGGAGGCGCTGTCGGCGATGGTGCTCTCGTCTTGGTCCATGGAGGTGAGGTAGCCGTCGAGTTTCTTCTGGATGTGGGCCATGAGGGCCGAGAGGACGAGGGCTTCGTTTTCGTTGGAGATGGTGCAGTTCGTTCCGTCGCAGGCAAAGTCGACCTTGCGGCAGTCGGCTTCGGTGGTCGCAAAGGCCAGGCGGAGGTAGGGGAGCATGTTGTCGGGGATGGGCTTGCTCAGGCTGAGCTGGAATGTTTGCGACGTGGAGAGGTTGAGGGACTCTGAGGAGACGATTGTGCGCTTGAGCCTGAAGAGGTCGTCGTTGTTGTTGGGGATGGTGACCGTGACGGCCATCTTGTCGTACGGGTTGTTGTCGTCGACCACGCCGTAGTTCAGGAGCAGGCGGCGGTTGGGCTGGGGGCCGCACCAGGCGACGATCTGGTCGCCGGGCTCGTAGTCCCTGTCGACGGCGAGCACGACCTCCTTCGTGGCCTCGTCGTACTTGATGAGCGCCTTGCTCTTGCTGGAGTAGGCGAGCAGGGGCGGTCCGAGGGGGACCAGGGCGAACCGCATGCTGGGCTCGACGCCCTGAAGGTGGACGATGGAGCCTTGGATCGCGGCAAATGCCTGCAGGAAGACGTCGAAGGAAAACTGCTCCGTGGGCATTTCGAATGGGTAATTCCGGAACAGCGCCGACCCCATCACCCACACGAGATCGAGCTCTTCGTATTCCCGGTGGATGCCGTGGAGGCGCTCTTCGATTTCCTCGACGACGGGGGACCCGGTGAGCAGCTCCAGGTCCTCGAACCCCCAGAGGAGGGGACTCTTGGCGCCCTGGGAACCGCGCGCGGCCTGCGATGTTTTTTTGAGCGAGTGAGCGAGTGAGCGAGGAGCAGTGGCGAGGCGCAACCACGACGACGCACCTGTCGGTCGAGCTCTTTGATGAACGGGTAGATCTCCGATTCTTGTCCCTTTTTCTTCTCGTAGCACAGGTAGAGGGTGAGGACGGCGAGCTCCGACAGCTTGTTGGTGGTGAGCAGCTCGCCGGCGTCCCCGTCTTCGAAGATCTGTGCGAGGGTGACGATGAGGTTCTCCGGGATGCGGAGGGCGACGTCGCCGGTTTTGAGTGGGCGATCTGCCACGGTGACGTCGATTGACCGGCCGCCCCGCTCGACCGACTTGAGGGTCACTGGTGTTGAACGACGTTTGATATAGGATTGGGTGAGACGGATTCGGACCGGCGAAACGAGAACGACGACGACGTTTCCGACCAATGCGACACACCAGCTTGTTCGGGAGCACCGCGATGTCTCATCCACTCGAGCAGTGCCTTCGACGAAGCCTCCGAGTGGCATATCTGAGCGGTTTGCCTCCGTGGAGGGATTTGCCTCGCGCTCATTGAGCCTCTTCGCAGGCCACGAGGCTGTAACGCCGACGATGTGTGACCGATCGAATTCATGAGGCCGTTATGCAAGCGATCAGACCAATGCAAGGAGATGAAACCAAAAATCTGGCGACTAGGGAGCGAGTGAATGAACGAGGCGTTCGGTGAGGTCTCCCATCGATGGGAGACGGAGCGCTTCCCCTGCTTGAGACCGGTGGTTGGGTTGGTCAGGCTGCCAACCAGCTTAATCCCAGTGACGAGGCCGAGTGGGACGCGACCCTCGAGGCCGTGAAGCAGTTCAAGCGGACCCACGGCAGGTTCCCGAAGCGGGCCGATGGCGCGAGGGGAGGAAGCTGTACGACTGGCAGCTCCACTGCAGCGAGAAGCCCAGAACATGTGTAATCTGGTGGCAATGACTGTATCTGGACCTGCGTAGCTAGATGCGACTTCGGACCATCGATCTGCGTAAGCTGACATGTTTACTCCTCAAACTTCCTAAACAGAATGCTGCTGTTGTGCCCCCCGAACCCAAAGCTGTTGCTCAACGCCACGTTGACCGTGTGCTTCTGCGCCGTGCCACCCACCAGCACCCCCAAGTCCACATCATCCTCCGGATCGTCCAGGTTCAAGTTCGGGTGCAGCTCGTCCCTTCGCACCGCCTCGATCACCGCCACCGCCTCTACCGCCCCCGCACCGCCCAACAAATGCCCGATCAGGCTCTTCGTACTGTTGATCCTGAGTCCCTTATGCGGCAGCGCCGTTGTAATCGCCCTATATTCTGCCATGTCCCCCGCCGGCGTGCTCGTCCCGTGCGCATTCACGTAATCCACCTCCTCCCCGCTGACCCCCGCATTCTCCAAGCTCAGTCTGATACACGAGACCACCCCTCGCCCCTCCGGCTGCGGCTCAGAAATATGATGGGCATCGCACGTGAACGCCCCGCCAATAAACTCGGCCAGGATGGGCGCCCCGCGCGCCTTGGCATGCTCGAGCTCCTCGAGCGTCACCACCCCCGCCCCCTCGCCCATCACGAACCCGTCCCTGTTCTTATCCCACGGCCTGGAAGCCGCCTGTGGGTCGTCATTCCGCTTACTCAACGCCTTGCAAGCGATGAAGCCCCCGATCCCCGACGGGATCACCGCCGCGTCCGCACCCCCCGCCAGCATCAGGTCTGCCTCCCCGCGGCGGATATGTTCGGCGGCCTGCATAATACAGTAGTTGCCGGTCGCACACGCCGTGGAAATTGAGTAGTTCGGACCCATGAAGCCGAGATCGATCGCCAGCATCGCCCCGCCCATATTGCCGATGGCGAAGGGAATGCAGAACGGATTCATCTTCCGGTGGCCTGTCGTCGCCAGCGCCTCTGCTGCCGTGCTGAACGTCGCAAGACCCCCCATCGCCGTCCCAATCAGTATCCCACACTTTGTTCTGTCCAGCGCGTCCAGGTCGCCTCCCTCACGCCAGTTGATGCCAGACGCATCCAACGCTTTCTTTCCCGCCGTCTGCAGGTAGAGCATCACTTTATCCTGCCGCTTCACCCACTTCTTCTGCACATACCCATCCGCGGAGAACTCCTTAATCTCCCCAGCAATCTGCGTACTGAAGTCGCTCGCATCGAACGACTCGATCAGGCTAATCCCGCTCTTCCCCGCCAACAGGTTTTTGTAAAATTCGTCCTGACGAACGAGCGAGGTGAGCGTGCGGTGAGATAGAGAGAGAGAGAGAGAGAGAGAAGTGCGGGAGAGAGGGTAGCCGGGTAGCCGGGTAGCCGGGTAGCCTACTCCTTCTCTTTGGTCGGTCGGAACGTACAGTCTCATGGCCCAGGGAGGAGACGACGCCGTGGCCGGTGATCACCACCCTGCGCGGTGCCCCTTTCCCGTACGCAGGTGTTGATGCCGATGAGCTGGAAGCGCGAGTCAGGACGCGCGCACGTGGCCTTGCCGGCAGAGAAACGGAGGCATTCGTGCTCTGAATTTGCGTGCCGTCGAATCGGCCGCGAGACGGCGTCGCGAGCCCCATTGCTGTAATCGCTCGTGTCAGGGGCGAGCGATGTATGTAATTCGTTGACTTAATGGGGCACACGGGGATATACGCGTCAGATTGAGGCTTCCGAGTTTGAGATCGCTTCCGATAGGCGTCCCTTCGGAACGCAATGCTGCTCAGACTAGAGGTTGATCTTTCGTTGCGGCGGCTGGAATGCACGGCATGACGTCTGTTATGTCTGCTACACGCGGCAAAGGGCTGCGCGGGTCGCGGGAAGCGTCGAGGGCGTCGTCGCCCTCTGCGTTTGGTCCCGTTCTTCGTCCGCATGTCGGTCGTCGACGGCACGAGCTTGACCTTCTTGGCCTTCTTGGCGATGACATCGACGCCAGACTCGCTCGACGCGTCCTCATTCACCGCGGCCAGAGCCGCTCGGTCGCGTCGCACGCCAAGCGGTCGTCCAACGCTCGTGCGTCGCCAGACGCGGTGCCATATCAGGCCTGGGCAAAGGCCGCCGGGATCGTCTTTGATAAAGTTACGCAGGCGGTATTTCCCCCCAGCGACATTCGCGGGATGATGGCGCTGGACACGATCGTGCCGGGGGAATTCTTTGTGACGCTTCCTCGCGGGGCGGCGCTGGTCGTGGATCCGCTGGAGAAGTGTCCGATTCCGGAGTTTGTGGATCCGAAGTACTATAAATCTTGTGTGTGGTACGTGAAGATGGGTCTGCTGATGTTGGCAGAGCGGCAGCGTGGGGCAGAGAGCCGGGTGGGTGGGTACATCGATCAGTTGCCGGAGAGCATCGATACGCCCGTGCGGTGGTCGGCGAGCGAGCTTGACGAGCTGCAGTCGGAAACGCTCAAGGCGGCGGTCGAGCGGCAGCAGGTCGAGTGGAAGCGGCTGTACGACGAGCTGCAGCGGGACGGCGGGGTGCCGACGTCGCGTGTCGCCTACGACGACTTTGTGTGGGCTCTGGAGAACGTCCGGTCGCGGTCGTTTTCGGGGCCGTACGCAGGGACGCCGATCAAGGACCGGCTGGTGATGGGCGGGTTGCTGGCGGCGGTGGGGCTGGGGTACGCGTTTGTGGCAAAGATCCCGACGGAGAGCGTGCTCAACGCGGCCATCTCGGTGGCGTGTTTCAACCTGCTGTACGACGTCGTGCTGTCGTCAAGGCTCAAGTGGTATGCGATGTGTCCCATCATCGACAGCCTGAACCACACCGGGCGGGTCTCGTCGAACATCGAGTACGAGTACTTCAAGGACACGTTCGTGGTGTCGACGGAGTCGGCGTACGCGGAAGGCGACCAGGTGTTTATTTCGTACGGGGAAAAGTCGAACGAGCAGCTGGTGCAGTACTACGGGTTTGTTCTGGAGGACAACCCGCACGATGTGTGCGTGGTGGACGCAGAGGTGGGCGGGGAGGTGGTGCGGCTGGCGATCATGCCCAACGGGCAGCTCACGGCGGAGACGATGGCGATGTTGGAGGAGAACCGGGCGCTGCGAGCAGGGGTAAAGGCGGGGGGCGGGAAGTTCTCCGAAGCGGTGAACGTCGGGATCTACGAGGCGGCGAAGAAGGCGCTTGCGAGCAAGGGGACGAGTCTGGCGGACGACGTCCGGCTGCTGGAGGCGCCGGGTATGATCCGCGGGGCGCGTCAGCGGCTCGCGTTGGAGTTTCGGGTGAGCCAGAAGAAGCTGTTGGAATGCGCGATCGAGGTCGCAGAGAAGCGGCGCGGCGGTGGGGCCGTGCCGTGAGCGAATCGAGTCCTGTCATCGTCCTTCGGCCGTAATCTTGCGGTCGTCTTGCGCTTCTCTTACAATAACATACAGCTATTCGTGGTTTGACACGTCATCTCAAGTGTAACTCGTCGTCGGAAACTCACCTACCTCTTGCCGGTCGCGGAGACCCGGACAATACTCGCGCGCGCCAGAAGGCTTCCCGGGGCGTTCAGCTGACCGCCGTGTCCCGGAATGCCTCCGGTGGTCATACCGCCCATGGAAACGCGTCCAGAGATGCGCGCGACGCTCATCCTCGACATGGATTCGCGGTTGATACCCATGCCGACGTTGGAGCCGATGTGCTCTCCCTGCTTGTTGAAGAAGGTCTGGTACATCGACTGCTGGCGGATGCCCTCCTCGTTCAGGATGTAGTGCATGATCCACTTGACCGGGTCGAGTCCGAACGACCAAATGGCGGCCCAGATCCAGGCGGCGACGACGTAGTAGGTGCATCCGATGGAAGACGCCGTGAACGTCGGCTCCGTGCCATAGACGGGGACCTCCTTCGCGGCAAAGAACGGATTGAATCCTCCACTCGAAAGAGTGCAGAACTGACAGTCCTCGATCGGATTGGGCGGCCAAGTGTACCCGTTGAACCCAAAGATGGCGATGATCGTCGCGCAGAACTGGGCGCCGAGGAAGGCAATGTAGGTCCAAAGGCCGGCGCGGGAGAGCCAAGAGAATCCCATGGTACGCACGACGAACACCAGCGCCTGTCCGGAGACGGACACCTGCAGGTACAGGGCAGACCTGGTCATGGACCCGCGGACGTACTTCTGCTCGGTCATGCACTGGTCGAGGGCAGTGATGTCGCCGTAGGGCGTGTCGTAGTCGTTGGTGCCGCTGAGAAGCTTCTCGTTCATGTTCGGATAGACGGCCGGGTAAATCGCCGTGTCGTTCCCGATGTTGGACCCGGTCCTCTCGTTGAAGTTCGGAATGCCCGTGGTCGCGCACCAGCTCTGAAGCGACTCGGTCCTCTCGTCGAGGGAGAACATGCCAAGCTTGTCCTCGAAGAAGGTCAAGTGGGTCAGCACGTAGAAGAACACCCACGAGGACAGCGTCAGGTACAGGCCATAGATGATTCCGGTGAGGAAGATCGAGTACAGGTTCCACCTGTTCGGCACGTGCGACGGCACCACCTTGTCCTTGGAGAGGGCAATCATGGCTCCGTCGTTGAAGACGGCCAGCAGGACGATGAGGATCGTCGGGAAGAACCAGTCGTAGATGACCGTCAGCAGGCCAAACGTGAAGCAGATACGGAACGTCATCGCGACCGTGTACCTGGCGTACGTGGTCATCCTCTGGAAGATCTTCCTAGCACCGATGACGGCCCCGACGATGGTGTACAGACCGGGCTCGGTCAGCACGATATCGGCGGCTCCACGGGCAGCGTCCGTCGCATCGGCGACAGCGATTCCGACGTTGGCCTTCTTCAAGGCCGGGGCGTCGTTGACACCGTCTCCGGTCATTCCGAGCATGTGGCCGCGGTCCTGGAGCATCTTGACGATCATGTGCTTGTGCTCGGGGAACACCTCGGCAAAGCCGTCGGCCTGCTCGACCAGGTCCTCCACGCTGATGTGCCCGTCGACGAGCCCGAAGCCCTGCTTGGCCTTCAGAAGCGCCTCGGTCGTGAACATGTTGGTTCCCATGCCGAGCTGCTTGGCGGTCTCCTTTCCGATCAGCAGCTGGTCGCCGGTGACCATCTTGACGTGGATTCCCATGGTGAGGCAGCGCTCGATGGTATCCCTGGTGTCATGGCGGGGCGGGTCGAAGAGCGGCACGAGTCCAACGAGGTTCCAGGAGGGCGTTCCCTCTCCCTCGTGGAGCGCAACTCCCAGGGCGCGGTATCCCCTTCCGGCGTACTCGTTGATCTTCTTGGTGCAGTCCTCCTCGATGTCCTTCGCGTTCTTGCAAGCGCGAACGACGACCTGGGGCGCGCCCTTCATGACCTGGATGTACTTGCCGGTGTCGTTCTCCACGAGGTGGGCGACGGTGTACTTGTCCACCGGGTTGAACGGGATGAACTTCTTCAGCGTGTAGCGCTCCTTGATGAGGTGGCTCTCCGCGTACGACTCGAACAGCACCATATCGATGGGTTCCTCCGTGACGGTGTTAGCGGACAGGGCCCCGTACTTGAGCACGTCCTCGATGGTGAACTTGGCGCCGGGGGCGCACGTCGCGACATCGACAGTCAGCTTGTTCAGGGTCAGCGTTCCTGTCTTGTCGGAGCAGAGGATGTCCATACCGGCCATCTCCTCGACGGCAGACATACGCGAGACAATCGCGCCGTCCTTGGCGAGCTTAAAGGCACCGAGCGCGAGCGTCACGGACAGGACCGTGGGCATGGCGATCGGGATTCCTCCGACGATGATGACGAGGATGTTGGTCAGGATCGGGCAGTAGCCCTCACCTCCGTAGCAGCTGTGCTTGTAGTGTCCGAAGCCGACACCAATCTCGATGACGACCCACACGCCGATCGTCACCAAGCACATGGCACCGATCTTGGTCATGATCTTCTGGATGTTGGCGACGTTATCCGACTGGCCGAGCAGCGCCGCGGCCCTTCCGAAGAACGTGTCGAGTCCGGTCGCATAGACAACGCAGTGACGCTCTCCCTGCTTGATGGTCGATCCAGAGAAGCAGACGTCCCCAGAGAACTTCTTGACGGGAAGCGACTCTCCGGTCAGTGCCGCCTGGTCGCACTGCAACGGCGTCTCGCTCTCCGGCGTACCGTCTCCCTCGTTCAGTACCTTGACGTCGGCAGGCACGACGTCTCCCAGACGGATGACGACGATGTCTCCCGGCACGAGGTGCTGGGCCTCGATCGTGACGGGCTCCCCGTCGCGGATGACCTTAGCCTTGGGCGCCAGCGCCGAGGTCAGGGCCTTGATGGCCTTGTCGGCGTTGGACTCCTCGACATAGGAAATCGTCGCGTTGGTCAACAGCAGCGCGATGATCAACGCAAAGTCCACATAGTCCAGGAGGGCAATGGCGATGATCGCCGCCGCCTCCATGGCCCAGGACAGCGGGTTCCACCTGATGAGGGGATGAGGGTGGGTGGTTCGGGTGAGAGGGGGGTGGGGGTGGGGGAATAGGGAATAGGGAAGGGGAAGGCTTCGTCGACAGAGCGGAGCACGCCGCTCGACACGGCCGGGTAAAAGGGAAACAGGAACATCGATTCAGTCGCACGTACATGTACCCGAGGTACACGAGCAGGGCGTTGCGAGATCCCTCTGGAAGCTTGTTCGGCCCATACTCCTCGAGACGCTTCTCGGCCTCAGCCGTGGTGAGGCCCTCGTGCGTGCATTTGAGCAGCTCGAGCGCCTAAAGAACGGAAGAACGCGGTGAGTGGGTTCGTGAGTGAGCGCGTCGCAAGGGAGCAACACATCCCGGTGGCGCTTCGGTGATCTGGCGACGTCAATACCCACCTTCTCCTGGGAGAGCTCCTTGAAGTCGACCTCCTCGGCCGCGTCGACATCGAGGACGTTTTCTTGGTCTGCACGTGGCGCGGCGGTGGTGCAGCAGGGTGAGCGTGACTCGGCTGGGGTTTGTCAAATTCGAGACTCGAGCGAGATTGCCACCGACAGCCACGACCTCTGTCGCCCCGCGGCTCCTCCATCCACCCTTCCATGCAATTCCACACGCCGATCACGTACCCTTGGCGGACATTGCACAGCAACTGCGTCTGTTTCGTCTCCGTTCAGGCAAATTGCCCTCGTCCTGAAATAAAGCGTCGGAGAAGAACTCCGGAGGTTCGGTGAGTGCTGGATCCGTTCGAGTACCAGTATGGGATCAGTGAAGGCAACGCCCGCGACTGGAATCGACGGATGAGGTCGGGATGCGCAGCCACAATTCCGCTCATCTCGCCGAATTTCAGTGCCCAAGATTTAACGCCCAGCGTCGTCGTATGGCCAGCTCTGCGTGTCACGTACCTTCCAGTGACAGTTACGTTCAATTGCAATGAACGGAACTCCCGGTTTGTCTGTCGACTCGGAGATCCCGACGAGAGCCAGATCCGAGCGGGGCGGACGCGCAGATTGCGCACGGTCGTGACCTCTGCACGTAGATAGAGTGACGCAAGTTATCTATGTGTATCTATGTGTATCACAACGTCGTAGTATGTATGCAGCGCCCTTGTCTTCTTCAACGACGACTACAGCCCGGCGTGCCTGATTTTGTCGGCGACCTTGCGTCCGAGGTCGGCGTCGCACTGGCTCAAGTAGCCGACCCAGACCCTCCGAATCTCTTTGGTGGTCCTCGGGTCGAGCAGTAGGTCGCCCGTGAGCCTGTCGATGAAACGGTCCTGGCGGGCGCGGTCCCAGCTCCTGAAGCGTTCGCCGGGCTGCTGGAAGTTGTTCTCCTTGGGGATGACGGCGCGTTCGCGCCTGCCGCCAAAGACGCGGCTGGGGATGGGGAACGGCTCGGCGTGGCGGGAGGGGGCGTTGCGGGAGGGGAAGTAGTTGACTTCCTCCGTTCGCGTCGTGAAGTTCATGGTGCCGTCGTGGTGGTTGTTGTGGTATGCGTTCTTGGGTGCGTTGGGGGGCAGCAGGAGATAGTTGCCTCCGAGCCTGTTGGTGAAGGGATGCAGGGGGAATGAACGAGCAAACGAGCAAACGAGCAAACGAGCAAACAAGACAACCATCCAAGAGGCCGTACCTGTAGCGCTGGGCGTCGGCGTAGCTAAACACCCGCGTCTGGAGTAGTTTGTCGTCGCTGTAGTGGATGCCGGGGACGACTGTGGCGGGGCAGAAGGCCAGCTGCTCGTTCTCGAGGAAGAAGTTGTCCGGGTTCTGGTTGAGCACCATGCGTCCGACGGGCTGCATGGGGAAGACGTCCTCGGGCCACGTCTTGGTGACGTCCAGCGGGTCGAAGGGGAACTTGTCCTCGTCGGCCGGGTCCATGGTCTGGATGCAGAGCTTCCACTCGGGAAAGTCGCACCTGGCGATGGCGTCATAGAGGTCCTGGGTGGCGTGGCTGTGGTTCTTGCCGCCGACCATGACGGCCTCGTCGTCCAGCAGGCACTTGACGCCGCACTCGGGGATCCAATGGAACTTGACGTAGGTCTCGCGTCCGGCCTTGTTGACGAGGACAAAGGTGTGGACGCCAAAGCCCTCCATGTGGCGGTAGTTGAGCGGGATGCCGACGTCGTCGAGGAGGAAGGTGAACATGTGCATGGATTCCGGGACGTGTGAGAAAAAGTCGGCGATGCGCCACCCCTCCTGGATGTGCGACTTCGGGTTCCACTTGAGGGCGTGGACCATGTCGGGGAATTTCATGCCGTCCCTGACGAAGAAGACGGGCATGTTGTTCCCGACCAAGTCCCAGTTGCCCTCCCGCGTGTAGAACTTGACGGCAAAGCCTCGGGGATCGCGGATCGTCTCTGGCGAGCCTCGCTCGTGGATGACGGTGCTGAAGCGGACAATCACCGGGCACTGGGCGCCCGGGGCGCGGAAGACGTCGGCGCACGAGAGGTGGCTGATATCGTGGGTGACCTCGAAAAAGCCCTTGGCAGACGCGCCGCGGGCGTGGACGACCCGCTCGGGAATTCTTTCGCGGTGGAAATTGCTCAGCTTCTCGACGAGGGCGTAGTCCTCGAGGAGGATCGGGCCCCTGATCCCGACCGTCGAGCTGTTGTTGTTGTTGTAGACCGGGTGGCCCTGGTTGTCCGTCCACGCGACCGAGTCGTACGCCGAGCTCGCGGTGTACTGCGGGTGGTGGGTGAGTGGGGTGAGTGGGCCAGCTCATCAGCGAGACGAATAATCGAGAGCGCGCTGGCGAAAATACGCCGTTCGCGACGACGCTGGCAGGCTACTGTGTATCACATACCTTGTACGGATCCATTGTGCGGGTTCGAAGTCCGGGTTGGCTGGCGTATGAAACAATATTCGTGTCGTCCCCACAAGGGATTGTGACCAATTCCCCTTGTGAGCCAACACCGCTGTTGGCAGGACGGAGTGCGCCGCCTACCTAGTCCCGAGTCCTTCATGTCGTTTTCTTGTTTCCTCCATCTGATAGTGTACATTACCGCAATGTAGTACATTCAACCCTCCTCGTTCATCAGCTCCTCCACGCTCGCCCCGCCTCCCTCGCCGGCTTGACTCTGCTTGGTCCACAACATGCTGTACAGCCCCTCCGGATCCTCGAGGAGCTCCCTGTGATTTCCCTGCTCGGCAATCTCCCCGTCCTTCACGACGATGATGGTGTCGCTGTCGACCACCGTGCTGAGCCGATGCGCCACGATGATGACGGTGCGATCCTGCTTCTTCCGTGCCAGCGTCTGCCACATCGTCTCCTCCGTTATCGAGTCGAGCGCGGACGTCGCCTCGTCGAGCACCAAGCACGGCGGGTTCCGGAGGATCGCACGCGCGAACGCCACCCGCTGCTTCTCTCCGCCGCTCAACCGCAGCCCCCGCTCGCCGACGAGCGTATCGAAGCCAGCGGGAAAGCGATTGACGATAGATTCGTATAGGCACGCGCCCTTGGCCGCCTCAATGACCTCGTCGTCCGACGCGTCGGGATTGCCGTACTTGATGTTGTAGAAGATGGTGTCGTTGAGCAGCACCGTGTCCTGCGGGACCACACTGATCAGCCTTCTGAGCGATGCCAATCTGATTGATGTTAGCGGCACCCCGTCGATGGTGATTTTGCCCGCGATAGGGTCGTAGAATCGGACGAGGAGCCGTAAGATGGTCGACTTGCCCGAGCCCGTGGCGCCAACGAGGCTCGTCGTCTTCCCGCCGGCGGCCGTAAAGGAAATCCCCTTGAGCGCCTCGGCGCCCTCGTCGGTGTACTTGAATCTGACGCGATCGAAGACAATGTCCATCCCTCTGCCCTCCACGGCACGGACGTCGACCGCCCCGGGCCGGTCGGCGATCGTCGCCTCGGTGTCCAACAGCTTGAACACCCCCTCCATGTCGAGCGCCGCAGACTGCAGCATCCGATAGTAAGTCCCGAAGAAGTTCAGCGGCGCGTACAGCTGTGCCATCATTGACACGAACAGGACCGTGTCACCCACGCCGAGGGTGCCGTTCGCGACGCCTGCGGTGCACAGCAGCAGCCCCGACGCGACCCCCGAGAAGATGACCAAAGACTGCATGACGTTCAACAGGTTCATGCTGGCGATCAGCCGAAAGTCAACCTCTTGATAGTTGGCAATGGCTTTCTTGTAGTTCGTCGCCTCGAGCGGCTCGTTGCCAAAGATCTTGATCGTCTCGTAGTTCAACAGGGCATCCGTCGCGCGGGCGGACCGCGCGTTGTCCAGCTTGTTCAACTCTCTCCGGTACTTACCGCGGTACTCAGTTACGTAAATCGTCATTGGCTGGCGAGCGTGAGCGAAAGAGAGATCGAGCGAACGTGAGCGACGCGTCTTGGCACGCGAGCGCGCTTGGCGCACGACGGCGCAAGCCCGACAACAACAACGACGACAACGACAACAACGAAGACGACGACAACAACACCCACCATATACACGCCTAGGCTGACAAAGACGATGACGGCGATCCACAGCTGCATGCGGACGGCGAGGAAGGTGGCCGCCGCGACGATGTCAAACATGGCCGGCCCGATCTGGAACATGATCGTTCCGAGCAGCGTCTGGACCGACACCGTTCCGCGGTCCATGATCCGCAGCAGCTCGCCCGTCTTGCGGTGGAGATGGAAGTTATGGTCGAGCCTGAGCACGTGGGCAAATATATCGATGCTCAGTCGCTTGTACGCCTCCTGCGAGATCGGGATCCAGAGGAACTGCCGCAGGTTGGACAGCAGGCCGACGGTGCCGCCGCCCGTGCCGCCCTGGAACAGCGAACAGACCAGGTAGAGCACCACCCACGGGTAGGCGAGGGCCCCGAACGATCGGTCGACGTCGGCGTCCGCCGCCGCCGAGAACGAGTCGATCACCTTTTTGTACGCGAACGGCACAGCGATGTTCAAAACGCGTATGCACGCCACGAGCACCAAGCATATCACCGCGCGGACCCGGAGGTGGAACGACGTAGGCCAGACGTACGCCACCGCCGCCCCGAGCAACAGCACCCAGCTCTTCTCCCGTCGCCGCGCGCCACCGTCGCCTTCGCCGTCGCCTTCGTCAGCGCGAGCCCCGTCGGCGACGATCGCCGCCTCGAGCGCCAGGCTGACGACGCACGCGATGGCCCCGACCGCGCACCACGGCGCGTGCGCTCTGTCGTACGCAGCTCCCCACACGGCGTAGAAGAAGAACGCCGTGACCGTCCACGTGCTCGACTCCCTGCGCAGCAGCCCGGTGTCCTCGAGCGCGCGCTCGAGGGCGCTCCGGGCCTTGACCAGCGCCGCCACCTGCGACGCCCACCCGAAGGCGAGCACGGCCTCGGCGAGGGCGGGCGTCGTCGTCGGATCGGCGCCGGCATCGCCGGCAAGCGCTCGGCCAACGGCCGGCGCCACCGACATTGTCGCGAGCGCCGCCGCGAGGGCGATCTGAAGCGGCCGCAGTACCCGCAGCGCCGTCCGGTGCGGGAGCTGCGAGACTGCCGTCCGAAGCTCCTCCTCCGTCGCCCCCACGTGCTCGAGGAGGCTGGCCTCGATGTCGTTCGCATGAAGAAGGGAGGCCCGATTCGAATTCGGGGCCTCAGGCCGAGACGCCACCGCGCTCTTTATACAGAGCTGCGCGGCACTGACGCCCAGAACAACGACCAGCGCCAGCCGTATCGCGTCCGACAGCACGGCGGCCTCCATAACAAGCACCTGAAGGTTTTTTTTTCAACCCATGGGTTGAGACCCAGAGGGCGACCCTGCTCATCATGATAGTCAGTCAGTTTGCACGGTCATAAAACGATATCATCTAGTCCTCCTCAATCTCGACATCTTTCATGCGTCCCAGGGCCTTCCTGGCGGCGTTATAGACGGCGTGGAGGTTGTCCTTGTTCTTGAAGACGTCCTTCGACGTGAAGGTGTCGAGCGGCCACCAGTCGGGACGCTCGTGCTTGTACAGCTGGTTGAGGCCCAGCGCCTTCTTTCCACAGTCGGCGCGTTCTTGGTTGATGGCCTGATCAATGACGGAGCGGCAAAGCTCCTTCAACGAGCTGTTCGTGAAGGTCCTGGCGGGTTTCCGCCAGTCGAGCTTTGCCTTGGCCGCGTCGTCGTCCTCCTTCTGCTTGGCGGCGGCCTTCTTCTTGTCGGCCTGCGTGGCCTTCTTGAGGCTTTTGACCGACACCTTGCCGTCTCCAGCCTTGTCGGACTGCAGGAGAATGTTCAGCGTGGGCGCGTCGGGGCCCGTGAACTTGTCCGAGGCCTTGACGCCCGTCTTGGCGGCCGGCGCATCATCGTCAGAGTCAGAGTCCGACTCGGAAGAGTCCGAAGAGTCAGAGTCCGACGAAGAGTCCGACGAAGAGTCTGAAGAGTCGGACGAGCTGCTCGACGAGCTACTCTTCTTCTTCTCCTCCTTCTTCTCCTCCTCGTCGGACGAGCTGCTCGACGACGACGACGAGCTACTCTTCTCGTTCACAACCTGCTCCTTCTTCTCCATCTCCTTCTTCTTGGCCTTCTCCTTCTTCTTCTTCACGACCGGCTGGCCCGCAGCGTACCCCTCCATCTCCTTCTCGTACCGCGCCTTGTCCTCCTCGGCCAGCTTCTCGTACTTCTTCCTCCCCTCGGCGCTGACCTCCTTCCACATCGCCCCGAGCCGCTTCGACACCTCCACGACACCCTTCATGTCGGGATTCGCGGCCTTCAACTCCGCCGTGACCTCGGCGCGCTTCTCGTTGCTGAAGTGGATGTACGCCGACGAGCCACGCTTTGGCGCGTTGGGATCCTTCTTCGCACGCTTCCTCGGGCTCCCCTGCTGCAACGCGTTCAACGCATCCGCAGCACCCTCATCATCCAACACATCCACATCCACATTACCCTCCTCCTGCTGCTTCTCCCCCTCGTACGTCTCCATCTCCCTCTCAAACCGCGTCTTGTCCTCCTCCCGCTCCCTTGCGTACCGCTGCTTCTCCTTCTCGCTCACATTCTTCCACATCTCCGACACCTTCTGCGACCGCTCCTTAATCGGCAACCCCGCGAACTCCTCGGGACGCGACGCGTACATCTCCTTCATGAAGAGCGCATACGCCGTCGCCACACGCTTGGGCTTGGCCTCGTCCTTCTTCTTCTTCTTCGTGTCTTTCGTGTCCTTCTTCTTCGCCGTCGCCATCGCCGTCGCCGCCACCTCGCCCGCATTGACCGTCTCGGTCGCCTCGCTGTTCTCGGCATCCATCTCCTCCTTCT
>Ga0181584_10000659_pt1 | contig 25068 bp, 15 predicted proteins | sample 071ome_30_FD_132462 | JGI IMG/M metagenome (GOLD analysis project Ga0181584, IMG submission 132462) | Coastal salt marsh microbial communities from the Groves Creek Marsh, Skidaway Island, Georgia - 071406AT metaG (megahit assembly) | ecosystem: Environmental > Aquatic > Marine > Intertidal... | reverse complement strand
GACGAGACGAGGCTGTACTTCTGGCTGCAAGCCAACATGGACACCACCTCCACCTACTACACCCAGGAGCGCGCCAACAAGCTCGTCCTGGCCTTTGGCGACCGCTGGCAGTCCGAGTGCTTCCCCAAGTCCATCTGGGCATGGTGAATCACCCAAAACCGAACCCTTACATTCCCATTAACTCAGCTCGTCATCGAGACTCAAATCAGCCTCCACGCCATCCATATACTCGTCCTCGTTGAACTCCCCGCCGCCCGACCGCCCGAGCATCCCCATCATCCCCCCGTCTGCCCGCTGCCTCGCCTCCCCGATCAACCGCTTGATCTCCTCCACCGGCTGCATGCTCTTCTGCCGCTGCTCCACGATCCCGTTGATATCCTTCTCGGACAGCTCCGGCGGCAAGTTCTTCATGAACCACGGGTGCCTCTTGATGTCCGCCAGCGTGATGCGCTGGCTCGGATTGGCCACGAATATCCGGCCCATCAGGTCAAAGCATTCCCGACTCAGCGGCAGGTTTTTCGGAAAAGCATAATCCACGCTCATAATCTTCTGGATCGTCTTGCGGAAGTTCCGCGGGTCCTTGGCGTCCTCGAACGGATACGCCCCCACCAGCATCACATACAGCGTCACTCCGCAGCTCCACACGTCCGCAATCTCCCCCGTGTACTGCTTCCGCGAGAGCACCTCTGGCGCGATATACGCCGGCGTGCCCACCGTGGATTTCGGCTGCGAGTCGAATATCGCCGACTTGCTGTACCCAAAGTCGCAGATCTTTAACCGCGGCGCCGGACGCCCGTCCAGCAGCGTGTTTTCTAGTTTCAAGTCCCGATGACACACGCCCTCCCGGTGACACCACTCCACCCCGCTGATCAGCTGTTGAAAAAAATACCGCGCCTCGTCCTCCGAGAACCGACCCGCCTTGACGATGCGATCGAACAGCTCGCCCCCCGACGCAAACTCCATAGAGATACCCAGGTGCGTCGACGTCACAAACACCTCGATGAACCGCACGATGTTCGGATGCCCGGACAGTTGCCGGTGGTTGATGATCTCCCGCTCCACGTTTTTATCGATCTTGTCCCCCCGCTCGATGAACTTGATCGCGACTTCCTCGCCCGTCCGTTTGCACCGCATGAGTTTCGCCTGTCCGAAGTTCCCCGAGCCGATATCTCGTATCTGACACGACGTGGTTTGGGGAGCGACAGTGAGCCATGAGGCGTCGGGAGCGCGAGATGACGTGACGAGCGAAGAATTCGGGTGAAACTCACGCACCAACTCGAAGCGATCCGTGGCCATGTCCATCGCGACTGACGTATGCTGTGGCGTGTGATGTGACCCGGTGTGCTCCGGGACTATATTCAGTTTTCTGACGAAACGAAGGAACACGTCGGAGGAGGAGGGGAGTTCTCGTTCGTCGAGATGGCAGGCGTCGTTCGTAGACGGTGGTGGTTTCCTCCTCGTCCTCGTCCTCGTTCTTGTCCTCGTTCTCGTCCTCGTTCACGTCCTCGTTCACGTTCTCGTTCACGTGCCGCAGCGCCATTGGCTCGCGCAGTGGGTCGCCCAGACCCCCCCTCCGCGTGGTGGGAGCGCCCGCCGGCACCACACCATCCGCAGCACCAAAGCATGTCCTTGACCCCCCCTCCGCGTGTCCCCCCTGTGTAGTACGAGCGTAGTACGAGGGCACACTGGGTCCCAGTATCGCACTGGGTCCGCCCCGCGCGCCACCTCTCCAGGCCCCTGCCCGACCTCTAACTCGCAGACAAATTCGTATCTATCGACTCGATGGCACCCTCGCCGTCGCTCAAGTCGGCATTAAGAGAGGTGCAGTCGACTGCAGAGTACGTCCAGGCGAACGAACGAGAGAAACGCGGCTTCGAAGCCGAACGAGATGGCAACCGAAAACGCATTCTGATCGCGCCCGTTCTCTCGCCTGTCCGCACGTCACGGTCCTCACGCCCGCCACGCCGATCTCTGTCGTACCAGGTCAACGTCTGCGTCCATCAAGAGCCATGTCCGGTACGTACGAATCGCCGAGATATCGTCGTGTCGGTGGTTGGCTCTGGGTTCCTTCCTTCTCGCACGCACGCACGCACTTCTGACACGCACTTGATCCGACGACTTGATCCGTCGCAGGCAGCATAGCCCGCTGATATCGCAGGTGGCGCCGTTCATCGCGCAGTCTGCGGCGTCATTCGTCGCGTATGCCGCGACGCTCGGGCTCGCGCAAGGGGTGGGGTCGTTGCTCCGGGTGAGCTGCGCGTCGCCGCTGGGCATCGGGACCTTGGGGGGCGTGGCGGGGGTCGGCGCGGCGAGTGTGGCGGCCGGGGAGGCGGCGACGGTGTGCGGAATGGTGATGGAGGACGTGCGGCGGCGGGGCGGATGGACGAGTGAGAAGCGACGGGGTGGCAGGAAGAAGAACGTGCTGGAGGCGACGGTGGCGTCGACGGTGGCGTCGACGGTGGATCGGGCGCGTGTGTACGGCGGGTCGCTCGCCAAGGTCGTCGAGCGGCGGTATACAAAGGGTACGGAACGGATCGACACGCGGCAGTTTCTGCTGGACGTCGTCCTGGGGACGGTGGCGTTCAAGCTCACGGGTGGTTCGTTCCGGTCAGTCATGCCGTCTGACCTGATCAAGCCCGGTGCCCTTGCGAATCAGTCCATTCCGGCGGCGGGAATGCAGTATGCGACGGACGAGAAGCGGCGAGAGCTGATTCGGATGTTCCGGCGGGACGGCTGTCATCACTGTGGGAGAACGCGGGGCGCGGTGGTCGGGGACCATATGCCGCCCAACAAGCACGTGGTGCAGAAGGCCGAGGCGTTTGCCACGCAGTTGATGGAGCGCGTCACGCGGGTGGGGGCCGTGCGGCGGGCGATGCTGGCGGCGGGCGTCCGGCCGGACGCGCTCGTCGGGACGGTGCAGCGGTACTACCCGCAGTGCGTGTCGTGCAGCCAGAAGCAGGCGGTGGCGGTCAGGAACGATCGGAGCGTGCGGGTGTTCCACACGGTGTTGCACAAGGGGGGGGGTGGCGCCACTGGGTGGTGGTGGGTCGGCGTGTGGGTCGGCTGTGGCCGAGAAAGCCGGTAGATTACCGGTATATCACATTAAATTGTATCGCTACTTGTACTCGCATTGCTCGGGCAGCTGCGTCCCGCTGCTCTGGATGATCACCCCGCCGGCGTAGTTTCCGGCCCGCACGCACTCGTCCAAATCCTTCTCCTGCGCCAGCTGGCTCAAGAACCCGCCCACGAACGCGTCTCCAGCACCGTTGGTATCAACGAGCTTGTCGGCCGGGACGAGCGTCACCGGGTATCCCTTGACCGTCCCGTTTGTGGCCACCATGGTCGGGTCCTTGCCCTGGGTGAACACCACCACCCTCCCCCTGCTCCCGTTCTCCTTCGGCATCTTGCTCACGCGCAGCGCAATCTCTCCGACGTCCTCGGTCTCCCACCCCTCGCTCTTGGCAAACGCCCTCGCCTCGTTCTCGTTGCCGAAGAAAAAGTCCACGTACGGCATCAGCTCCATGATGGTCTTCTTGAAGGGCGGCACCTCGCAGAGGAACGGTGCCGAGATGTTCAGACAGTAGTACTGGCCGCTCTTCGCGGCGTGCTTGGCCACCTCCATCATCGAGTCGGGTGACACGGTGATGAAAAACCCGGCCGAGTAAATTACCTTGGCCGCCTCAACCGCAGACCAGTTGGCCGCCTCCTTCAGATGCTCGATCTTATAGTTGTTCGCCGCGGCCAGGTTGGCCACGAGGCTCCGCTCCCCGCCCATGATGCAGGCCGCGCACGTGCCCGTCGGCGTCGACTCGTCGACGAAATACCTGGCATCCACGCCGTCCTTGGAAGCCACCTCGCGCAGCAGCTCCGCGTGGTGGTCCTTCCCGACGCATCCAAAGTAGGTCGTGGACTTGGGCGCCTGCGGCAGCATCCACTGCGCGACACGGATCGTGTTCTGGGTGGCCCCGCCGGCAATGTACTCGACCTTGTAGTCCTTCTCCAGCTCGGGGTAGAGCGGCTGGTGCTTGTCCTCGGCGAGAATCTGGTCACCGAGCTTCAGGCCGTACTTGTCGAGCAGGGCTTGGTCCACGACCGCGCTGATATCGAGGAGGGGGTTCCTGGTGCGTTGGGTCATCGGGCGTTGGCGATCGACCAGAACGTGAGAACCAGGCGAAGAGCGGTGATCCCGTCCGGTCGACTTGGACTCCGACGGCGGGTCGGTCGGTCGGCCCGTCCGCGCGTGCACGGGCAGATGGGTACGATGTCTACGCGATTCGGGTGGCGGCAAGGGCCACACCGCGACGGGAGAGCCGGGAGAGGGCCGCAAAAATGCACAGAGATTGGATTCACAGAAACTGCGCGTGGATTCACGTACCCCATACCCAGAATGCTTCCCATTGTGCTAAATTGTCTACGAATAAATGATCTGAAGTGCGATCGAAGGGGGAGCAGGAGCAGGGAGGAACGAGGAGAAGCCATCTCTGGCTGACTCTGAAAACGGCCTCGTCACAGACCACCTCGCCTTGGACGGATGAACCCAACGTTTTCGCCAATGCGCGTCGGTGGCGAGGTAGACCGTGTGCATTCCGGGCGCGGACAAGGCGAATGACCCCTCGATACCGCTTGGAATCCTTTTGAGCTCTGAACAGCACGCCGGCGGCTCGAGCAAACAAAGAACACAGACGCAAACCGGATCAGCGTATCGAGCCAGCCCCGGCCGCCGCGGCCAAAGTTGCTACCCCGAACCCCACGCGCGTCGCCAGCTCCACGCCCGTCTTCGAGTACGCCGGATCGCGGGCGATGTCACAGTCTTCAACGGTGGGCAGCGACCGCACCCATTCAACGTACGCCGCCCCACCCTCTGCCTCGTACGCACGGATGCCGTACCGCTCAAGTCCGTCGAGGATCAGCCCGCGGTACCTCGCCGTCGGCGGCAGTGGCCCGTCGATCAGCTCCATTCCCCAGGTGGACACGAAAGCTAGGGCTTCAACGGACACACATCGCGCACCGTGGTCGCTGTCAACTCCCAGCCGCTCGACGACCACCTCTGCTATCCGATAGCCCACTTCTCGCTCGGCGACCCTGGCAAAGTCACTCGCATCGAGTTCAATGACCACGCCAAACGGCCGCCGCCGGCACAACCCGCTGGCGTCGTCGCCCCGGCTCGTCAGCGTCGCATACGCCGCGCGGTGCGAGAACGACAGGGCGAGGTCGTCCGAGCGCAAGCGCGCTGGAAAGGGTTCTCTTGCCGGCGTCACGCCTCGCTTCGCCACCACCGACGGACACATCATCGCCCCGTACGCGAACAAGAGAAACTTCGTCATCGCCGCTTGCAAACCCGACGTTCGGTAGGGGGAGAATGAAGTGCGAATGATAAGCTTACATATCCGTGTTGGAAAACAAGAAATTTGCCGCAGCCTCTTCGTTCTTGTCGCAGATCAAGAAGGCTTCGACGCACGCCTCCTTCGGGAACCCGAGCTCGCACAGCCGGTCGATGGCCGCCCCTTCCTCTTCGGTCAGTTCGATCTGCATGACCTGCTGCCCTGGACCTTCTTCGCCGCCCATACCCCCCATCATATCCCCCATCTCCCCTCCCGCCATCGCCCGCATCATCTCCGCCATCTGCTGCTCGCCGGGACCCAACGGTTCGTTGATCATCGCAAGGAACTCGTCCTGGTTGGCGTTGATGGTCGTCAGGAGATCGGGGTTGGCGCGGCCCAGCTCGGCAAGCATGGGGTGGAGCAGCTGCGGGTTCTGCTGGACCAGGGCGCGGAGGGTCTGGAACTGGGGGTTGGACCGGAGCGAGGCCAGGGCCCCGCCGGCACCGGTGTTCGCGGTGCCGCCACCGCCACCGCCACCGCCACCGCCGAACATGTTGAAGGGCTGGTCTGTGTCTGCAGCTGGGTCTTGTGTTCCCGCCTGGGTGGCCGGCGCGGGCGCCGCGCCGCCACCGCCAATTCCCAGCCCCTCGGGTATACCAGTCATCAAGTACTCCACTGCCCTGTCCGGGTTGTTGAACGCCGCCCGCAGTGCCCGCTCGACCTCCTCTCTCGGAAAACCCATCTCCATAATCTGCTCGATCCGCTTGTTCAACGAGTCCCCGGTTGCCAGCTCCGACGCGCCCCCCGCGTCGGCCAACGCGCCGTCTGTCGATTTCTCGTCCGCCTCGCCCTCGTTCTTGTCCTTGTTCTTATCCTCGTTCTTATCCTCGTTCTTGTCCTCCTCCGCCCCGTCCTTCTTCTCTGGCGCCGCGGGCGTCTTGGCCAAGGCGACACCGCCGACCGGCGTCACCTCCGGGTTTGCCGCAGCGGCCGCACCCTCCTGCGCCGCCTTCGCCTTCTTGTACCTGTTGGAGTCGATCATCGGCACCATGAAGGTCCCGTCGGCCACCCCGCACGCGGCCAGCGTCTCCTCGTCCTTCAGGATTTTGCCCTTGTAGATGATGTTCAGACAGCCCGGAATCATCGGCTGAAGGCGAGAAAAGACCATGTCTGCGCGTTCCGACTCGATCTGGGCTTTGACGGAACCGACCTGCGTGGAGGAGGAGGTGTGGAGGAAGCGGTGTGCGTGAGGTGGCGGGTGGGAGTCGAATTCGAATTCGTCCGTCGTTCATGTGCGTCTGGAGTCCGGCCAAGACACGTACGGACGCTTCGGGCGCCGCCTCCAGGAAGAACTCCTTGCCCCCCACCGTCTTGAAACTCAAGTGCATCGCTGTGTCAAAAACGAGTTGTTTCAATTTGCACCCCGGCGGGTGGTTCTTCTTTCAGGGCCGGCGCCTTCTCTTGGGTCGACGCGAAGCGAGGTCCGTGGTCAGACTGGGTGGTGGGTAGGCGGTAGGTAGGCGGTCGGATGTCTCGTTCGTGGCCCGGGGGAATGAGCGGTTTTCCCGGTGCGAGCCTGGTGCCGGCCGTTGCCGGGTGCCGGCCTCGTTCGCCGGCCGTTGACCAGACGGCGAGTCGGAGGCCGGTGGACACGTGGTGGGGGACTCGGCGGTTGCTCTGGCGTCGCCAGAGAGAGGAGACAGAAAGGTCGGTGGTCAAGACGGGGGGGGGGTTCGGGATCGGATCTTGCGAGCACGACAGTTTGCCGGTCGTCACACATCTAACACGACAAACGATCTTGGCTTTCGACCTCATGAGGTGATCACTCCATGCAACATCAATAGCATACGTGTGTCGCCACGCATCCGCGTTGTTGCGGGGAAGATAGAGCGATAAGGCGACCGACCGACCGACGACATGCAGAACACCGCAAAACGCTGCTCATCCGTGTCGTACCTGGGGGTCCGGTGGCTGCTCTCAGGCGCCCGTCTTCGCCACGACCACCGCGGTGTGCGGGCAGTGGGGACCATCCACGAGAATGTGCACGTCGGTTCGGCCACGATGGAGCCGACGCGACGCGAATTCGCTTCGGCGAGCTTGCCGTCTGCGTCGAGTCCACCGTCCTCGCCGCCGTCCTCGTCTTCCCCGTCTTCCTCCCCCTCGCCCCCCTCCACGTCTTCGTCGTCACAGCTCCCGCTCCCGGGTGCGCCGCTAAAGAAGGCCACGCAGCACGATATGTTCATCGGAGGACTGCTCCATCGCCGTGGCCCGTCGGCAACGTCGTCGGCGCAGACTGATGTCTTTACAGACGCGCCGGGCCGCAACCCCGAGGACTCGGCGAGGCGGAAGGCGGCGCTCAAGCGGACGCTGGAGAAATACAAGACGGATTTGATGCGTGGGAAGAACGGAGGGGACTCGGTGCCGTCCCCGCACGCCCTTCCCTTTCTCGAGGACACCATCACGCACCTGGTGGGTCGGGAGCGGACGAGACTCAAGAGTCAAGCGGGGTCGGCAGCCGTCGCAGCAGCGGAGTTCAAGGACGGGACTGGCTCGCCGTCGCGCGTGCGTGCACTGGCCATGGCCGAAGCGCTGCGGGGTAGCGGGTTTTACGGCGACTTTGGGCCGGCAGAGGCCGGTCTGGCGGACTCTCGCCGCGAGGGTACCGGTGCAGACGTGCCTCAGGTGCCGTCGCCGCAGAATCGGCTGCGGGAGAGCTATATTCGGGCGGCGAATTCGATCATCGGTATCATCTCTGCGGTCGAGGCGAGGGTGCTGCTGACGAGGGAGGAAAAGATGGCGGTGGCTAGGGCAGCTGCCGAGGAGGTCGATGGCGAGGGTCGAAGGCGGCGGCAGCGCGAGCGGGAGGCAGACGGGGGGTCTGGCGACGGTGGGAGGGGAACAACAACGGGGGCAAAGAAAAGGGGGCACGGGTCAGGGACGCATGCGCATGCGCACACGTATACTCATCCGGAAGACGTGCTGGACTGTCTGCAGCTACTGGATCTGTCGCAAGAGGCCATCCGGCACATCGTGTCTACGTATCCGAGCATCCTGTTTCTGGACGTGGACAGGCACATGCTGCCCGTCCTGGCCTACCTGTCCGACCTGGGCCTGGACGATGCCGATCTGGCAGGTATCGTCTCGAAGCACCCGTCCATCTTCAAGCCGTCGAACGAAAACGCGCTGCAGTCGGGCGTGGCGTTCTGGACGGGAAAGGGGCTGTCGCGTGGGTCGATCGTCAACCTGATCAAGCTCGACCCGGCTATCTTGGAGACGAACAAGCTGGTGATGCAGATGAAGGTGGACTGGTTGACGGAGCACACGGGACGTAGCGTGGAGGAGCTCGCGGCCGAGCCGAGGATGTTGTCGGCGAATTTGGGGGCCGTGACGGCGCCACGGATCGCGTGGTTGGTGGATCGGGGCGAGGTCGAGGCCGGGAACATCGACCTCGCGGTGCTGTCGAGGATCGTTGGAACGCGATCAGACGGAGGAGACGGAGGGGATCGTGACACGATGGACGTCGAGCACTTTCTGGAGGCGTTTGCGTCCGACCCGGCCGCGTACGATGCGTTTGTCGGCGCGTGGTATCCGAAGGAATTCGTTCCGTGGCTCGAGAGGAAGAGTCGGATGTCGGAGATACTAGTGCAGCAGGAGAGTGATATGTTTGAGCTCGCAGGCATGGGCGATGCCGGCGACGAGTCGAGCTCTGCCGCGAGCGCGGCCATCCAGGCGTTTGCTGCCGGGAAGGAGTTTGCGTGGGAGCAGCAGATGGAACGAGAGCGCGAGTGGCACATGGCGTGGCACGCGTGGAAGCGCGAGCAACAGAGCGTGGCCGTGGCCGAGCGAGCCATCAAGCGCCACCAGCAGCGCAGCGAAGAGTCGCTCGGCGGCGGCAGTGCAGCGGGGGGTGCGGCGGAAGGGCATTTCACCTCGCAGGAGACGACGCGCGCCGCCGGCGACGGTCTTTCCGAGGCCGTGCCAGGCGGCGATACGGGGGCGACGTGCCTGACGACGGGCGGCGCCGGACATCAGACCACGCATGCCGCCCCGTGGTCCGGCACGCCGAACTCAACAAACGCAACAAACGCAACGAACCACGCCTCCAACAATCAGCGTTCTGTCTTCTTCCTGTCGCGCAAGTGGACGTGCGACTCGATGATCGACGAGGCGCTCTCGCAGGCCGTCGCGGACTGCGAGCAGCTCCCCGACGATGGGTGTCCCGCGTCGGGGGGCGCGGCCAGCACCTTTGACCCCGAGGCGCTGTCTGGCCTCTCTGTCGAGCGCGTGCAGAGCTGTGCCGTCAACCTGCTCTTACTGCTCCGTGCGTCCGAGTACGGCACGCTCGAGCCCAGGGTGTTCAACGCGTGGGCCGCCAGGTCTGGCGTCGCCGCGCCCGAGCTGACGGCCGCCAAGGCCATCGTTTCGTCCAGCGGCGCGGCCTTCGTCCGCAGCGAGCCATCATGGAAGTATCATTCCGTCCCTCAAAAGGTGTGGCGGCTCCGCGACACGGCGTTCTTCGCCCCCGGCTTGCTCCCCGTGCGCGACACGCGCGGGAGCCGCGCGGTCGCCGACCTGGCCGATCTCATCCACAAATCGCTGAGACAGAACCCGGACGCGCCCATGACTCGTCTGGAGATCTCAGAGATGTACGATAACAAGCCAGAGTTCCAATCAAAGCGGATGCGGTTCGCGATCGGTCTGCTGCTGGAACAGGGCATGGTCATCCAGCGCCGAAGGCGTGGCATCGCCAGCGGCCCCATGGAGCTCGTCCTGGCCGAAGGCTACATTCGAATGAACGCCACGTAGATGTTGTAGTATATGTTCTTGTTACTGTCGCTACCCAAGTACCTACTTCTACCCCAGTTTTTCGAACAGCTCGTCGGCCCTGTCCAACCCGCTGAGGTACGCTCCGAGCACGGTCCCCGGCTTTCCGCTCGCCGCCTCCCCGGCAAACAACACCCGCCCGGCAGCCTCCCCAATCGTCTGGGTGATGTTCTTCGGGTTATCCACCGCGTAATAGGAGTACGCCCCGCGGCTCCACGGATCTTCGTACCAGCGAGTCGCATAAAACTCCAGCGGATCGGGGAGCGTCGGGTAGATCACCCGCAGCGCCGCCAGCAGCTCGGCCTGGAGCTCGGCGTCGTCCTTCGTCTCCAGATCCTTGGCAGTATCCGCCACGTTGAGCGCCACCAGGACGGGCTTCTCCATCACCGCGTCGTAGTTCAGGTACACCTTCCACTCGCCGCTCATGGTCTCCATCGTCTGCATGATGAAATCCTCCTCGGCCCAGTAGGACGCGTCGTAGACGAGGATCGCCTTGTCGAACACGCCGAAGCCCATGTCCCGGATGGCCTCCCGCTTGGCCTCCGGGAGCTCCGGCACGTAGTTGATGTTGGACGCCTTGAGGCACCCCAACGGTTCCGTCGACAGCACGTACTTGGCCGTCAACACCGAGCCGTCCTGCAGCGTGACCGCGACCGGCTGGTCGGCATCGCTCTGGTCAATCTCCGCGACGGGAGACTCGAGGCGGATGTCCAGGCCGGGAGTCTGCAGCTTGACGAGCGAATCAAACCCGTTGAAGAGAAAGACGTCCAGCGCCGGGAGCGTCTTGGCGTCACCGTACCGGAGCACCGACAGGTCGGTCACGTTCCCGTTGAGCAAGACCTGGAAGTTGGCGTGCAGCTGGACGTTGGCGGCCGGCATCTGCTCTGCCGGAAAGTCCTGCGTCGAATATCGGTACATGTCCCAGATGGAGACGTCCGGAACGCTCGGGTCTGCGTCTGCCGCCTTCTGATAGTCGGTGATTCCCCGACGGAAGGCGCCCAGCCCGGCATACGCGCGCGCCCATTCAATAAGGGGCAGCCTCTGGCCGCTCAAGTCGTACACAGCCCCAGAATTGTAGTTCTGCAGACGGGACAACGGCTCAGAGTTGTTGACAGCCAGGTCAAAGAGCGGGTTTCCAGCTTGACCCTCGTGGATCCACATGGCCCCGAGGTCGACGTTCCCCGCGTAGGGCGTGTCAACCGAGAAGGTACGGCCCCCGACCCGGTCCCTTGCCTCGAGCACGAGGACGTTGTCCACGCCGAGGTCCGCCAGCCGGCGCGCCGCCGTGACGCCCGCCATGCCCGCACCGACGACGATCACGTCGTATTCGGTCGTCGAGGTGGGCTGGGCCCGGGCAGCGACGACGAGAAGGAGCGAGATGGAGGTCATCAGGATTGCCGCGTGAAACGCGAAAAAGCGCGAGCTCGCGCGCCCGGAAGGTTGTTGTTGTTGCATATGTCCAACGAGCATCATACTGTGTAAATATTCGAATTCGAACAAGTGCGAGTACCTTGTACGAGGTTTTTCCTACGGGGTTCGTTGATGACGTGGGAAAACACTCCCGGTGCCTCATCCCTCACCTGCATCTCCCCTCCTCGCTGTCCTCGTCGGCCCTCTCCGGACTTTTCTATCGCCCTATCGCCCTATCGCCCTATCACCTTGTCGCCTTGTCGCCCTGTCGCCCTGTTGGCCAGCCGGCAAGCTCAGCCGCCAGTCTGCCCTCGCCAACCGACCGACACGTGCCCCCCACCCACCCCCACCCCCACCCCGGCCGAAGGCCAAAACCAGATGAACTCGCAGTCGTTGTCCGCCTCCCGGTCCTCCCCGGGGTCGCCGCCACCCTGCTGCCCGTCGGCGAGCCTCACAGATCAACGTACGGTCCTGCGTGACGCGGATACGCGCCCTGTCCACAACGACGACGACGGCCTCGTAACTCCTCCTCGCACCCGTCAGCGCCATAAAATATTACGTACGCACTCTACCAAGGCCTGAAACACGGTCGAGCCCACCGCCCACGGCTGCAGCTCCGAGTTCCCTGCATTTCAGTTGGTCGAATCCATTCAAATTTCCGCGTCCGTTCTGGGCTCTCCCGACTCCCGAGCACGCGCACGTCTCTCGATAGGCCAGTAGAAATAGTACAGCGCGCTAGGCGGTCTCCACGGCTCGTAGCGTCGTTTCCGACATGGCCCTGGCATCCCTGATTCAGTCGGTTCAGACGGCCTTTGGCGCCTCGGCCGACCAGGTCGGTAGGGAGGACATCGAGACACCGAACGCGGTCCCGTCGACCGACCAGAAGGTCAAGAACATCAAGTCGACGACGAAGCCGCCCACAGGAAAGGTATCGCCGACGTCCACGCTCGACGGGACTCGCAAGAGCGCCCGTCGCACCTCGGACGTCTCCCATCACTCTTCCGACGCCACGGACTCGGAGGAGGAGACAAATGCAAACACAAACGGAAACGCAAGCGCAGCCGCAAACACACGTTTCTGCGTCCACCTGACGCCGACCCGCCAAGAGTTTTCCCGTCCGTTTGCCGAGTACATGACTGCGTTCTTCAAGAAGAACCCGGACTGCCCGTGCGTGCGGGTCACGCCTCCCGCGGGGTACAAGCCCCGCCGCAAGCAGCTCCAAGACAAGGACATGGAATCGCTGCAGATCAACGCGCCGATCAAGCAGCACGTGTTTGGTCGCTCCGGGGCCTACATGGCCGTCCTCGAAGAGCAAAAGGCGATGACGGCCGCGCAGTATAAGGCAATCGCGACCAAGAAGGACAGGCAGCCGCCGACGCGCGGCCAGTCCGGGGTCAGGGAGGAGAGGGACAGGGAGATGGAGTGTGGGCAGGGCCGCCAGCAGCAGCAGGACCTCATGGAGCGGTCCTTCTGGTCTGGCGTCACCCTCAACCCGCCCATCTACGGCGCCGACACGGTCATGAGTCTCTTTGACGAAAAGGTGAGCTGGGGCTGGAACTTGCGCAACCTGGGCTGCCTGTGGAAGGAGTACAACGTGCCGCAGATTGGCGGCGTGACCACCCCGATGACCTACTTTGGCATGTGGAAGGCGTTCTTCGCCTGGCACAAGGAGGATTTGGACCTCTATAGCATCAACTACCTGCACGGTGGCGCGCCCAAGGTGTGGTACTGCGTGCCGCCCAGCGAGTCGGACAAGTTTGACGCCATGGCCAGGCAGCTGTTCCCAGAGCTCGCGGCCGATTGCGGTCAGTTTGTGCGCCACAAGAACGTCCTCATCTCGCCGAGCCTGCTGCGGACGTTCAACGTCAACTACGTCCAGGCCGTCCAGCAGCCGGGCGACTTTATCGTCCTCAACGCCCAGGCCTACCACTCGGGATACAACCTGGGGTACAACACGGCCGAGGCGGTCAACTTTGCGTTGGAGGACTGGTTGGAGATCGGGAGGGACTGCGAGCAGTGTCGCTGTGGTGCGCTTGACGAGGGCGTGTGCTTGGACATGAGCATTTTCTTCCCCGGCCTCTACAGCAGCGAGGAGGAGGAGGACAGTGAGGCGAGCGACAGCGAGGAGGAGGGAGAAGAAGGCGAAGACGAAGACGAAGACGCGTCTTCCTCGGATTCGGAGGAGGACGAGGAGGACGAGGACGGCGTGGAAGACGGCGACGAGGAGGAGGACGTGGAAATTGACGACGAGGTCCTCCCGCCAGTCGTACACAACAAGGGCAAGAAGCGCCAGCGCCAAACGCCTGCCCCCAAAGCCCCGAAGAAAGCCTCGAGCCGCCAAAACCAACGCGCCCACCTGGCAGCCTACCTGCCCCCGCCCAACCCTTCCAACCTCCCAATCTCCCTCCCCCGCGAGGCCTGCCACGTCACCTGGGGCGCCGTCGTCGACCCCAAGCCCATGGCGCTCGTCCCGGCGGGTGGATACCAGGGCACGATGACCCTGGTCCACCGCCTCGAACGCCCCGCCTCCAGGGCCGACTCTGCCTGGTTCGGCGTCCTCGAGATGGACCAGGACGGACTGTACGTGCCCAAGGGAGACACGATCCTGGTCCAGTTTGGCGGCCCCAACTCGCCCAAGCTCGTCGACGTGCGCCTGCAGTGGACCTGTCCGGAGACGAGAAGGCGCGGGGCCTGGAAGCTCCGGCGGGGCGCCGGAGGACGAGGAGGAGGAAGCTGAGTTGAGAGAATGAATGCTTCCCGCATGTAACGTTACATATATATACTAGTATATATATGCTAGTATAGCCGGCTATATAGCCAATTGGCTTCTTGCAAGAAGAAATAACCCGGTTTCGGGAGTCGTCGTGTCGGGAAGAACCCACCACGACGATACCATACACCACATCATCATCGTCGTCTCGCCCTCGTTGGCCTCGTCTCTCTCTCTCGTCTCTCTGTTGCGCGAATTCTGCATCCGGGAGAATCCCTCCGGAGGGATTCTAATAAACGGATCCGTTTATTCATCTTCGGCTTCATATGGCGCATCGGCTCGTGCGGGACGAGGAGAAGGAGGGATGGGAGCGGAGCGACTTCCCCATCGTGTGCGAGACGTGCCTGGGCCCGGACCCGTACGTCCGGATGCAGCGAATGGAATTCGGCGGGCAGTGTCACATCTCCGGCCGTCCCTACACCGTGTTCCGCTGGCGTCCTGGCAACGACGCGCGCTACAAGAAGACGATCATCTGTCAGGACGTGGCGAAGGCGAAGAACGTGTGTCAGGTGTGCCTGAACGACCTGGACTACAACGTCCCGGTCCAGGTCCGGGACCAGGCGCTGGGGGTGTCTGCGGAGGACAGCGCCCTGCCGGAGAGCACGGCGGGGCGGGAATTTGCGCTCAACGCGATGGCTGAACAGGGATTGTTGGCTGACAAGAAGCGGTTCGAGGCGGTGGGCGCGGGGAAGGCGGTGCTGGAACGGCTGAAGCGGGATCCTGGGAATTTCAAGCGGAACAGGGCAAAGATATGCAGTTTCTTCGTCAAGGGGACGTGCACGCGCGGCGCAGAGTGTCCGTATCGGCACGAGATGCCGGAAGAGGGGCACGATCAGGGGTTTTCGTTGAAGAACGTCCGTGCGAGGTACCACGGGGTGGACGATCCGAATGCGAAGAAGATGCTGGACCGGATGAACGGGAAGGCCAGCGACTCGGGGGCGACAAGGTCTTCTCTGGAGCCTCCGGCGGACAGGAGCATCGCCACGCTGTTTGTGGGCGGGGTGGGTGAAGGGGTGAGCGAGGACGACATCAGGGCGGCGTTGGGGGGGGCCGGGGAGTTGAAGAGCGTGAAGAAGCTCGGGGCGAGGAAGTGTGCGTTTGCGACGTTCCGGAAGCGGGAGGGGGCAGAGGCTGCGATGCGGGTGCACGGGGCCGGCGGGTTGCGCGTGGCGACTTCGGACAAGCCGCTGACGTTGTTGTGGGGCAAGCCGAAGAAGGGTGGCGAGGCGCAGAAGGACAAGGATATCAGAGCGGTCGGGATCGGGGTCGGGTCGGGGGGCGGGAAGTATTCGTCGCAAGCTGCAGACAGGGACGGGGCGGCTCTGGAGGAGGAGGAGGCAGGGGAGAAAACGAAGACGAAGAAGTCGCGTCGGTAGTGTTTTGTAAGGGAATTGACGCATATTTTACACGTTTTATAGGACTGGCGTGGCCATGAAGCACATTTGCGGACGACGACGTGGGCGGGAGTCGTAGCAGCAGTCGGAGAATCGACGCAACCACCGAGAGATCGAACTAGAGATCGTCGAGACCTCGACGATACCCCATATGCTGTCGCTCATCCAGGAGGTCATCTCGGCGTTGACGCCGGCGAAGCGGACGCATTCCGTGCTCCTGTTGGGCATGGAGTCGTCGGGGAAGACGGCGCTCTGTGCGGGGCTGGCCCGGCTGCTCGACGAGCGCAGACGGGAAAAGTCGTCGTCGACGTCGATGTCGACGTCGGGTTCCCCGCCCGTGCTTCCCGTTCCCGTCACGACGAGGACCCTGGGGCAGAACGTCGTCGAGCTGGAGACGGCGTCGACCGCTGTGACGGTGTGGGACGTGGGGGGCAGCGAGGCGATCAGGCCGATGTGGAAGCACTACGTCGGGGAGGCCGACAAGATTGTCTACGTGATTGACAGTCGGTTGGGGGCGGGAGAGATCGAGGCTGTGATTGATATTTTGCTGGATGTCGAGCGGGTGGCCGCGATCGAAAACGGCGGAAACGGCGGCGAGGCGTCGACATCTGCAGATGGAGACGAGAACGCCGACGCCGACGTCGACGGGACGAGGCACACGAAGCCCGTGCTTGTGCTCGCGACCAAGATGGACGCGTATGATGGGCACGAACGTAGCAGCCCGCAGCTGTCGTACAAGATGGACGACGTGGCCATGGCCGCGCGGTTGGAGGCCGTGGCCTCGGCGTTCACGAGGAAAGTTGACGAGAAGCGGGAGCGGTGTGGGGCGCTGTTTGATGTAGAGTATAGCATCAAGTGCCTGCCCGTGAGCTGTACGTGGCGCGACGTGCTTTCGATTTCGACCGGCGCTCGAGCACCAGGTGACCAGGTGACATGTCACGCGCTCTCACATGCGCTATGCGCTTCACGCTTCGCGCTCCCTCCAGGTATGGACGCCGAGATGCTGCAGGACGTGCTCGACTGGCTGCTCAAGTGAGACGATGTGGATCTCCAGCATCAAAGAGCTCGGCCTCGGTGACGCACCCGTCGCCGTCCCCGTCGAGCAAGGCATCGACGTCGGCGGCAGACGGCAGCTCGGCAGCTCGGCAGTCGGGGCGGAAAAACGTTGGCCATGACGTCATAAGTTGGTACCATAACGTCACAATTTCCAGTCAATCCGTGTGGGCTTCCGTCATGTGGAAGTTTGTTCTCATCGTCCTCGTTGCTATGCTTGCTTTGGCGAGGTACGTGCGTGCGGGTCGTCCAATCTCAACTAGATTTCGTCCTTCTCTCGGTTTCATGAAACCGGGTGATCAGCCTCGAATTCTCTCACACACATACGGTTTTGTACACTGACAGCGCGACCGTCACCCAGTGCATCAATGGCAAGTGTTATGTTGACGCCTGCGGTGGCGCGGGATGCAGCCTGCTTACCGATGCCGGATGCCTCTGTGCCGATGGCTCGCTGGCGGTGTCGTCGGCGGCGGGGTCGTCGGCGTTGGTGACGCTCTTCGGAGCGCTCCTGGCGATGGTGATGATGGCTTAGTTGAGCGAGGCGCGCGAGTGCGCTGGTCGAGGTGCGCGAGCGAGTGGGTGAACGGGCAGCGGGGTGACGGACGGCATCGGTCTTGACCCCTCTCTGATGATCTCTCCGGTCACACGCTCTCTTTCGTGACATCTGTAAGCTCTGAACTGACCGCGAGAGACAGCCAGGCGGACTGACAGACGGGTGGAGAGAGGCGCGAGAGAGAGAAGAGCACGCGGCCCTGCTCGTCGACCAAGACGCACGCTCTCTGTCGCGTCACGAACGAGTTCTCCGCCCGTGTCTCTCTCAAGCCAGGCAGACGGATATCTCGTACATCCGGAAACGCGCACGTGGACAGCAGACAGACAGACAGTCAGAACAACAGAGCGGACGCCGGATCAACAGAATTCCCTGAAGGCAAATTCCCTGAAGAATTCCTCCATGTATCGGCAGGGTTACGGCGCCGGCGGTAATCAAGCCAATCCATACGGTGCTGGATATGGTGCGGGCGGGTATGGGAACGCGGGAGCCCCGCAGGGAGGCTACGGGGGCCCACCGAACCCGTCTGGCTTCAATCCCACGGGCGACTCGGCGGACAACAAGAAGGCCGGTAACGACCCGCTGCTGGCCCTCATCCGCTGGTTCAAGGCTCGCTCCGACAAGGAGCGCACGGGCGTCGTCGGCTTGGCGGCGCTCGCGGCGCTGGTCCTCTTTTACTTGGTGGTCGAGGATCACGACACGCTGTTTGTCCTGAGTGAGATCATTCACTTTGTCGGCATCGCCGTGCTCGGATTCAAGCTGATCAAGCAGCAGAATTCGGCCGGATTGAGCCTCGGAAGTCAGGAGCTGACGCTCGTCTTCCTGTTTCTTCGGATGTTCTGCTCTCTCGTCATGGAGTACGGTAGGTGTTGATCTCGATCGATCGATCGATCGATCGACGTGCGCTCGTCCTTCGCTCGCCCAGAACCAACGCTCGCTCGCGCTTTGTGCTTCGTGCTCCGTGCTTTGCTCACTCGCTCGCTCATTGCGTCGCGTCATCGTCAGACGTGCACACCCTGCTGGACCTGATGTCGTTGGGAGCGACCGCGGCGGTGGTATACGCGATGCGCGGTCCGCTCAAGGCGACCTATCAGAAGGAGTTCGATTCCATGCACAACCTGATGGTGATTGCCCCGTGTTTATTGCTGGCCGTGTTTATCCACCCGTCGACCCGTCACAACGTTCTCCTGAGGATCATGTGGGCGTTCTGCGTCTACTTGGAAGCCGTCTCCGTGCTACCGCAGCTGAGGATGATGCAGAAGTCGGGACACGTGGAGAAATTCACCGCGCATTACGTTTTCGCGCTGGGGTTGAGTCGGTTTGTGGCGGCAAGCCACTGGATCCTCCAGCTGCTGGAGGGCAACAGCATGTTGTACCGGAGCCTGACGAGCCTTTGGCCTCTCATGGTGCTGGTCTCTGAGATTGTTCAGACGGGCATCCTGGCAGACTTCTGCTGGATCTACGTCAAGAGCTACAGGAGCGGGAGCGGTACGTCTCGGAGCCTCGCGACCCGTTGTGGTGTGTGTGCGTGTGTGTGCATTCGTTCTCACTCGTTCTCGCTCGTTCTCGCCCGTTCAGGAAACATTGTTCTGCCGAGCGTGGGGATCGTCTAGAGTGGTACATTGTAAATCGGAATTCCGATGCCTTCGAAGACAAAACGAAAGACCACGCGGCGGTCTCTCCTTTCCCCCTCCCCCTTCCCCTTTCCCCGTTCCCCTATTGAATGTTTTGGAGTCCGTCGCGCAAGGTTCCGGCGTGCGCGCTCGTCCTCGAGCTCGCGGACGGCGAGCATTCGGAGAAGAACGCCTCGTGGGCTCAGACGCATCGGATACAACTCGAGCGCCTCGCCTCCCCGGAGGAACTCGAGGCGACGCTGGAGAAGGAGCTGTCGGCGCTGCTCGACAGCACGAAGAGCAGATCGATCGTCGGGGTGGCGCTCGAGTCGTCCATCTCGAACTGTTCGCTGCCCGAGTCGCTGCGGGGCGGGGCGCTATGGCGGAGCCCACCGCTGGCCAAGTACAGCGATGGGCTCCGGGGCATCCGGTCGATCACGAGCAACGATGACGTGGACTCGCTGTTTGCCGAGCGTCGCATGCATTCGTTCGTCGGCCTTCGCAGGCTGGACCTCTCCAACTCGAACCTGTCGTCGCTCTCGGGCTCGGAGATCAAGTCGTTGACGCAGCTGGAGCACCTGGATCTCTCCGATAATTCGCTGGCGATACTCCCCAAGGAGCTTGGGGCTATGCCAAACCTGAAAACGCTCAGGTGTCAGCGGAACAGCCTGACGATCTTGCCCGGCGAGCTGGGGCATTTGAGATCGCTCGAGACGTTGGACCTGCGGTGGGTATTGACTCCCTATTTTTTCGATTTACACACGCGCAGCTCGCATGAATCTCGCTGAGATGCCGGTTTGCCGGGATGCTGGGTCGCTTGATGGCCGCGCCCCTTCCGACGCGCTCACTCACTCACTCTTGCGCATCGTCGTTCGCTCGTTTGCCAGGTCCAACCGGCTGTCGAGTATCCTCATCTCCTTCGCCAATCTGAAGAACCTGGTTCGGTTGGACGTCGACGATAACCCGCTGTCGGCGTTTCCGGACCTGTCTCCGTGCACCAGCCTCAAGTCGCTGGCCTTTGGGTGCGTGTCGATCGATGCGATCGACTCGACGGATCCACGACGACAACGGGTCAAGGTCGTGACATCGTTCGACCGACAGCAGTCGTCTGCCGCGTTGGTCATCAATTTTTGGGGGGCGCCGAAGGACGTGGATCCGGTGCAGGAATTCTACGATCTGGCACTGCGCGGTTCGACGCATCACCCGCTGATCATTCGAGGCCTCGCAGCATTGATCGAGTCGGCGGCGATGAAAAAGGAGTTCTTGAAGAATGCGCAAGCGTTGGAGAAGGTCGCGCTCATGTTGTTGAGCGAGTGCGACGAGGTGGTGACGACCGCGTGCTCGGTGCTCGGATTGTTGAGCGAGTACGACAGGCAGACGGCAGACCGGATACTCAATAGTCACGGAGATATCCTGTTGGGCTTGTGTCGGGAAAAAGAGGGCGTCAACGGGGTGCACCGGCAGGTGGCTGGCCTCAAGACGATGGAGACAATCACGCGGTTTTCGTCGGCCGCAGACCACCATCGGTTGGAGGAAAAGCTCGTGTCGTGGGCACTGGCGATGGCAGACGGGTGGGATGCGCGCTGTGGTGATGGTGATACTAATGACGGTGTGGGCGATCAGATGAAGGTCACGTTGCTACGGACGCTCGGAAACCTGTGCTGCGGGTCGCGGGAAGGGCCGTTGTCGTCCTCGACGACGACGACGAAGCCACCGTCGTGGCGGGACCGGCCCGACTTTCACGCGTTCGTCGCTAAAGTGGGCGGATTGGAGACGGACTCTGGGTATAGGGTCTCTGGGCCCGTCCACTTGTCGGTGAAGCGTCTGAGGAGCATGCTCGGGCTGCACGGCCCGCCGCGCCATCCGGGCGGCGTCCGGGTGCTATCCCTGGACGGTGGGGGAATGAAGGGTCTTGCGACGATCAGAATGCTGCGCGCGATCGAAAAGGCCACCAACAGGCCGCTCCGAGAGATGTTCGATTTGGTCGTGGGCACGAGCACGGGCGCGCTGTTGACCGTCGCGCTGATGGTCAGAGGGTTCAGCCTGGACGAGTGCGAGGCGGTATATAAGGAGGTGGGACATAAGGTATTTAAGCACCCGGTGCACTCGAATTCGGATTCGACCACCGGCAGCCCCGAAGGCGGCAACGGCGACGGGACCGGGTCAAAGGATGCCGCGGCGGCAGCAAAGGCGACAAAGGCGGCAAAGGATCCCGGTATCAACAGCACGAATACCACCAATACCAACAAGGACGCCTCGTCGTGGGCGAGCGTATTCTACCGGTCGCTCACGTCAAAGACCGACTCGGTTCGGGCGGCACGATTTGAACTCGACCCACGTGCGCTCGCACGCCCCGACTCTCTCACTCGCGCTACGCGCTTCGTTCTCCAGGTCGTCGTCGGCTGCAAGCACGATACGTCGACGTACGAGGAAATTTTGAAGGAACGCTGCAGCATGGAGAGCATCGGGCCGTACGCCATCGAGTCGATGATCGATACGAGCGCCCTCGACGTGCCCAAGATTGCCCTCGTGTCGGCGCTCACGAGCGTCTCGCCCGTGGTCCCGTTCATCTTCCGCAACTACGAATACTCGCGCGACGCGCCGGCGGATAAGACCCGCGTCGGATCGTGCTCGCACGCCATATGGGAGGCGGTCCGAGCGTCGTCCGCCGCCACCTACTACTTGGACGGTGCGTACCTTGACCGACCTGTGCTCGCCCTTTGCGCGCCCAGCCTCACCGCTCACTCGCGCTACGTGCTCCATCGCTTTCTCTCTCTCTCTCTAGGGTTCAAGTGCGGCGGCCGGACGTTCGTGGACGGTGCGCTCATCGCCAACAACCCGTCGCTCGTGGCGCTCCAGGAGGCCCACCGGATCTGGCCCGACGAGCAGATTGGATTCCTGCTCTCTGTGGGCGTGGGATCGACGCCCACGACCGACAGACAGGAGGGCATCTCTTCCTATCTGGACACGGGATCGGCCTTGCTCGAAAGCGCCACGGACGTCGAAGAGGTCCACCGCGCCATGGAAGTCGTCGGCAACCTCGTCCCCGGCCTCCAATACGAGCGCCTCGCTCCCTGCGACGCTCGCTGCGACATGGAACTCGACTGTGCGTACTCAAACTCGTTGTCCGACTCGCTCTTCTCGACGCTCACTCGACGCGCACACGACGCTTTGCTCGCCAGGCGTCGACCCGGCCAAGTGGCGAGCCCTCGAGGCCGCCGCGGACGAATACATCTCCCACGCGGGCGACACCTACCACCGCATCGCCGACGCACTCTCAAACTGAATGTTACACCCACCCACCCCGAGTCTAGTGCTTGAAGTGCCTCACGCCCGTCGTCATCAACACGACACCGTACTTGTTGCAGCAGTCCACGGCGTCCTGGTCCCTCATCGAACCCCCCGGGTGCACAATCGCCTTCACGCCCGCCTGACACGCCTTCTCCACGCTATCCCCCCACGAGAACGGGAAGAACGCGTCCGACGCCAGCACACTCCCCTCGACCTCATCTGCCGCCTTTTCGATCGAAATCTCCACACTCTTCACCCTATTCGGCTGCCCGCTCCCCATACCCAGCAACCTCCCATCCTTCGCAATCGTAATCGCGTTCGACTTGACGTGCTTCACGCACAGCCACGCGAACTTCAAGTCGGCCAGCTGCTGCGCCGTCGGCTGCACCTCGCTCACACACGTAAACTCGATATCCTCCGGCGTGAGGCTATCCGCCTCCTGACTCAGCCACCCCGAGCTCACCTGCCTGAACCCAACCCCGGACGGCGCGCGCTGCTTGGCCTCCAGAATCCGCAACGTCTTGCTCTTCCCCTTGAGCACCTCGAGCCCCTTCTCCGTGTACCCCGGCGCAATCACAATCTCGTAAAACATCCTCGTCTCCCCGTCCGTCGGCGACCGGAACTCCCGAATCTCCCTCGCCATATCCTCATCGATCACCGTATTGAACGCCACGATCCCGCCAAACGCACTGATCGGGTCCGCCCGCACCGCACACCGATACGCCTCGAGCAAATCCCGTCCTTCCTTCGTGACGCTCACCCCGCACGAATTCGTGTGCTTGACAATCACGCAGCACGGATCCTTGAAGTCAGACGCCATACTGAACGCAGCCTCCGCGTCCAGGTAATTGTTATAGCTCATCTCCTTCCCGTGGTGCTGCGTCGCCGACCCCACCCCCCCAGCGTTATGCTCACGCAGGCTCTCGTCGCTGTAGATGGCCGCACGCTGATGCGAATTCTCCCCATACCTCGTCACCTCCTTCAGCTTCATCGGCACGGTCACCTCGGGCTGCATCGCTTCTTTATCCACCTGCTGCCACAGCCACTCTGAAACCAATGCATCATACGAACTACAATGCTGAAACGCCTTCCACGCCAGATACGTGCGCTTCTCCTGATCCACACGACCAGCGGCAACCTGCGAGAGAAAGTCCTCATAGTCGGACGGATCCACCACGACCGACACGTGCGCGTGGTTCTTGGCCGCCGCACGGATCATCGCCGGACCCCCGATATCGATATTCTCCACACCCTCCGCGTACGACACGCCCGGACGAGTCACCGTCGCACGGAACGGATACAGATTGACCACAAGCACGTCAATCAGGGAGATACCGTGCGTCGCAGCCGCGTCCATATGCGCCGGGTCGTCCCGCTTTGCCAACAGCCCACCGTGCACCCCCGGATGAAGCGTCTTCACACGGCCATCCATCATCTCCGGAAAACCAGTCAGCTCTTCCACAGATTTACACGGCACCCCGAACCCCTCGATCGCGCCCTTCGAGCCCCCCGTGGAGACGAGCTCGTAGCCGGCCGCGTGCAGGCCCTTTGCCAACGTCTCCAGATTGGTCTTGTCCGAGACAGAGATCAAGGCGCGCTTCTGCGCAGTGGCGGCCTACAGGGTAGGGAGGGGGAGGAGGGGAGGAGGGGAGGACGGGAGGAGGGCGTGAGGAGGGCGGGCGGGCGTGACTGCATGCCTTGGCGGTTGCATCACGTACCATGCTCACGCAGCGCAGAGACGCCATCCGGCCGTTCCTGGTCGATCCACCGCGCGACAGTACTGTTCTCTTCGGGATCGTCGACTGAGCCGAGGACAAACGGGCGAGACGAGGAGACGAGGAGGAGGCGAGCGGGAAATGAGAATTCACGGCGAGCGATGAATTTTTGAAAACGAGCGTCGGCGGCGTGCGTGACACGAGCGACAGCATCTTGATCGTATAGACAGGTACAACAATACGTGTGTACTATGTACTATGTGTGTGTCTGGAGGTCGCCTTGGAGTGGTCATTTGCGCTCCGGGCGGCGAGGCAGCGGGCGTATGTCGGAGCGGAGGGCGCGGAGGGAGGACCCGGCGTACGTCGTTACCCGTCTATCGCATGTCGCCTATCGTCTGTCATTCGAGGGCTCGAGGTATCCGAGGCGCCCGAGGTGGTGAAGGGCTGGCGGCCGTCTCCGCCTCTGTCCGCTCCCCGTGGCGGCCGCCGGGATGAGGAACGAGGACCAGTCGCGAGGAACGAGGACCGACTCGTAGACGTGACGACGTGACGACGAGACGACTCGTAGACGAGACGACGTGACGACGAGACGACGTGACGACGTGACGACGTGACGACGTGACGACGTGACGACGAGACGACGTCTCCGACTCGGCTCGTCTCCACGACACCATTCCGATTTCTTCTCCCCGATGGGCCAAAACCAGTCGCGTACCGTCCCTGCGCGCCGTTCCAATCGCCGCGCCCGCTCCAATCGCTCCAATCGCTCCAATCCACAATCATCAGAGTCATCGTCATCGCACACGGCCACCGCGAACGATGATGACACCGCCTCCTTCTACAAGCTCTTTGGGTTCCGTCCGACCGTTCCCACGGACCTTCGGTTCACCACCTACGTCACAGTCGCCACCGCCACCACCGCCGCCACCGCCGCTACTGCGACCGCTGCCTCTGCCTCGGACACCCGTTGGCACGTATGCGAGTCTCCGCACATCGTGGACTATGGATCCGTGACATTGTCGGTGGGTGCGTGGCTGGATATGATGGTGGGGAAGGGTGGGCGAGGGGGGGACAGGGACGGGGACAGGGACGGGGACAGGGACGGGGACGGGGACGGGGAGGGCTGT
>Ga0181584_10000656_pt1 | contig 25125 bp, 27 predicted proteins | sample 071ome_30_FD_132462 | JGI IMG/M metagenome (GOLD analysis project Ga0181584, IMG submission 132462) | Coastal salt marsh microbial communities from the Groves Creek Marsh, Skidaway Island, Georgia - 071406AT metaG (megahit assembly) | ecosystem: Environmental > Aquatic > Marine > Intertidal... | reverse complement strand
TCAGGAAATTTTCAATATGACGCGGAAAGCCCAGCGCCTCGAAACGCAGGCCAAGCTCGGCTGTCATCTCAAAACCCCATTGCACATCGCGGCGCAACATCCAGTCATCATCGGGAATATCCTGTATCATGGGACGTACCGCACGGAATTTTGGATGCCCTGCCAGCCGGACAAGTTCAGCCCTGTGCGCCTGATTTTCGAAATCAACCCATCCGGTTACCCCGGCAATATGCGGCGTCGCATCTGCTATTCCAAGCATATATTCTGTTTCATAAATGCTGGGCGCTGCCTGAACAAGAATAGTGGCTTCAATGCCGGCAGCAGCAAGGTGGGGTGCAATGTCAGCCGGGCCATAGGCCCGGTTTAATATATCATTATCCTCTGGTATCCATCCATAGTCCCCGCGTGCCGGCTGCCAAAAATGGTGATGCGCATCAATTTGCATATCTGTTCCTCCTGGATAAATCCCTGAATAGATCATAGATCGGGCAAGCCTAAAAACTAAGGGTTTTTTTAAGTAGAAGCCCTTTATCAGATAGGCTATTATCACACCATTTTTAAAATTATCCGCCCGATAGAAATGGTCATCCAACAGGCTGTCTTCTTGTCGGATATCGCTTGTTAGTCCAGGGGAATAGAGTGAGTATGCGCCTTTATCTTGATAGTGCCAATATGGATGACTGGCAAAAATGCGCGCCATCAGGGCTGGTATTCGGTGTTACCACCAATCCGCTGCTAGCAAAGCGTGCAGGTCTGAGCTATAGCCATATCAACTGGTCAGAAATGGTAGGGCTGGCCGCCCAATTGGGGTGGCACGAAATACATATCCAGCTTACCGAAAGTGACCTTGCCTCTGATAGCAAAGCCAGCCAGCTTTACGCGTTGGGAGAGGCTTTTAATATTGATGTTGTTTTGAAAATACCGATGAATGACCGCTTTATTCGCGCCCTGCCAAAAATACGGCAAAAGGACAAAAAAATCCTGATGACGGCCTGTTATGAAGCCAAGCAGATGTTTGTTGCCCAAGCCCTGAGAGCAGAATATATCGCCCCTTATTTCGGGCGGATGGTTGAGGCTGGACTGGATGCGCATAACGAGCTTAAGACCATGAAAGCCATTGGCGATAGCTGTGATACACCCTGCCGTATCCTGATAGCCTCTGTGCGTTCTGTTGAACAAATGTGCCAGCTTGCCAGAGATGGTCATGATTGTTTTACCCTGAACCCTGATTTGATAACAGCGCTTGTCACCAGCCCTTTTAGTGACAAGGCCATTGCAGAATTTGAACAGGCGGCAAGAAAATGATAGCGATTGGCGGGGAAAATCTGATTGATTTTGTAAATAGTTCTGTCCAGGGCGGCTTGCCAGCCTATACCGCCTATCCGGGCGGATCGCCCTATAATGTGGCGATGGCCGCAGCCCTGCAAGGGGCCGCAACAGCCTATTTAACCCCCATTTCCACAGACAGGCTGGGGGATTTACTGGCAGGCAGGCTGGAGGAATGCGGTGTTCACCTGACAGGCGGGCGAAGCGACAAGCCAACCTCGCTGGCTGTGGTTTCCTTGCAGGACGGGATACCCTCATACGGGTTTTATCGCAATGATACAGCAGAAAGACAGGTCAGCGCCCGTTTTCTAGAGGCGGTGATGCCAAAAGATGCCATTCTGTTTCATGTTGGCTCTCTTGGCTTGATAGAGGGTGATGATGCAGCGGCCTGGGAAGATAAATTTGTTGCCTGGCATCGTTCTGGCCGGTTGACCAGCCTGGATCCAAATGTTCGCCCCTCTCTGATTTCCGATGCTGATGGCTATCGCCGGCGCATCCGCTCTATGATGGGCAGTGCAGATATCCTGAAATTAAGTGATGAGGATTTGCTCTGGCTTTATCCCGAACATGATTTTGAGGCGGCGTGCCTGACCTGTTTTGCCGATAGCAAGGCCGCGCTGACTGTCATCACAAAAGGGGCAGATGGGGTGGTAGCCAAATCCGGGGCGCAGATGATTAGCCTGCCTGCTTTTCCGGCCAGACAATTTGTGGATACGGTCGGGGCGGGCGATACCTTTATGGCCAGCTTGCTGGTCTGGATGCTGGAACAGGGCGTTACCCGCCGCAAGGATATTGAAAATCTGACACAAAACCAGCTGGAAAATGCGTTGAAAAGAGCGGCGATCGCTGCTGCGCTAAACTGCGAGAAGCAAGGCTGTCAGCCGCCAGGCGCCAGGGATATTGACAGGCTCATCGCCTGAGATGTTCTGGTGATGTTTTTCGACTGGGAAATGCTTTCTAGCCATGGTCGAATTCCGGATCAACAGGCACTTTCATGCCATTTACCAGATGATTGGTGCGTGCCGCAAGCGATACAATAGACAAAAATTCGCCATATTGTGCATCGGTCATGCCTTTTGCACGGGCGGCAGCGGTATGTGAGTGGATGCAATAATCACAGCTATTGGCGATTGAAACAGCTGTATAAATCAGCTCCCTCGTCAATGGGTCAAGGTGGCCGGGGGTTCCCATAACCGCCTTTACATCGCGCCATGTTGCCTCAAGAAGGTCGGCATCAAATGCAAGGTAATGCCACAAATTATTGATGAAATCATTGCCGCGCGTCAGACGAATATCATCAAAAACCGCTTTAACGCGGGCATCTGTTTCAGGATTTTCCGTTTTGGTAATAGTAGACATCTGCACCCCTTTTTCTATGTTTGCAGGTAAATATAAGAGCTCTACCTTGCTGTGATTTAAAAGATTAACGGCATGATGATTGATCAATTTTTCCTGCCGAAAGGCAAGAAGAACCTGTAGCGCAAAAAGCCTGAAACAGGTTTTGGGGCTGTCGATAAATGAATATTGCCGCCCTTAGAACAGGGATGAATTGCCCCGCGCCAGCCCTGCTATCCTTGCATAAAAATAGCACTATATTCTTTATAATAGTCTAATATTTACAATATCTTGACTCTATTTCTGGTTTTTGTTTCCCTAGGGTGATTTTGCCCAGCGGGAATGAGAACAACCGCCTATTGAACATATATCTTGTTGCGCCTCAAGCCTGAATATTTCTGACCTTGCCTGTTGAATGGAAAAAATTAAGGAGACCGAAATATGAACCTTTATCACATAAAAGGACAATCACTTTCAATTATCCAACATGAAGAATTTAAACTTGAGAAGGATTTACAAAAAATTGTTGAGACCAACCTCGAAACCCTTTTCGGCTTCACCTTTGTTTCCAGTGAATTTTCAATCGGTGAATTTAGGCTAGACACGCTAGCCTATGATGAGGAAAACAAGGCCTTCGTAATCATTGAATATAAAAAGAGGCATAGAGCTTCAGTCATTGACCAAGGTTTTTCCTATCTTTCATCGATGCTGGACAACAAAGCAGATTTTATTCTTGAATTTAACGAAAGAGGCACACAAGACCTAAAACGTTCAGAGGTCAATTGGTCATTGTCACGAGTGTTATTTATATCCCCGTCATTTAATCGATATCAAAAAAACAGTGTGAATTTCAAAGACATTCCTTTTGAACTATGGGAAATCAGACGCTTTGCAGACGGTATTATTTCTGTCGACCAAGTCCAGGCTTCATCTAAAGAGAGCATTGAACAAATAACACCTGCTCAGAATAATTCTGTCATCAATCGGGTTTTCCTCAGAAATACAGGTTTACCCTGAAGAAGATCATATCTCAAAATTATCCCCTGCCATGCTTGAAGTATGGGAGGATTTACGCGCTAATCTAGAAGATTGGCCGGATAGTAGCTTCTATGCCCGTAAGTCTTATATTGGCTTAAGGCGTGGCAACAAAACAGTATGCTATATTCATTTTCAGAAGAACGCTCTGAAGATTGCTATATCACGCGGAGAAAAAACAGAAGATGGCGGGCGCAGTGGCAATTTCTTTGATTTGGATGATTATAAAAAACTGGCCATCGAGAAAGACTGGACATTTAAAAGCGGGCGCACTGGGCATGAATACTTAATCACTCTTAAAGGTCTGAGAGATGTATCTTATGTTCTTCAACTGATCGAACAGAAATATAGATTGCTTTAATCCCCCCCTTTTTTAAGGGTTGGCAAGGCTAGAGGGCGGGAAACCAGCTGGCATATTTAAAGGCAAACCAGACCGCAAAATGGCCATACCAATGGATATTGATAAACAGACGCGCGATAAATCTGTGCTCGCCATTAATATTGAAATAATCACAGATTTTATCGCCTGGATTAAACAGCCACACCAGCATCACAGTCCTCCTTTAACTTGCCCTTAACTTATATATGATATATAACTTAAATGTCAATAAAGTTTTATGAAAAATATAAGTTAAAAAAATCAGGCATGAAATATCCCCGGACAGCGCAGAAATAGCCGGCCCTTTCGATACCTTGAAAAAGGGCTTTCCTTGTCCTGAAATATATAGAACAATTTAAAATAAGGGGGTGAGATATTCCTGCCTTCACACCGATATGAGAGGCGAATATGCCGCGACAGAAAAATTCCAATATTACGGGTGTTTTCCTCTCTTTAACAGGCTTTGCACTCTATTCCAGCCATGATGTGATTGTAAAATTTCTGGGTGGCTATTACACCCCATTTCAGATTCTGTTTTTTGCGGTTTTATTTTCCTTTCCGCTGGTTAATCTGTTTATTTTGCGCAATCCGCGCACCGGCAGCTTATGGCCACATCACCCTGTCCAGATGGCCTAGCGCGTGCTGGCGACCACTACCAGCGGTTTTTGTGCCTTTTATGCCTTTTCGGTTTTGCCTCTGCCGCAAACCTATGCCCTGCTGTTTTTGACGCCTATTTTCATCACGGTTTTTTCTATCCCGATATTGGGTGAACAGGTTGGCATTCATCGCGGCCTGTCGGTGGTGGTGGGCTTTATCGGGGTATTGATTGTCTTGCAGCCTACGACCGGCAGCTTTACCACAGGTCATCTCGCCGGTATTGTTGCGGCGATGGCCGCGGCAGCCAATTCGCTTATCACCCGTAAAATCGGGCAAAAGGAAAAAACCTCTGTCATGCTGCTCTATCCCATGTTTGGTAATTTTATTTTAATGGGCGCGGTTTTGCCCTTTGTCTATGTGCCGATGCCCATAGCCCATCTGGGCGCGATTGCGGTGATTGCCTGTCTTGGGTTTGTGGCGATGTTTTGTATTGTTGGTGCCTATAAGGCTTCTAACGCCTCTGTCATTGCGCCTATGCAATATTCACAAATTTTATGGGCAGGGTTTTTTGGCATCCTGTTATTTGATGAAGATATTAGCCAGTCCTTTATCTTTGGGGCGGGGCTTATCATTGCCAGCGGGCTATATATCGTCAAACGCGAATGGAACCAAAACCGGTCTTTACAGCCTGTATTGGGCAATGGCACGTTCCGGCCGGATACTGGTCTGCGCCCGCGCTTTGCCTTGCTGGATTTCTTTTTCAAAAAACCGGGGGCGGCGCGCAAATCCAAAAAATAATATCGGAAATGCCATGCTTGCCTGTTCTGATATTTTTACCTTAATATGGCCAGTCTTCAGCCTTTAGGGCGCGGCAGGCCGCCTGCATCCTTAAAAAGCTATCGGCTATTTTTTCCGAAAAATAACGCCCCCGCAAATAGCCATGCACCAGACCTTCCTCGATATAGCAATGAGCCTTGCCGCCTGCCTGAATAATCTGCCTTGCATAGGCAGGGCCATCATCACAAAGCGGATCGCAGCGAGCAGAAAAAATAACCGTTGGCGGCAGAAAGCTGAACTCTGTTTCCGATAGAGGACCTTTCTGTTTGTCTGGCTGATCTGTGCCCCAAAATTGCTGGCCATACCATAAGATTTTTTCTCTGGTCAAAAGCGGGGCATCGCCATGTTCAATATAGCTGCCGGTTGTGACATCCCCGCCCAATGTGGGATAAATCAGCAGTTGACCCAGCAAGCCGGGCAGTTTTCCGGCCAGGCGATGGGCAACAGAGGCGGCCAGCCATGCCCCGGCACTATCGCCTGCCAGTAAAAACGCTCTATTCGGAAAAGCCTCGCAAAAATAGCGGGTCGCTGCCAGCGCATCATCCAGCGCTGCCGGATAACGATGTTCGGGCGCAAGCGCATACTCTACCGCCATCAGATCCATCTCTGCCCCGGCGGCCAGATCGGCACAAATACTGTCATGGCTATCAAGGCTGCCCACCACAAAACCGCCCCCGTGAAAATACAGGATAGCAGGCTGACCCTGTTTGATATCTGCCGGATTATACCAGCGCACCGAAAGAGTGTTCAAACTATCGGCAATTGGTCTTATCACATCATCTTTTGTAGTCAGCCCCGCCGGATGGGGTGCAGCAAAAGAAGCGCACATCTGTTCATAATCGCTACGCATTTGCTGCAGGCTGGGCGGCGCGCTGCGTTTGGGATAACAGCTTGCGGTTCGCGCAATAAACGCCTGAACCTCTGCATCCAGCAATTGGTCATATTTTTTCCCGGACATGACAGTTTTCCCTTGCCTTACCGGCGTTTAAAACAAACAGGCCTCTCTAAGCCATATCAGATTAGCCCGGTCTTATATATCGATTTTTTCGACGGTTATCTTTTTGCTATCAGCTGATACAGGGTCTGGCTAAACTGATAGCCGGGCTGAAGGCTGGCAGCCAGTGCCGGATCAGGCTCGATAATATGGGACAGGCGCGGCGAGGTGCATATATGCGCGGGCGAATGCCCATCTGCCAGCATCGCCAGTCGGGCGGCTCCGATAGCCGCCCCAATATCAGTATTTTCCGGCACGCCAATTTTACATTCCGTCAGGCTGGCAATAATAGAAAGCCAGTAATCATTTTTTGCCCCGCCCCCTGTGGCGATCAGCATCTGCATATCCTCCGGGCTATCCAGTACCGCCATCGCATCTGCCAGCGCAAAAGCCACCCCTTGCAATACCGCGCGGGTTAAATCTCCTGCCCCGTCGCGGCGGGTGAGACCGAAAAAGCCCCCTTTGGCGTCCGGATCATTATGGGGGGTGCGCTCACCGCTTAGATAGGGGTGGAAAACCGGCCAGCATTTAGAATTATCTTCAGGGCGCATCTGTGCCAAAAGGGCCGGTACGGGCTGGCCGGTTATTTCAGATAGCCAGCTTAAACTGTCACTGGCGGACAGGATTACCCCCATTTGATGCCAGCTATCTGGCAAGGCATGGCAAAAGGCATGAACTGCCTTGTCGGCTTGCTCGCAAAAGCCTTGCGTGATCTCAAACACTACCCCGGAAGTGCCAAGTGAGACAAAACCATCTGACGGGTTGCGCAACCCCAGCCCAATGGCGGCAGCAGCATTATCACCTGCCCCGCCGGCTATCACCACCTCGCCTGTCATGCCCCATTTTTGCGCCAGCTCTGGCAACAGGATGGCACTCACCTCACTGCCTTCGACAAGGGCGGGCATTTGCCAGAGGCCTAGCCCACAAATGTCGAGCAATTTTTCAGACCAGCATCGCCGGGCGATATCCAGCCAGAGCGTGCCGGATGCATCTGACATATCCGAGACTTTTTCACCGGAAAGGCAAAAGCGGACATAATCTTTCGGCAATAAAATTGTTTCTATTTTTTGGAATAATTCCGGCTCATGGCGTGCCATCCAGACAGCTTTTGCTGCCGTAAAGCCGGCCATCACCAGATTACCGCCTATTCGGGCAAATTCCGGATAGCGGTTTTGCAATTCGCTGGCTTCGGCACTGGCACGGCCATCATTCCATAAAATCGCATCGCGCAAGGGTCTGTCTTGCCCATCCAGTGCCACCAGCCCATGCATCTGTCCGGAAAGACCAATGGCCTTTGTTGCGGCTATTTTATCTGGCTGTTGGCGGGCAAGTTCGCTGATAGCATTATCTACCGCTTCCCACCAGCTGGCCGGTGCCTGTTCCGACCAGCCCGGCGCCGGGCGCGAAACCGATAAAGGCCGGCTGGCCACACCATGTTCATGCTGTTCTGCATCCAGCAAAACAACCTTTATCGATGAGGTGCCAATATCAATGCCAAGATAATATGTCATTTGCTATCTCCTGCCCCATTTTTTCAAATGTCAGGTTGAAGAGGAGCTGACCAGATAGGCCGTAATAGTGTGTTCTATCCCGTTCTGATAGAGGCTGGAGAGCGCCTCTTCAAAGGCAGAGGCAAAGCGTTCTTCTTTTTTCAAATCACCATAAATATGACCCATTTCCAACCAGAGGCGCGGGGCGGTGCGCGATTGCCGGGCTGTTTGGACTAGCATTTCCCAAGAGGGATCATTTGCTTCAATCACACTGCCATCCTCGCGCATCCCCAAACACATCCGCGCCCAGATTGCCTCTATCAAAGCAAGGCCTGTAATAGAACTATTTTCTGTTAGCCCATCGCGCAGGGAAGGCAGGATAAAACCAACATGGCGGGCGGCCCCGTCAAAGGCCACGCGCCGCACGGTATCTACAATCGCCTCATTGGCAAATCTGGTGCTGATCAGTGCCAGATAATCAGAAACATTATGGCCAGGCGGCGGGGTAATATGGGGCAAAACCTCTTCTTGCTGGACTTTGGCAAACATCGCACCGATCAGCGGATGGCGCATGGCTTGTGATATTGTATGCAAGCCCATAATTTCAGCCGCATTTGCCAGAATCTGGTGGCCGCCATTTAATATGCGGATTTTTTGCGTTTCATGCTGATGGACATACCGTGAAAATTCTGCCCCCACCTTGTCCCAATCCGGACGGCCGGCACAAAAATTATCCTCAATAACCCATTGGCGAAAATCTTCATGTGTGACAGGGGCGCTATCGTCTATGCCCAGCTTTTGTACCAGCGCCAATTCTGCCGTACCCGTTGCAGGAACAATACAATCCACCATCGAATTTGGAAAACTGCAATGGCTGTCAATCCATCTTGCCAATTCTGCATCGCCCAGCTCGGCCAGCCCGATAATTGCCTGCCGTAAAATAGCACCATTGCCTTGCAGATTATCACAAGACAGCCCGGTAAAGGGCGCAATCCCCCTATCGCGGCGCAAGCGCAGAGCCGCCACCATTGCCCCAAAAGCCGTGCGTGGACGGGCGGGGTGTTTGGCATCATACAGAATATCGGGATGGGTAATATCCAGCTTGCCCGTGGCCGGATCCTGATAATATCCGCCTTCGGTAATGGTCAGGGAAACTATCCGAATATCCGGGTCGGCCATCGCTTTTATCAGCGCATGATTATCTGCCTCAACCGGCAGATAATCCAGCATTGCCCCGGTCACTTCCATTGCCTGACTGCCTTTGGCGTCCAGCTCAATCAGGGTGGTCAGGCAATCCTGTTTTAACAGGCGGGCGCGCATATCGCTATCTGCTGGCCGCACTCCGGCCCCGATAATCGCCCAATCCATCGCCAGACCCTGTTGCATCAGCCGGTGAATATACCATGCCAGATGGGCGCGGTGAAAATTGCCGACCCCGATATGGATAATCCCTGCCTTTAACTGGCTGCGGTCATAGTTTGGTGTTTTTACGCTGGGTGGCAAGATAGATAGCGTTTTGTTGCCAAGGGCTATCTCGCCTGTTTCCTGAATAGAAAGTTCCATTAACTCATCCATTGTCCGCCATCGACATTATAGGTTTGCGCGACGATATAATCTGCTTCCTCGCTGGCCAGAAAGATAGCCATTCCGGCCAAATCTTCTGGCCTGCCCATTCTGCCAAAGGGGACGGCCTCTCCCACTTCTTGTTTTTTCTGTCCTGGTTTTTTATTTTCATATTTTGAAAAGAACGCATCTACCCCGTCCCAATGCTCACCATCGACCACGCCCGGAGCAATCGCATTTACATTGATGCCATGGCGGATCAAATTCAGCGCGGCAGATTGTGTCAGGGAAATCACGGCTGCCTTTGTCGCGCAATAAACTGCGACCAGCGGCTCGCCGCGCCGACCGGCCTGGCTGGCCATGTTGATAATTTTACCGCCCCTTTTTCGGGCGAGCATATGGCGGACAACTGCCTGCATCGTAAATAAGGTGCCGGATACATTGATATCAAATGCGCGGTTATAATCCTCGCGGGTAATGTCAGCGATAGGGGCAGCGGTAAAAATAGCCGCATTATTTATCAAAATATCAATCCCGTTAAATTCGCCATCCACCCTGTCAACCGCCGCGTCAATACTGGCCTGAGAGGTAACATCCATTTCGACCGCGATAGCCCCATCACCAATTTCCTGAACGGCCTGGCGGGCACGCGCAATATCGATATCGCCTACCGCCACCTTTGCCCCTTCACGCACAAAGGCTTCGGCAAAATGACGCCCGATGCCGCGTGCCGCCCCGGTGATAAGTGCCGATTTTCCTGCTAACCTGTTCATGAAATACGCAGACCCTTATCATCAAATTTATGCAAATGCGCCTTATCCGGTGTTAAATAGACCTTTTCGCCATAGCCAAGCTCTACCTCGCCGCTGGCCCGCACCGTCAATGGCTGGGAAAAATCCGGACAATTAACATGAAAAAATGTGTCTGAGCCCAAATGTTCGGATACACCAACCACCCCTTGCCAATCCCCGCTATCAGCAGAAATGCCGAGATGTTCCGGGCGTATTCCGATGGTATGTGCGCTATATTTTTGGGCTTCGCTGCCACCAAGCAAATTCATGCGGGGCGAGCCAATAAATCCGGCAACAAAGGTATTTTTCGGGGTATGATATAGCTCAAGCGGACTACCCACCTGTTCGATCACCCCGGCCTGAAGGACGACAATTTTATCGGCCATCGTCATGGCTTCAACCTGATCATGGGTAACATAGATCATGGTGGTTGCCAGCCTTTTATGCAGCTCGCTTATCTCCAGGCGCATACCCACCCGAAGGGCAGCATCCAGATTGGAAAGCGGCTCGTCAAACAAAAAGGCGGTTGGCTCGCGCACAATGGCCCTGCCGATGGCAACACGCTGGCGCTGCCCCCCTGATAGCTGGCCGGGACGCCTGTCCAGATATTCCGTCAGGTTAAGGGTTTGTGCTGCCTCTTCTACCCGTCTGGCTTGCTCGGCTTTGTCTATCCCTGCCATACGCAAGGGAAAGGCGATATTATTGCGAACCGACATATGCGGATAAAGCGCATAGGACTGGAACACCATTGCCAGTCCCCGTTCAGCCGGGGCGATGGCGGTTGCATCCTTGCCATTAATTAAAATCTGGCCTTCTGAAACATCTTCCAATCCGGCAACAAGGCGCAGCAAGGTGGATTTACCACAGCCAGACGGGCCCACAAACACAACAAATTCGCCTGTTTCAATTTCCAAATCCAGGGGCGGGATAACCTCAACATCACCGAAACGTTTGGATACTTTTTGTAATTGTATCTGCTTCATTTTTAATTTTCCTATTTTACCGCCCCAAAGGTGAGGCCGCGAACAAGTTGTTTCTGGCTGAACCAGCCCATAATCAAAATCGGCATAATCGCCATTACCGAGGCCGCGCTCAGCTTGGCATAGAACAAACCTTCGGGGCTGGAATAGCTGGCAATAAAGGCGGTTAGGGGAGCCGCCTTGGCAGCGGTCAGGTTCAGTGTCCAAAAGGCTTCATTCCAGGCAAGAATAACATTCAATAATATTGTAGAGGCAATGCCGGGTATCGCCATCGGGGTCAGCACATAGAGCAATTCTGAGCGCAAATTTGCCCCGTCCATGCGTGCAGCTTCCAAAATTTCGGCCGGGATTTCCCGAAAATAGGTATAGAGCATCCAGACAATGATCGGCAGATTAATAAGCATCAAGACCACCACCAGACCTGTCCGGCTATCCAGAAGCCCCAATTCAATAAATAACAGATAGATGGGATATAACACCCCTACCGCTGGTAGCATTTTGGTCGATAACATCCACATCAAAATGCCGCGTGTACGTTTTGAGGGGACAAAGGCCATCGACCAGGCAGCCGGTATTGCCACCAAAATCCCCAAAAGGGTCGAGCCAAGCGCGATAATCACCGAATTGGTGAAATGTTTGAAATAGTCTGATCTGTCCTGTACCACTGCATAGCTTTCCAGCGTCCAGACAGAGCTTAAGACTTCCAGCGGGGTTCGAATGGCATCGCCCTCTGTTTTGAAAGACAGCACGATAATCCATAAAATCGGGAAAAAGATAACTAGCCCCACCAACCAGGCAAGGGCGGTATTCAGCATTTTTCGCCGGTTTGAAACAGCTCTTGCCATAGATAGCCCCTCCCCTATTTATCCAGATTCTTGCCGACAATCCGCATCAGGAAAATCGCCACAATATTTGCCAGAATAATGGCATAGACCCCGCCAGCAGAGCCAAGCCCTACATTCTGGCTTTCCAATACGCGCTGAAAGATCAGATAGGTAAGGGTTTTTGTCCCGAAGGCCCCGGCTGTTGTAACAAAAATTTCAGCAAAAATAGAAAGCAGAAAGATGGTTTGTATCAGCACCACCACCGTTATCGCCCGTGCCAGATGCGGCAGAATAATATGCCAGAACCGGCGCAGCGACCGTGCGCCATCCATCTCTGCAGCTTCCAGCTGTTCTGTATCCAGTGACTGAATAGCGGTAAGCAAAATCAGCGTGGCAAAGGGCAGCCATTGCCAGCTAAGGATTGTAATCAGCGAAGGTAGCGAGGCATGGCTTAGCCATTGTATCGGCTCTGCCCCGAAGGCGCGCCAGATATGGGCAAAAAAACCGTTCACAGGATCCATAAACATATTTTTCCAGACCAGGCCGGAAACAGTCGGCATCACGAAAAAGGGCGCAATAACCAAAATCCGCACCGCGCCCTGTCCCCATAAGGGCTGATCCAGCAGCAAAGCCAGTGCAATGCCCAGCAATACCGTTATTGCCAGAACGCCGCCAACAATGATCAGGGTTGTACCAACCGCAGGCCAAAAAGAGCTGGAAGAAATAAAGCGAATATAATTATCAAACCCGACCCATCCCAAATCGCCACCGCGAAGGGGTAAATATTTCTTGAACGAAAAATACAGCGTCAGGGTTAAAGGGACGAGCATCCAGCCAAGCAACAAGATGGTGGCGGGCGCGATCATTAATCGGGCTATGGATCGAGAATGCTGTGTTGCCACGCTCACCCCTCCGGCGGTTAGGCTACCTTACCATCAAAAATATAGCGTATTACAAATAGTGCGGCAGAAATAATAATTAAAAAATGGTTAAAAAAATTAAGGAGGGGAGAGGATACACCCTCTCCCCTTTTAGGAGGAACTGTTTAGCGGTAGCCAGCAGCTTCCATCGCATCATTGGTAATGGCCTGTGCCTTTGCCAGCGCATCTGCAACAGATTGCTGACCAGCATAGGCAGCAGAAAACTCTTGGCTGACTTCAGTTGCGATACCGGCAAATTCCGGAATAGCGGCAAACTGAATACCCACATACGGGCTTGGGTCAACTGTTGAGTTATTTGGATCAGCTGACAGGATTGAATCCAGAGTCATCTGTGCAAAGGGTACATTCTTATAGTTAGGGTTTTCATACAGAGATGTACGCGCACCCGGAGGCACATTTGCCCAACCTTCTTTGGAAGCAACCAGCTCGATATAGCCATTTGAGGTGGCCCATTCGATGAACTGCTTGGCGGCGGCTTCTTTTTGTGTACCAGCCGGGATGGCCAATGCCCATGCCCATAGCCAGTTTGACCGTACACCCATGCCATTATCCGGTGCCAGCGCAAAGCCTACCTTGTCAGCAACAGTTGAATCTTTCGGGTTTGTGACAAAAGAAGCGGCCACTGTCGCATCGATCCACATACCGCACTTGCCTTGCTGGAACAGGGAAAGATTCTCGTTAAAGCCGTTTGTGGCATAACCGGCAGGCCCTGAATCTGTCATCATATTCACAAAGAAGTTCAATGTGTCTGACCACTCTCTGGTGTCGAACTGGGCATTCCATTTTTCATCAAACCAGCGTGCGCCAAAAGAGTTGGACATCGCTGTGATGAACGCACCGCCCTCACCCCAGCCAGCCTTGCCGCGCAGACAGATACCATTAATATCATTATCGCGATCTGTCATTTCACGGGCTGCTTTGGCAATAAATGACCAGGACGGGGCTTTAGGCATGGTCAGACCAGCTTTTGCCATCAGGTCTGTCCGATACATGACCATCGAGCTTTCACCATAGAAAGGAGCGGCATATAATGTGCCCTCATGGCTCAGACCGCCTGCCATCGCGGGTAGAATATCGCCCACATTATAGCCTGCGCTGAGGTCATTTAATGGCACCAGCCAGCCATTTTTGCCCCAGATTGGGGTTTCATACATACCGATGGTCATAATATCGAACGCACCGCCCTTGGTGGTGATATCGGTTGTGACGCGCTGACGCAGCACATTTTCTTCCAGAGTCACCCATTCAACCTTATGGCCTGTCTTTGCCGTAAAATCATCTGTTAGACCCTGCATTCTGATCATATCGCCGTTATTCACTGTCGCGATTGTCAAAGTTTCAGCAAACGCCGCACCGGACGCTAGAAGCGACACGCCAGCAGCAACTGAAATAAGTTTATTGAAACGCATTTTGTTCCTCCGTTATGTTAATGGGCAAGTGGAACAAAAACTTTTTCCCGCGTCAATATTTTTTTAACGCGCGTAAATAAATAGTTATATATCAATATCGTATTTTTTACGTTCAGGCAGAATCCCGCATCACCAGACGGGCGGCAAACAGCTTTTCCTCGCGCGTTGCCAGCCGGCCACCGGCCTCAATCAATTGAAATAATGCAGATAAGGCGTGCTCAGAGACTGATTCGTAATCATGGGCAGCAGTCGTAAGCGAAGGGCAGGTATATCGGGCATAGGGATGGTCATCATGCGAGGCCACCCTTATTTCACATTTTTCCTCCCGGCCGACACTTATCCCCATTTCATGGCAGGCAGATAAAAACCCTATGGCCAGCCGGTCATTGCTGCATAATACCGCATTGGTTGGCAGGGCTTTATCGTGCAAAATTTTCAACGCACCTTGCCGGCCGATTTCCTCAAAGCTCCAACCCTCGCCCTCTATCTGGATAACATAGGGCTCAAGGCTTAATCGGTTCATAATCTCCAGATAGGCAAGGCGGCGCTTATTAGCATTGGGATTGGCCGGATTTTTCATCTCAAAAAAACAGGGGGTGTGCCCTGTTCTGCTCACATATTCAACGGTTTGCGATACAAAACTAAAATTATCAGACCCGACAAATGCTGCGCCCACCCCTTCGATATTACTGTCAAATAAAATAGTCGGCACATCCCGGCAAAAGGCCTCAATATGCTTTCTGTCAGAGGTTCTGCCCAAAGGGGCGAGCAATACACCGGCCGGTTTTAACGCGCGCAGATTATCCAGAATGGCATTTTCCAAACCCTGCTCCCCATGCGAGGAAAACAAAGAAGGGGTATAGCCGTCCGCGATGCAACGCCGCTCCAGCATACGGGCAATTTCAGCAAAAAACGGGTCGGCCAGATAGGGCACAACAATGCCGATTGTCTTGGTCAGGCGTCTGTTTTGATTGATAGCATAGATATTTGGGCGGTAATCATATTGCTTTAAGGCCGCCTCGATTCGGTCGCGTGTTGAAGAGCGTACGCTATCCGGATCATTGAAATATTTCGATATTGTTGGACGGGAAATGCCAATCAGCGCTGCAAATTCCGCCATATTTCTTATTTTGTTATCTTTCATAGCCGTCCGAGTTGCCCCCCTAGCAGAGGCGTAAATTCACTTGACAATTTGTTACCAATCCATGCAACCATTATTAACGCGTGTAAAGTTTTGTGCAAGATAACTTTACATTTTTTGGGGAAAGAAGCCGTGTCCAATTTGGATAAATCCACTATTCAGCCACCACAAACCATCTTCGGGTCGGCAGCAGATACCGCCCGGCTGGCCAGTGAGATAGAAAAATTGGCAGCCGGGCAGGCACGAGTTCTGATCGCGATTGCCGGTGCGCCTGGTAGCGGTAAGTCCACTTTTGCCGAACATCTTTCCAGCTATCTGGGCAAAAAGGCATCTGTTATTCCAATGGACGGGTTTCATCTGGATAACAGCGTTCTGAAGGGAAAGGGGCTTTTCTCTGTAAAGGGCGCCCCCCAGACCTTTGATTGTGCGGGCTTTGCCGGGCTTGTCTCTGGCATGAAAGAGGGGACAATAGAAAAATTTCCCACCTTTGACAGGGCGCTGGACAAGGTCATACCAGAGGGTGGACAGCTATCCAAAGAGGCATCTATCCTGTTATTTGAAGGCAATTATCTGTTATGCGATCTGCCAGGCTGGGCAGGGCTGGCAGATATGTGGGATGCCGGCATCTGGCTGGATGTACCAATAGATATTTTGCGCACCCGTCTTGTTCGGCGCTGGCGCGACCACGGCCTTTCAGACAGGGAAGCGATAAAGCGCGCAGAAGAGAATGATTTGAAAAATGCCCGGCAAGTTCTTGCCCATGCCCTGCCGGCAAGATGGGTGATTTCACAAAAAACATAAAAAAGGTCAAATGGGTAGTATATCCCGGACGTCCTTTATTTTGAAAACTGCCAGGAAAGGCAATGAGATGAGCTACAATATCGCCATAAACGGGTTTGGCCGAATTGGCCGGAATATTCTTCGCGCCCATATAGAACGTTCAGACAAGACCATCCAGATAGGGGCGATCAACGATCTTGCGCCTATAGAACACGCCGCCTTTTTGCTGGAATATGATAGCGTGCATGGGCATCTGGCCGCAGATATTCGCCATGATGATAGCCATATCTATATCAATGATTTGCCGCCTATCCGCTATATACAGCAAGGCGATCCAGCAAAACTGGAATGGGGGGCGCTTGATATATCCATGGTGATGGAATGTACCGGCCGCTTTACCGCTGCCGAGGCAGCAGGAGTGCATATTCAAAAAGGGGCATCGCGGGTGCTGGTATCTGCCCCTTCTGCCGGCGCAGATAAAACCATTGTATATGGCATTAATCACCTTGCCATCACCGATACAGACAAAATCATTTCTGCTGCCTCCTGTACCACAAATTGTCTGGCGCCCATGGCCAAGCTGGTACATGAAGCCTGCGGCCTGCAACAGGGCTTTATGACCACTATCCACGCCTATACAGGCGATCAGCGTCTGCTGGATGCAGAACATAGTGATATGTATCGTGCGCGTGCAGCCGCTATTAATATGATCCCCACCACCACCGGGGCGGCACGGGCTGTCGGGCTGGTTCTGCCTGAACTGGTGGGCAAGCTGGACGGGGTAGCGATACGCGTGCCCACCCCCAATGTATCCGCGGTTGATCTGGTCTTCATGCCTGAGCAGAAAATTACCGAAGAGGCCTTGAATGACCTGTTTCGCGCAGCAAGCGAAGGCGCATTAAAAGGGGTGATGGCGGCAACCGATAAAAAGCTGGTATCGGGCGATTTGAATCATAGCCCTGTATCTGTGACCATGCATTTAGATCAGACAAAGGTGATGGCCGATGGTATGGTCAGATTGTTTGGATGGTATGATAATGAATGGGGCTTTTCCAATCGTATGCTGGATATTGCCTGTTATCTCAGTCGCTAGGAAAAATATTTTATGCAGCGTGCAACAAAAATTATAGCTACTTTGGGGCCTGCTTCTGCTGACCCGGAAATCATCGAAGCCCTTGCCCAGGCAGGGGCAAATCTGTTTCGGCTGAATTTCAGCCATGGCAGCCATGAGGATCATGCAAGCAGGGTGAAATCCATTCGCGCTATAGAGGAAAAGCTGGGCACAAGGCTGGGTATCCTGGCTGATTTGCAAGGCCCCAAATTTCGCATTGGCGCGCTGGACACCCCGATAGAGCTGACAGCCGGACAGGGATTATGTTTATATCTGCCAGAAAAGGGTATACCTGAAGAAGCGGCAAAAATGGCCGCAGCGCCCTTGCCCCACCGGGAAATATTTGCTGCCCTCAGCCCCAAATCAACCATTTTAATGGATGATGGAAAAATTCAGCTTTGCGTGGACAAGCTGGGCACGGACTATGCGCTTACACATATTGTACAAGGCCAAACACTTTCCAGTAAAAAGGGGGTTAATTTACCTGATGCGCAGCTGGATATCTCGCCGCTTACCCCGAAAGATCGAGCTGATTTGGACTTTGCGCTGGGGCAAGGGGTGGATTATATCGCGCTGTCTTTTGTGCAAAAAGCCAGCGATATTCTGGAAGCCAAATCGCTGATAAAGGGTCGGGCGCAAATTGTCGCCAAAATTGAAAAGCCTTCTGCCTTAAATGAAATTGATAATATTATCCGCGCCACAGATGCGGTGATGGTCGCGCGCGGCGATTTGGGCGTGGAAAGTCCGGCAGAACAGGTGCCGGCTATCCAGAAAAGGCTGATTGCCAAATGCCGAAAGGTAGGCAAGCCGGTGATTATCGCCACACAAATGCTGGAAAGCATGATAACAGCTGCCACGCCCACACGTGCCGAAGCATCCGATGTGGCAGGGGCGGTATTTGAAGGCACAGATGCGATTATGCTATCGGCTGAGAGCGCGGCGGGCAGCTATCCTGTTGAGGCAGTAACCATGATGGATAGAATTGCCAGAGCCGCAGAAAAACATATCCATAGCCATCCAGAAGATGGCCCGGCGGAGATGGAAGTAGAGCCATCTGTCTATCATGCGGTTGCCGAAGCGGCCGTGCGGCTGGCCGAAACCATTGATGCGGCCGCCATTATTGCCTTTACCGCATCTGGCAATACCGCAGTAAGACTGGCCAGAGAACGACCAAAACGCCCTTTACTGGTGCTATGCCCCGATATTCAGGTGGAGCGAAGACTAACCCTGTTATGGGGGGCGGTCAGTGCCCATCAGGAAGAATCCGAATATGAAGAGGCGGTAGAGGCTGCGGTAAATCTGGTCAGGGAAAAACAGATGGCAAAGACCGGCCAGTCTGTCATTATGGTTTCGGGTATGCCCTTTGGCATTTCCGGCACAACCAATGCGCTTCGTGTTATCGATATCTGATAAAAGGCAAAGCCGGGATTGCCATTGACAGGAAGGCAGATGCGGACAGCTATTGCTCTTACCTGTATCGCAGGAGGACTCTTTTAAAAAAAATAAAGGCCTCGCTATTACACATAGTGAGGCCTTTATTCTTAACACCCTTGGGATAGGCACATAATTTGCAAGATTTCCTCTGTGCGGTATGGTGCCATCCTTTTTCTATCTTATCCATTGCAACGGCATCATGCCGCACAGTTTTAGCCAAATCTTTATTTTTGTGATGGCAGGCCATCTGACAAGGCATCCAAAATAGGGCAATCTGGCCGGTCATTGCCCTGACAATGGGTCGCCAAATGCTGTAATTGATCGCGCAAGGCTTTCAATTCCAATAATTTTTCTTCAATCTCTGCGATTTTTTCCAGTGTTAAGTCTTTTACTTCCTTACTGGGGCGATTTTTATCCTGATAGAGCGATAATAATTCGCGGCATTCTTCTATGGAAAAGTTAAATCGCCTTGCCTTGCCAATAAATTGCAGCTTGGCAATGTCTTCGGGGCGATAGTCACGATAGCCGGTTTGCGGGTTTTGATAGGGAACAACCATACCAATATTGGCATAATATCGTACTGTTTTTACTGTTAGCCCTGCCCGGGCAGCAGCGATGCCGATATTCATTAATCCCTCTTTACTTTCCAGCTGGGGGAGAGTTTATAGTTACAATAACGCAATTAGTCCAATAGATAAAGTGAGTATATAATGGCTGCTATTACTTCAAATCTGGCAATTAACTGGCACTGCCGCCATACTTGGCGCCGGGCATCCTATAATACCATGTGGTGCCTTATCGGCTGTTCCCTCGGGGATTTTGGCACCATCGCCTTTTTCCAGTTTACCGGCATTGCCTGGCCGGTAATGGCGATTATGGCACTGGCTATTATGAACGGGCTGATGACCTCTATCCTGCTGGAGACTATTATTCTCAGCCGCCAGATGGTGCTAAAGCTTGCCTTTAAAACCGCGATTGGGATGTCACTTATTTCCATGATTTCAATGGAAGCGGCAATGAATATCACCGATATAATGTTAACTGGCGGTGCGGTTCTGACATGGTGGGTATTGCCTTTCATGCTATTTGCCGGCTTTATCACCCCCCTGCCCTATAATTACTGGCGGCTAAAGGCACTTGGCAAAGCCTGTCACTAATATCTGGCAAAGGATTATGATATGAAAAAGCCATATCTGATATTGCTGATACTCTCTGTCTTTTTCCCCGCCTGGCTGGGTGTTGCCCATCAGGGGGCAACCGGCATTGTCAAACAAAGAATGGATGCCTTTAAAACCAGCCAAAAACAGCTAAAATCCATTGTGGCCGCCGCCAGGGTAGAAGATTATGGCATCATAGAAAATCTGGCAAAATCACTGGCAGAATGGGGGGGGGAAATGCCGGAATATTTCCCTGCTGGCAGCGATAGCGCCCCTTCGGAAGCTGCCCCTGCCATTTGGTCGGATTTTTCAGGATTTAGCCGCGCAGCAGAAAGTTACACCCAGTCTGCCGAACAATTAATTGCGGCCAGTATAGAGGGTGACAAAGAGGCTGTTGTGGCCGCCATCCGCCAGGTGGGACAAAGTTGTAAATCCTGTCATGCAACCTATCGCCTGGAATAGCCCCCAAGAAACAGCCCCTTTAATCTGGTAAAAACTATTTGAGCCTTGCCAGGGTTTGGCCAATCTCTGCCAGAGCGTCGCTTAACTGGCGCTGGCTTTCCTGTATGGTCTGAAACTGGGTCTGCAAGGAACGTAGCATTTCTTCTCTGGAGATATTTTCTTCTTCCAGCTCGCCCTTATGGCCTTCATCTGCCAGAAAATAGGTTACGCTCACCCCGAAAATTCCGGCCAGCATATTTAATTTGGCCACACGTGGCTCGCTGGCATCTATCTCCCATGATTTCAGCGTTTCGCGCTTGATGCCTGCCAGTTTTGCAGCGGTTGTCAGATTTAATCCGGATTGCTCTCTGGCTTTAGAAATACGCGCACCCAGCGTGTCCTGCAGCTGACCATCAGATAAAATATTTTCGCTACTTTGAACCTTGGCCATGACCGAACCCATCTTTGCACCCCCCTTTGGTTGCTCTTTAAGGGTAGAGACAAGCCTGGCCAAAGGCAAATTATTTCATTGGCAACCGGCTGTGTTTTTTTGAAATCAGGTGGCAAACCAGCTATGTTGTAGCGGATTGGTTAACACATCACGATTAACAATATAGCGCGGCGGCTGATGGGCGGCAAAGGACAGAATACTTCCCAGACCATCGCGCGCGATATTGTCAAAACATTCATCTGTCCAGCACAGGGAATGAGAGGTTGTAATCACGTTATCCATAAATAAAAGCGGGTTATCTGTTTGCACAGGTTCCTGTTCGAACACATCCAGCCCGGCTGCCCGTATTTGCCCGTTTTGCAAGGCTGCTATCAGATCAGGCTCATTAATCACAGGCCCTCTGGCAACATTGATCAGCGCCGCATCCGGCTTCATCAGCGCCAGCTTTTGCCCATCGACCAGATGATAGGTCTGCTCATTCAGGGCGGTGGCGACAATCACAATATCGCTTTTGGCAAATAGCGCGTCTATCTCCAGCTTTTCTGCACCCAGGGCGGCCAGCTCTTCTGTACTGCGTTGCGGATCACACGCGGCCAGATGAAAATCAAACGGGGCGACCATGCGCAAGATTTCCATCCCAATACTGCCTGCCCCCAATACGCCCAAAACCTTGCCTGTCAATCCTGTTCCCATAAAATCGGCATTTTCAGCCCAGCGGCCGGCACGGGTCAAATTATGTTTTTCTATCAGCCGGTGATTGACCGCCAGCATCATTGTGATGGCCATTGTGGCAACCGGGCGGCGCACCGCATCCGGGGTGTTCGTTACCATAATGCCCAGCTTTGTCAGGCCAGCCACATCGACGGAATCAAACCCTACCCCGTGACGGGCAGCCAGCCGCAAGCGTCCTTCATATACGCCATCTTGCGGGGCGAGTATGCTGGCATCCACTTTTTCCAGCATCAGATAAATCGCATCAAATCGGGCGGCATCTTCTACGGTAATATGGGTTTTCCCAGCTTCCATAATGGTGGTATCTATACCCTCATGCTGGTAGAGCTGATCCAGAATATCAGGGTCAAAACAGGGGTTGCCATCAGCGCCAAACAGACCCGCAGAAAGACCAACTTGAAAATGGCTCATCGGTTTTCTCCTTTTTCATCTGCGCTTAATCCATCTATCAGCGCCATGCCGTCTGCCAGTGCTGATTTCAGCAAAACATGATCCAGCCCATAAGCCAGCATTCGAAAGCCATGCGCCCAATATTCACGCGCAAAATCCTTGTTCATCGCCATATAGCCTGCCATCTTGCCATGCGCTTTTGCGGCCGCGATAATACGGGCGATGGCAGCCAGATAATCGGGGTGATCCAGCTGGCCTGCTATGCCCATAGAGCTGGTTAAATCAAAATGACCAAGCCAGAGAACATCTATCCCGTCTATGGCTGCGATTTCTTCTACATTTGCCAGGCCTTTGGCTGTCTCAATCATCGCGATAACCAGTGTGCGCTGATTGGCAGCTTGCATAATATCTATCGGATGGGCACTGCGATAATCATCATGGGCAATGCCAAAGGCGGTTCCGCGCGCGCCTTCTGGCGGATAATAGGCCCGGCGCACCAGATCGCGTGCCTGCTCGGCAGTTTCCACCATCGGCACCATCACCCCATGCGCGCCAATATCCAGCACCTGGCCAACGGTGTTCCCTTCTGTGGTTGGCACGCGTACAAGCGGGGCGATATCCATCCCCCGACAGGCCGCCATCTGGTCTTTGAGCGTTTCAAAGCCGATGCCGGTATGTTCCATATCATACATCAGAAAATCTGCCCCGGCCGAGGCAGCAATAGCCGGCATACCGGTGGAGAAAAACTCGAACACCATCATGCCGGATACATATCCCTTGCCCGCTTTTTTCGGCAAAATGCCTGTTTTATGCTCAAGCGCCATATCAAACGACCTCCCCTCTTAACTGTCTGATATCAGTTTGAGGGGGAAGTCAGCGCGTTGGCAAGCCTGAAATAATAATAGGCTTCACCAGAGATAATTTACAGGCGAGCGCGAACAAACCCGCCTATTTTCAGCCCGATCAGCATCACGGCCAGAAATGGAAAGATACGCGCCGGGTCAAGGCCAATGCTGGCAACCACAGGGCCCGGGCACAAACCTGCAAGACCCCAGCCCATGCCAAATATCGCACTGCCAATAATCAGCTTGCGGTCAATCTGGCGGGCATCCGGCAATGAAAACTGGCTGGCCAAAAGCGGCTTGCCACGGCGCACAAACAAAAAATACCCGGCTGCATTAACCGATATCCCGCCTGCCATAACCAGCATCAGCGAGGGATCCCATAGCCCGAAAACATCTAAAAATCCGGCAACTTTTGCCGGGTTTAACATCCCTGACAGCGCGAGACCAATCCCGAAAATTACGCCAGATATCGCGGCGGATAATAATGCTAATCCCATCTTATTTTCCTTTAATTCTTCAGGCGCCTAAATTACAGAAAATGCCGCAGGATAGTGACTGTGATCACCCCTGCCAGCACAAACACCATCACAGCCGCAAGCGAGCGAGGCGATAGACGCGCCAGCCCGCAAATGCCATGCCCGGATGTACAGCCAGAACCAATAGCTGTGCCAACCCCGACCAGCAAAGCCGCCAGATACAGCATCGCCCCGTCCGCAACGGATACAACATTAATTACATAGAGATCAAAATGGACAAGCAGTAACGGCCCTGCAATTACCCCGGCCACAAAGGCCAGCCGCCATAAAAATTCAAAAGAAGAAGAGGGCGGTATCATCCCTGCCAAAATACCGCTTACCCCCATAACACGGCCTTTGGTGACCATTAATATCAGGGCAGCCGCCCCGATTAGCAAACCACCGATAAAAGACATAAGCGGTGTAAATTCCATCCAGTTAATCGTCATTTATTTTCCCCTTAGCCCAGAGATGGGCACTTTTAAATAAACCTCGTCATTCTCTTCTGCCGGCGGCATATTTCCGCCCCGCATATTCACCTGAATAGAGGGCATAATCAGCTTTGGCATGGATAAGGTGGCATCCCTTTTCTCGCGCATTTCAACAAATTCATCTTCCGAAATACCGCCGCCAATATGAATATTTTTTGCCTTTTGTTCGCCAACGCTTGTCACATAGCCCAGCTCGCGTCCGCCCGGCATATAATCATGGCAAACAAAAATCCGCATCTCATCCGGCTGTGCCAGGATTTTCTGGATGCTTTGATACAGGGTTCGTGCATCTCCACCCGGGAAATCTGCCCGTGCCGTACCGCCATCTGGCATAAATAGCGTATCGCCGACAAAAATGGCATCGCCAATAATATGGGCCATACAGGCCGGTGTATGGCCTGGTGTATGAATAGCCCGGCCTTGAAGATGGCCTATCTCGTAGCTGTCCTGATCTTCGAGCAAACGGTCAAACTGGCTGCCGTCGCGTTCAAACTCCGTGCCGGCATTAAACACCTTGCCAAAGATTTTCTGCACCTCGACAATATGTCTGGATATGGCGATTTTCCCGCCTGTTTTTTCCTGTAAATAGGGTGCGGCAGATAGATGGTCGGCATGGACATGGGTTTCGATAAGCCAGTCAATGACCAGTTCTTTTTGTGCAATATAGCCAAGCATATCATCTGCCAGCTGATAGGAAATACCGCCCGAGGCATAATCCAGCCCCAGCACAGAATCAATTATCGCTGCATGGCGCGTTTCGGCACAGCTGACCACATAGCTGATGGTGTTGCTATCATCATCAAAAAAGGCTTTCACTTCCGGAATATGTACACGCATTTTCTGCCCTCTTAATTTTTGCCCGAACCCTGTGGTTCATATATACTCAGATTAGGTTATAAAAGTTTTGCAAATAATAGGTCAAACAGATTTGCCAGCCTAACGCTCGCATATTTTATCAGCGGTCAAATAAACAGGCCTGTATCAGCGGTTCCAGATGTTTAATGCGCCCCTGTATCGCTTTTAGCAAATGCCGCTCGGACGGGCTTAACCCCTCTACAGCTATTTCTGAGCTGGGGGCAAGGCCGGCCGAGATATCTTTTATCTGCTGGCGTAACAGCAATTTCAGGCTAAATTTT
>Ga0181584_10000645_pt1 | contig 25255 bp, 26 predicted proteins | sample 071ome_30_FD_132462 | JGI IMG/M metagenome (GOLD analysis project Ga0181584, IMG submission 132462) | Coastal salt marsh microbial communities from the Groves Creek Marsh, Skidaway Island, Georgia - 071406AT metaG (megahit assembly) | ecosystem: Environmental > Aquatic > Marine > Intertidal... | reverse complement strand
CTTTGGGGCTGGAATTGCGACTTTCAAGTTCTTGGAAAACATACCCGGAATTACTGTCCACCACGCAATAACTTTGGATGCTCGTACAGGGGGTACAGATGGTCGCTATCTGGTCAGTCGGGAGTTCAATCAATTTTCCAAACCTGCCAACGAGGTCAAGGTTCAAGTGACTTCGGAACCCGGAGTCCCTGATAAGATTCAAGCCCCTCATGATTCAACCAAAAGTAAGGTGACAGGTACAGACCCTGAAGAAAAAGTCTGCTCTTCAAGCAGGACCCGTACTCCACATTCAAATTCCAATAAAACAAAGATCGTCCCTTCTACCCAGATTGTGCCCTACAATCCTGATGCGAGACTACCTGAGCTAAGTAAAGATGGCCATTACATACGTCTGATCTACAAATCCGAACCTGTGGGTAAGATGTCCATCATGGAGATGGTGGACTTGATGGATCTGGCAGCCGCGAACAACCAAAGATTGGGCATCAGTGGCTTACTTTTCTTCTCCCAGCAGGAGTTTATTCAGGTCCTGGAAGGCCCGGCTGCCGAAGTGCACACCCTGTATGGAAAAATCCTGAAAGATCCCAGACATGACAACGCACGGCTGGTGAGTCTTCATGAAATTACTGAGAGGTTGTTTCCAGCCTGGAGTATGAAGAGTATCACTCTAAGTCAGCTGAAGCCCGAACTCTTTGTCAAACTGCAGCTCAAATACCAAATTAATCCGGCAATCTGCCAAAGCACTCCGAAGACCCCTGCTCTTCTGCTGGAGTTTCTCAAGGATATCTACGAAGTTCTCGTTGAGAATTAAAACAGACCGCCTGCACTCAATGGTACAGACGGTCTGTAATTTCAGACTGGTCTAATAATTTATTTCAAGCCGAACAAGGAATTGAACTTCTTCTTGAGAATGATGTGCTCGGGTACTACCCAGTAGTCATCATGCTCTCGAACCAGATTGGTTCCACAGTGAATTTCACCTGCAAGATTGTGGTAAGCCATATCATCAAGAAAATGTGATGTCAGTTTCAATTTCGCCATTTGCTTCTCAATGAAGTCGTTGAGCATTGGCATCTGAGCATCAGGAATCACAAGTTGATCACCCAGAACCAGCATGTTCACCACACCGGGAAGAAGTGCAACACATCGGTAAAGACTGGAACCTGACTTACTTCCACGGAAGATCGTTGGCAAGGAAATCACCTTGATATCTCGATCAGGAGTTCCTGTAACTTCCAGAATTTTAGCTCTCAATTTTTCCACGTTCTCATTAATCAAACGACCAATTGCTCTGTTCAAATCGATCAATCGATTCAATCTTTCCCGAGTCGTTCGACTGTCCTTATTATTGTTGGCACTCTTGAGAATGTCTACGTAAGGACTCAGATCATACTCTTCATAACTCATCTTCATCATCTGGCCACTGTTCAGGTCGGCATGTAGCTGACGAACTGTACTGCGATACTCAGGATTCGTTTGATTCAACTGCTCTTCTGTAGCGTTCTTGATCAAATCAAAGGCCAGAATTGGATCAGACTTAAGGATCGTGTAGCCACCATCAGCACCTTCTGTGGGCACAAAAGTAACATACTCATCCACGTGTCCCACCTGAAGCCAGTGAGTGTCCAGCAAGGCCATCTTGTCACTGGTGTAACCATGCTTGCCAAGGAGGGCTCGCATTTCCGGACTGGATGTTGTTCCCAGAACAAGTACATTGTCAGGGCTGACTTCGATATTGCCGCCGTAATCGCCTTTAACACCTCTTCTTGGATTCTTGATGTAGTAAGCATCCCAGAGGTCAGCGAAGATCTTTGGCAATCCGGCAAGACCACGTCCGCGATTCGAATCAAGAATCAGCATTTGTGGACCTTCTTTGTCCTTGATATCAGCAACGGCTATCTCGCCCCAATCCTGCATCCACTGATCAGAAGTGTAGAAACGATCATTAACTTCTACCAAAGTATCCAGGTCGCCCTGAGCCTGTAGCTGGGAACGAAAAGATCTGGCTTCAGAAGATGAACCTACAATTACATGGACCTTAAGATCCAGCTTGTCCGAACTGCTGTTGATCTCACGAACAGTCTCAATCAACTGATTGACGAATGGCTTCGTGCTGTAATTACGAACTACAATCACTTTCTTGGGAAGATTGTTGTTACTAAGAATACGAATTTTACCAATCTCTCCAGATTGTACCTGCATCAAGTCCGGGGTTGCCCATAGACTCGCAGGAAGGAGTGCCAGGGCCAAGCATAGGCTTCGAATGAACATAAGTCTGTTTCCTTTTCGGTTGAAATATAATATTAATAGCATAAGGAGCAATCCTGTCCTGTCAAGGATCAAATGGAAAGCAGTCACAGAAAAGTAAAGCAGTGTCCATTGCCTGAAATCAGAAAAGACAAATCAGTACCCCGCGAACCGATGACCCGCCAGGATAAGAAACCCATGGATTTCCAACCTCACACAAATCAATAAACCAGCTCAAGCCCGGAGTTATAAACCCCTGAAAAGAATGTCAGCTTAACCGCTGAACCAATGAATCTGCCTAAATCTACAAAACAGTTGCGCAGGACATAAAGGCATCCACGAGCTTTTGAGTTTGCAACGCTCGATCTATCGCCGACTGAGCCTCTTCTCCCTGCGGTGCTTTGGTCAATTTGAGGAACTCTCTCACCATCAAATCTTCCTGTGGCGCTAAATGCTCACACTCAATCTTTCTTGCTTCTGTCAGGGGATTCACTCCTTCTCGAAGCAAGTAATACGGTAAACAATCAGGGTTCTGGAAGGCAAAGCTCTCACGCCAGTCCAATACAAAGTCAGAGAGTTGGATGACTGCATTTTCACCCAGGATGTCCAAATCCATCAGAGTTGATCCAACGCTGTATCCAAAGTCAAAACTGGATGTTAATCCGGAACTGAAGGAAGCAACTCCACTACCCCTAACGATGGCTCCGGTTTCCGGGTGCTTCTCCACAAACCCGGACATCTTTACCAAATCTCCACGCTCGGGCATATACTCAACAATTGCACGCATGTTGTACCAACCCATGTCACCAATGGCTCCGGTCGGCTCCTTATCCGGATTCAGTCGGATATTATTCAAGTCCATGGAAGGAAAGCAGAAGGAAGAGCGAATGGACTTCACTATTCCCAGTGTCCTGGCAATTTCTTCCTGGATTCGTTCTGTTCGAGGATGGTGAGTGAAGTGGGTCGCATCCATAAATGCCAAACCCTTTTCCTTTGCCAACTGACTCAGGGAAAGCGCCGACTCACTGTTTATAAATGGCTTGTCGATCAACAGATGATGCCCGGTCTCCAAAGCCTTCAGGGCCAAATCATGTCGAACCCCTGTAGGAGTTGCCAGATAAATGATCTCACAACACTTTGACTCCAAAAGCGCTTCACAAGACTCAAACACCTCTTCAACCCCGAACTCCTCTGCAAAAGCCCTTGCTTTCTGAGAAGTCCGGCTGGCAACTGCTTGCAGCTTGATGTCCTGATTTCGATTAAATGCTCTGACAAGTACTGATGCTATAAAACCTGCGCCTAAAATTCCTGTTTTCATTTCATTCCTCACTTAATATCCCGAAATCGCAGACCGTCCCGAATTCCACTCCAGTCACTCTCTTTGGGAGGATCTTTTTCCAGCTCCAGGCACCGCGACTGCAAAATCTTCAAGGGGCCATCTTCCGGGAAGTCCCTGAGCAGGGAGTCAATCTTTTGAAGAGCTTTGGAAAACTCCATATTCATGTATAAATCGTAGCTGGCAGAATGCTCTGCAGCCAGATGCTGGACCGAATCTTCAGCATCCATAAAGTCAAGCAACTCGATAATCTCAATGGGTTCCGACTTACCCTTCACGTACACCGTATCCAATGGACGTCGCAAGAAATGATCTTTCACCCTTCCAGCGGTCGTTCCACTGATAATGATATCAGTCCCATAGATTTTGTTGAACCCTTCAAGACGACTGGCGAGATTTACACTATCCCCGATTACCGTGTAATTCATACGCTCCTGTGAGCCCATGTTTCCAACAACGGTAGGACCTGAGTGAATTCCAATTCGAGTTCTAAATATTGGCTTTCGTTCAGCCTTCCATTTCTCTTCCAGAACTCGTAGCCGCTTTAGACAAAGGATCGCAGCAGCACAGGCGTTTCGTTCGTGCTCCAGATCTTTGTGCGGAGCCCCCCAAAATGCCATTACAGCATCACCAATATATTTGTCGATTGTGCCTGACTGAGATTTAATAGTCCGACTCATTTCATCCAGATACTCACTCAAATGGATTCCAAGATATTCAGGGGGAAGCCCTTCCGAAATATTTGTAAAGTCTTCAATATCAGAAAAGAAAATAGTGAGTATTTCGTTTTTCCCTCCAATACGAGCCGTCTCCCCGTTAGCTATCAAATCCTTGACCAGCCTGGCCGGAACATAGGTCTTGAATGCCTGCAATCCGATCCTCAAGGATTCGATTGAATTGGTAATTTCGCTGATCTCCTCAATTCGGGAGTCCACCTTGGTATCCCCTTCAAGATCAAGCTCACGAATAGAATTAAGCTTGGAAGTCAACTCATGAATCGGCTTGGAAATGTTACGAGCAATCAAGGAAATGAAGATTGTTGCCAGGACCAAAACCAGAATTGAGAATATTCTTGTCCTTGTCTACCCAGACATCTTTCATGTAGGCGAGACGTTGACCCAGATCTTCCCTCTGCCGGATCTCCAGGTTGTACATACCCGGAGCCTGAATTTCAGCCCCCACATTCCGTACTGATTCGCGTAAAAACAACCATTGAACTGATCATAGACTTTCAAAACCTGGAAACAGTAGTCCTGAATCTCGGGAATGCTTTTTTGATTCACATGCCCTTCATCAATCATCCTTTCGAACATAAGGAGTTTTGAATCGCCGGGTGCATAAAATCGACTGTTTTATGAATAGCTGTGTTCCCGGCCTGCTGGAAAATCTGTTCCGACGTTTTAAGAGAAGCCTTGTGTCCGAAGTAGCTGTTGAATCCAATAATTACCAGAATCAACAATACAAAAAGTGCGGCAAATGCGGTAATGATGGACATCTTCAGGGAATGTCGATTCGTCTTGCTCATTTCTTTCTCAGGAGTACAGGAAGCAGGTCCGATGGTCTAGCATCCAGGTGTAGTGCTCAACAGGAAAGTGTAGTTGACTCCAACTATATTTTGAATAAGACCCTACAAATCTCATTCTATTAAGCAATATTTGCCTGAATCTGTTTCAGGTGAAATGTCAGTCGCGATAAGATGAAAGAAATGAAACTTCGAATTTGTAAAACCATTACTTGGTCTGTGCTCCTCACCATCCTTCTCGTGAACTCTGGCTTTTGCGCTCAGATCAATAAAACCCTTTCCGCTGGATGGCATATGCTGGCCATTCCCGCCTCCAGCAATCTAGGCATTGTTCAGTTTGCCCAGTCCGAGCTTGGTGGGAACGCAATGAAACTGTGCCAACGAAAACAATATGATTGGTGGTGTACTTCACCAAATGGAGCACTTCAGGAAAGTTGGGACCTTGAAGAGATCGAGGCAAATCAACCCTATTTCGTACAACTTCAGTCCCAGGTTCCCTGGATTCAAAACTACACTACTATACCTGTGGACTGGTCAAATCTCCCCTCTGGATTCAGTCTGCAAGGCAATTTTACCGGTCAAAACATTCCCTCTATAGAATGGAGCCAAACCAATACAGACATTCACAGTATCTGGCTTTATCGCCAGGGAGTTTGGAGGAGCTGGCAAAAGGGAGTCGATTCAACTCGAATCACAACCGCGTATCAAAGTCAGAAATCAATTCGAGTGGAGACACTTAATCAGATTGAGGAGCTGGAGGCCTTCTGGGTACTACACAAGACAAACTGGGTCCCCAAAGCATCTACCAGTGAGATACTAAGCTGGACCTTTAATTCTACCGGGCAAACCCGGACTCTCACTACCGGTCTATTCGCAGGTTTGAGTTTTGAAGCCCTTTCGGTGGACAGAGAGATTAGTGTCACCGTCTCCATAGCGAAGAATCCACCCACCAGCGCTTCTCTTGGCTTGCATATTGAGATGTACCCACTGCACCCCCAGGGACTGACTGCCCGACTTCCATTAAATACCGGAACGCTTGCTTACCTGCGTTCCAACTCTACTCGTTTGGCAGCTCTCAGACTTCAGGCTGATAAGGGAAGTTTCGCCCCCAATGAATTTGTTCATCACAACGATCATTTTGAGTTTAAAGTACGCACAGGCAGCTATTTGATCTGCGATCGACTCTATCAAGCTCCTGACATCGCAAGAATGGAAGTAGTCGCCGAAAACAATCTGACTTTAAACACGAACGACTTCAAACAAGCTACTGGAAGGGTCGCAGTCTTCGTTCATGGCCTCAATGGAAATCCCGAGAATTTCAGCAAAACTGCAGGTCCATTGAACTGGGCAATGAATTACACGGTGAACAATCAGAAATACTATGATTCAATCTGGATTTTTCGCTACCCATCGGGTCTTGATATGTCCACCAATGGCAAACAGCTTCAAGAAGTTTTAAGTAAAAACAGCAATGTCGACCTCCATTTGTATGGCCATAGCAAAGGAGGGTTAATCAGTCGTTTCGCTCATGAAATCCATGGACCAATCAACAACTTGTCTCACTTTGTTACCATTGGAACACCCCATGAAGGTTCTCCAATTGCTGATGTGGGGGCCGTTCTGGGAATCTCGGGCTTTGGTGCCGCCACCGGAGACTTAAGCAGCGCTAGTCCCAACATTACTACTTTAAAGAACTCTCAACTCGTCTCCCAAACCCGCTATCTTTTTCTTGGTGGTCAGGTTCAAAGCTTCCTGCTCTCCGATGGATTGGTTGCTCCATCATCAGCCCTCCCTGCAAAAAATCACAGTGATCTGACTCGAGTTCTTTTTTACAACATCTTTGAGAGTAACCTCAATCTGGTCGCCCATCGATTCGGGCATGAGGGCCTTGTTGATTACTGGAGCGACTCCTCTGCGCTTAACTTTCTGGATCGAGTGGAAACTGCAAATGCTCAAGGTACATTGAGCGCTAGCCCCAATGGCAAGCAGACTCTGGCCAGCTTTGTTGAAAACTGGCTCCAGTAAAGAAAAAGGCAGAATGAAGAGGTTTCTATCATTCTGCCAATCTTTTTGACCAGCCCCTCTGGAGGGGTATCTTTCTAAATATTTTAGCGAGTCAAGATCTCTCTTGCATCCTGAAGCTCTTCCATATTTCTTCTCCACTGGAAAAGCGAGAGAGGATTTGTGAATTGAAGTTCTCCGGTAAAGAGCATTCCTCGAAAGTTACTGATGCTTCTTCGCACAATTCGAGCAGCTCGCCTTTTGGCATGTTGCCCCTCGCCCCACTCCAGAATATCCAAAGCTCTTCTCAACTCCCGAATATTACTTCGAAAGTGATGTCGGGCTTCCATTGAAGCGAATTCCAGCTCATCATGCATGACCATGGAGCGAAGTCCTCTTTGGGCACTGCGTATCTTTCGCATCGCTCTCCACGTGGCGTCCCCATTTCCCGGACCTCTGCTCACTTCTACATCGGATTCTTCAATAATTGAATCCCTCGACTCGCCTTTTAGTTCATAAAGACCCTTCACTGATTGAGTCAAACTCTTGAATCCAACAATGTAAATCTCTCGGGATTCTTTCTTGATAATTCCTATAGAGCCTGAAGTCCTCAGACCACGAATTCCAATCAAGGCTTCTGACGAGAGAGAGTGTACTTTTGAATATTCCGTGCTCTGAGCAATAATCATTTCCAGGGCCTGGGCAACCTGGTCCACTCGCTTTGCATAACGCTGCTCATCAATGGGTACATTATAGTTGATATGCCCCTCTTCTTGCAGAGTGCTAAATTTTGCAAAGGCTGTTAGCAGGCCTTCTTTTACAAGGTTTAGATCATCCTGGGCAAAGTTATGGAAGCTCGATGCAAGCAATATGCCGGTTGCCAGCAATGTTCTCCAATAGTTCATTGTTTATCCGTTTCTTAAGTAAATTTATACGACAGTCTTTGTTCACCTATAGAACTAAGGTTTTTTCCACACCCGTCAACCCTTTTTAGAATAACTGGTCAAGAATTATTCCATTTCAGTTTTTGCTTTCCAACCATCTATAAATCTTGCACACTCTCAACACACTATTGGAGACATTCATGTTGTTCGCAAAAGAAAATCGCAAAGATCTTGCACTATTCGTTTTGAGAATCGGATTTGGATTAAGTATGGCCCTGTTTCATGGCTGGGGCAAGATTACAGGTGGAACGGAGAAATGGATTGGACTCGGCAAAAGCATGGCTATGTTTGGAATTACCTTCTGGCCCGTAATGTGGGGGTTCATGGCGGCCTTTGCTGAATTTGTCTGCTCAATTCTCGTCGCGGGTGGTCTGGGTACTCGCATTGCTTCCTTTTTACTTGCCGGAACAATGATCGTTGCCAGCATCAAGCATTTGAGTTTGCCACCCGAGAGTCCAGCAGCTGGATGGAAAGGAGCTTCCCATGCACTGGAATTCCTTTGTGTTTACATTGCACTAATGATCTCCGGGCCTGGCAAATTTTCCCTCGATTACAAGTTCTTTTCCAAGAAATAAGAGATCCTCAATTCAAGTTTTTTTGATTTCGCTCAGAAACAGGCTGACGTAATTTTTCAGTTGGCCTGTTTCTTTACTATTTTCAAGGCTTCAACGGAGGATCAAGATCATGAAACTAGCAAAATTAGCATTGGCAGGACTCCTGCTAACCCAGCCCTTGATGGCTCAGACGGAAAAGTCTGCCGACTTGAAACTACACGCAAATCAGGAGCAGAAGGCTCAAACAATAGCTCGCAGAATGAAAGACGCCGAGTTTCGTTTGACTCAGTCCAAAGACGAAGCTGTACGCAAGAGACTGTTCAAGCGCTATCTGGAAAGCCAGGCTTTGGAAGAGAGCGGTATCGTTTCTCAGTTTCATGGTGGTGTTGAAGACCGGGGTGGCGCGGTCGCTTTGAAGGCTCTGGTGGAAAGCTGTGTTCGCGGATGGCGTGCTGGAGGAAGCTACTGTCATCATGGCCGGGCCTTGTACAAGATTGCCAGTGGAATGGATCAAAACCTGGGCCAGCTTTTTAGAACCATGGTAGACAACGACGGTGATATTCATAAAAATCATGCCTCTGAAGTTAACCAATACGGTGGCATCATTGATGACTTGTAAAGAGACTACAAGCGTTCCAATGCTCGTGACTTTGTTCGAAAGGCACGCTACTTGATTAACATGCTTGAAGTTGACCGGGATATAGAAGGAGCTGTGCGAGTTCTACGACGAGCCATCCGAAGGTATGAGCGTGAAAACGGTCCGGATGAAGACTGGTAAACCAGTAAGCAAATAAAATAGTAAGACCCGCAGAAATGCGGGTCTTTTTTTTCACTACTATGAGGGCAATTCATTCAATTGAAAGACCAGTCTCGAGCGCGGGTAATCACTGAGTGCTCAGGAGATCGATTGCTGCTAGTCTTTTTCAGAGAGAACAAAATCTCTGGAGGCAAAATAGGCATCATGAATTCTTGCCAGACGTTTTCCCATTCCGGAATAGGAGGAGTTCAAGCTCTCAAGATTCCTGAATTCCCAATCTTTGAATAGCTTCACTGGAAACTGCTGACGTTCCCGACAGATCTCCAGGCATTCCTGGAGCAAAGCTTGAAGATCGCTTGGTTTGAAGCTTGACGTTTGGTACTCCACAGCGCTGACAAACTTTGACAAATCCTCTCTTACACTCAAGCTCTCATGTTCCAGCAACAACCAGGGAAAATAATTCCAAAAAGCCGCTTCCCTCTTTCTGGTCGGTTGATAAAACTGAAAATGAACCTGATCCAGAGCAGGCTCTCTGACTCGTTTCCGGCCTTCACCAGTATTGTGAGCCACAACTCCCTTCGCGTACATGATTCGAAAAGTCTCTCGTCCTTTGTAGTAAGCAGTTAGGTTCACAGTTTCAAACTCAGGTTCAGTGGTTTGCTGCAAAAGAATCTGGGAAGTTGTCTGAATTTTATAGCTGTTATGATGCGGTAACAGCTGCTGGTCCTTCAAGAACAGATAAAGAAATTCGAGCTTTTCAATAGAAACTGGATCAAGACCCGCCGCATATTGGCTTTCAAGCCGCGATCGGTCGATCTCAAATATTGGTTTCTTCTCTTCAATGCCGAACAGCTTTTTTAGATAGTCAAACAACTGAATCCTCTCATACAACCCCAACGAATTGCCCGATCATCCTTCCATCAAAATATACTCAATACCTCGAAGCGATTGGAACAAAAATAAAATGGAATCCTCCACATTACAAATCTTCGAGATAGCGGCAGAAATAGCAATAATTACAATTCTTCAGGGTAGTCGGAGAAAAAGAAAAATTTTGAATTTAAAAAAAATTGTAACCCTTCTTCCCTGTGCTTCATCCGTATCAAAAAGGAGTCAATTATGCACAAACTGAAAATACTAATTTTATCCATATTTGCCAATGGCATGGTGAACGCTCAGGAATTGACAGTAGAGCTACCGGTAAGCTCCCATGAAGTCATTTATGAAACTGTCTTTGAAAAGGTTCCCTACGAACATTGTTGGGAAGAAAAAATACCTGTACGCAAAGCAAGCTCTGTAAATCCTACAGGAGCCATTCTGGGAGGTTTGTTGGGAAGTCAAATCGGAAAGGGTCGCGGTAAAGATGCAGCGATGATTGTAGGAACCCTACTCGGTTCAGGCCCCAGAACTAAAGACGAATTCTTTGGAGGTGTTCTGGGAGGAGTTGCAGGAAAGCAGTTTGGAAAAGGAAAGGGTAAAGATGCTGCCATTGTTGCTGGAACCATTTTAGGCTCTTCCATGTCCTCTGACAGAAATCACCTGGACATCTACCGCAAAGAACAGCGCTGCGAAACTCGCTATCGTGAAATCAAGAAGAAAGTTCTTTCCGGCTATATCCATACCGTTGAATTCATGGGGAGAAAGTTCGAACAGTTCTACTCTCAAAAGAAGGAGACAGTAAATCTAAATCTGAGTCTGAATTTTGAAGCAGATCAACAATACAGGCAGGTTCGCACACACACTCCAGCAGCCCAAAAGGTCCATTGGCATGACAAGGGCAGGAAGCGACATGGACATAAAAACAGGGTAGCTCATTGGAAATCCCATTAGTGGTTTCCTGCAACTAGCAGGACTGAAAGCTTGGCAGGGCTTGCCACATTGGGTAATGGCGCCTGTTATATAGGGTCAATTCCAATAAATGAGGTATCCAATGAAAATCAAGTCTGTCAGCACAGTCCTGCTGTGCACCCTCGCACTATCAAATTCCCTTTTCGCCAGCTCCTATATGGAAGTTCGCCAAAAGATCAAGTTTAACACCACTGAGGAAATGGTAGAGCGCAAGGGAATCAATGTTCTTGAACTCATTGGAGGCCTGACTAGCTGGGGTAAAACCTTTCGAGATCGCCTTAAGGCTACAACCATTGAAAACGTGGACTTCAAGGAAAAAGCACCCAAACTTCTCCACTCCCGCGGAGTTTGTGCTGAAGCTACCTGGAAAATGTAAAACGACACCGGGGCCACTGGTCTTTTCAAATCAGGAACTCAGGTTCCAGCCATCGTTCGATTCTCAACGGGTCAGGACAACAGCGAATGGAAAGAGGGCAAAAATCGCCTCTTTGGAATTGCAGTGAAACTCTTCCCTACCCTGGACAAGCGTCAGGACGTCACAACGGCCAATCTCTTCTTGATGAGTCAGGGCGGTCTTCAAGGCGATGATCGCAAGGGCTTCTTTTCAAAGCCGGGTACGCAAATTGTTTACAGCAATGTCATTCCTGAGCCGGAAGGACTCGCCTTGAGGCTTTTGGGTAGCCTTTTCAAGCGATTTGACCCGGTAGCGGTAGAACGACCTCTTTGGCCTCTTTCTGAAGAGAGAAGGACCTGTTGCAGAAACTGAAGTAAAAACTCCGTTTAAAATCAATGTTATCGCACAGGACTTTGGTCACGTAGATCAGGGTGGAGGAGATTTTCGTGAGGAAATTATGTCCTATGACGAAGGACATATGAAGTTTGATATCTTCGTTGTTATGGATCGCAATCAGCAGGAAGATCAGAAAAAAGCGGGTGTCCTCGAAATTGGAAAGCCTTTCATGTCAGATGCCTGTGATCTTGAACTTCATTTTCATCATCACAAGAACAAGTTACCCGAGGGCAGTTTCTAGGGATAACCAACTTTCTTACAATAATTTCATCGGAGTTATCTGAAACATTGACTTCTACTCCGTGAATTGCTTACAGCCCTCTTGATTTCAGGTGAGTTTGACAAGAGTTCACTTCTTTTAGGCATTCCTGTTCATTGATTCAAAAATCAAAGGAATCTCTTGGTGTTTGATGTGGATTTCCAGCTACAAATGTTCGATGGAACCCATGAAAGAAGTCCTTATGAAGAGCCTTCAAGATTTGAACGATACTCAGAAATTTATTGTGATGAAGTCCTTCCTGCTGGAACTTGGAAGATTCAAAAAGCCAAGTGATCGGGACAAGTTTCTTTTCAAAGCCCTTCAAAAAAAACTGCAGTTAAGCAAAGAACTGTTCCAGGAAGCGAAACTGGAAGTGCGCACTCTGCTACCGAAAGAACGTGTGGACGGAATCATTGATCTCAAGTCCCTCATGACAAGAGTCAAATCGGATCTGGCTATTCAACTTGCTCCCACCGACTTGCTCGCAGTTCTCGAAGATCTCAGGGAAGTACTGAATGTAGCCGGTAATATCGATGATCAGTTTATGGAGGCCATCCGCCTGGAGTTGAATCCTCGGTCTCCATTGGAGGCAAAACCTGCAGAAGAAGAAGAGTTTTTGCTAGTTGATGATGAGGAGGAAGATTTTGATTTTCAACCTTCTGAAGAAGCTTCCGGTTTAGCCCAGGTAGAACTCCCACCCAAGCAGGAAGTCATCGATAGTGAAGGGTTGATCTCACTACCTGGTGGTCCCAACGAAAGCGTTTCTGCATTCCAGGATTTCACATCAGAGGCTGGTCCTACGCCATCTGACAAAATCACTCTCCCCAATTCTTCGGACGAAGAGCTCCCAGCACAGGAAGTCGAAAACCTGGACTCCACAGAAGCTGTGGGCCAAAATCCCATCACCCTCCCTGCTAATGAGGCTCAATCGACTGCACAAGAAGAGAATTTGTTTGATGAGGAGGAACTCCAGTCAAGCAATCCAGCTTCAAAACAGAATCCAGTCAACTCTGTGACTTCTTCCTTAGCCCAAAATGAAAACAACTCCCCTTTGGGAGATAGTGGTGTTGCAAACCCCGCGTTGGGTCAGAAAGAGATCGAATCTGTAAATCCAACGTCAGCACAAAATGAGACGGAATCTCCAGGCTCATCAGCAGGTCCTGAGGATGTCAGCTCTGAAAGTAGTGATTCTCAAGATCAGGAGCTTGCCAAAGAAGAAGAGTTTGAACCTGAGGGTAAACTTCAGGAGATCTTGTTTAAACTCAAACTACACAACATGAACTGGGACAAGTTGTTCGCCCCAATTCAGTTTGCAGGTCCACTCATTCGAAACCAGTGTTTAAAAACGCTTCAGCAAAAGGAACAGCCAAAATACACTGAAGATGCTGACAAGAATATTACCTGCCTGAAACTCAGAACGATCGCTGCATTGATTGACGCAGTCTTTGCTACTTACTTCTGTCTTCCCTTCTTTATTTTGATGGGTGTTCTTACAGGCATTGTTAATTTTTTGGGATTATCCAGCCTGATTATCATTCTCTCTACTCTACCCATTGGAGCTGGCTGGTATTATTTTTATCGCATGGAATCACTTCATCACGCGACATTTGGGAAGCAGCTTTTGGGAATGAAAATAGTCAACCTTGGAGGCAAAGAACCCAGCAAAAAGGAAATCTTCAAGAGAAACTTGCCCCGTCTGTTACCTGCACCACTGCTGATTCTTACAGGAATGATTGCCTACGTTTCTTCCTTTCTGCCGTTTGATCTATCCTGGCCATTTTTTGCACTGCAAAACATTGCCTTCCTTCTTCTTACACTGTGCTATCTCTACGTCTACATACAAAGTGAAAGACGGGGAATTCACGATCTGTTTGCCAAGACAATGGTTGCACAAGTATCTAATTTTCCCGGATGGCATCCTCCAAAACCTCCTGCCTTGCCTCCGGAGGGTTCAGAAGATCCACAAGAAAGCGATCAAAAATCTCAATAGTTAAAATTTTTTGCCTCGCTTCCATACTCGGAGTTACACTTGATCTTCCCAAAACAAGGAGCCTTTCAATGTATCGAATTATTCTGTTTCTACTTATCTCTGTATTTAGTTATGCCCAGGAAATCAAAGACCTTTATGTAGAGGCTTCTGTTCACAAAGTGGAGAGAAAATGGTCCAGCAATCCTCTGACTGGCCTTCCTATTCGAATCACTCCAGCAGTTGAAATTAAAATCCATAAAATTGAACCAAGAAAGAGAACTCCCCTGAAAAATGATGAGTGGTCTGGCGGCGACAATGTCACATACATTGGGAAGGGATACCGACTGGACCCGGTAGACTCTGAAATCGATTCCCAAATCAAAGAAATCATCAACAGTTTTTCCGGTGACGAAACTCATAGAGTCCTATGGAGCGGTAGCTTGAAGAGCGAGAACTTCTTGATTCGTGCAAAGAAGATCTGGAGCGCCTGGAAGGGTAATCCAAAACTTAGAGGTGTCATTTCCATTCAAAAATGGCAAAAGGATGGAGAACCCCAACTGACTCTACAACTGGATGCCGCCGAGGTAAGCCATGGCAAGAAGCTTCACCGGGAATACAATTATCGGGAACTTTGGAGTGAAGCCGCTATGCAACAAGAGAACTTTCAAGAAGTCTACTCATCCGAAGAGTAATCTCCTTCTGACTTTAGCTCAATGATCAGACGGTAAGAGCCGTCTCCAGCATAATCTTCAAGTAAGTACTGCTTTTCCACAACACAAAAGGAAAAGCCCCCCTCTTTAATTTGCTGCAAGCAATCTGTCCTATCATGATCCATTGGATGAGGATCAACTGGAATACCAATCGGATTGTATACATCCCCATCATTGGGTGGATGTCCGATGGGGCTGGAAACCCCTCTTCCATGAAATGGACCCCCAATTGGACTGGCTACCGTTCCACCTGGTGGCATTGGCTAGCTCATATCATCTCCATGATCCTCCATGGAGCCACTATAAGGCTCAGCCCCTGAACCATGAGACTTACCCCCATGAAAACCTGGTGAAACGCCCGGATGAACTCCATGATGTGGGGGCATACCCCGATTGGGAGGACTGTGGAATCCCGGAGGTCCGTGAAAAGTTCTTTTCCTTGATCAACAAGAACCAGAATCAAGCTTTGCAGACAAAATAGACAGGCTGGTCCACCAGGCTTTCGTAATGGCTCACAAAAACATCCACATCGCTGAAATAGGGCTCAAAGACTGAAGCCAGATCTTCCTCATCCTCAAACTCTTTTTTATGCTGCCAATGTCCGGGTAAAGATTGCTTGGGAACGATTATTGTATCTCCAGCCAATACCCCTCCCGGTTTTAAAACATCTCGAATATTCTTTGCCAGAAAATCCTGTTCCTCTTCTGTAAAGTGCTCAATCGCCGCCGTAAAGGTTACGACATCAAAAGGCCCCAATTCTCTTATCCTGGCCCAGCCTTCATCGCTCAATATTGAATAGGGATGGAGCTGAATATCAAAATCAGACAGACCTTTTTCTTCGTATAGCTTTCTCGAGGTTTCACTGTTGTCTATGCAGTGAATACTGCAACCAGACTTTCGATAGCAGATTTGAGGCAGATACATATCCCCGCTGCAAAGATCCAATACTTTGTGGCCCGGTTTCATGTACCTTTTACAGATCAAACCTCTTTCCAGAAACTGCATCTTGATCGGAACTTCTACTTCAGCTCCAAAGTCATTTCGATGATCGTAAAATTGATTGGGAAAACTTCGCAGGAAACACTTTTTGCCAATGCTGAATTCTTCAAGATCAGCTTGCTCAATTGATTGAAGGGCCGTGATGCCAGATGCCTGCAGGAATTCGCCCAGAAAACCCAGCGAATCCTGAGAATCCGCTGTAAATCGAAAATTCGGTACGAACTCGTTAATGAACTTTCTTCGAAATCGTTTGCGATGAAATCCTCGATTCTCAAGTTTCGCGATTCTGTACTTTAGCAGGTACGGAGACTCGTTTTTCATTTCCTCCAGCTTGCCCGTGATATTTCGAAAGTAGATTTCAAACTCTGTTCCCGGGGTTTCATTGACACTAAAGGCAAAGTCGAGATCCTCATGACTTTCATCAACAATTTCTCTGTAACATTGCAGTGCGTAACTGGATGGAGCCAAAAAGTCTTCTGCCACCAGCTTTAGATAGTGTTCACATTCAGGCCTACTCTTGAAAAATTGACTCACAAGACCGGGCTCACTGACTCCCGTTTCCAACTCCACAGTCTCCACTTGATAATCAGAACAAATCTTCAGGATTCTTTCTCTACACTCCTCAGCTTGAGAAGACTCCTCCATTTTTCGCAAGCAAACCACAACACATAGGCCCAAATGCCCCAACTTATCGAGCTGCAACTCCAGCAAGGTCTTTCGAACGCCATTGATGGAGTCTAAAACAGGTGTCGGATTTCCAGTCCAGTTTGTAGGGTAGTGAACCAGTAATTGAATTTTCATCGGGGCCTTTTGGAAGTATATGTATGATAAGTGTATTATCGGATTAAAGCTCATCCACCCTTAGACGGGAAGTCTTTACCAGACGGCAAAAAGGCGGAGATCAATCAAGACCTCCGCCCAGGTTTATCTCAACTTTGAATCGCAGGTAAAGTTGACAAGCTTCCCTGCCTCCTTTCCCATAACCACAAGCTGAGTCCAATAACAAATGTTGCCATCAAGCTGAACTTCAAGGCATACAAAACTCCAAAGCTGTCTGCGATGACTCCAGCAATCAAGGTCGCTGCGCTTTGCGACAGAAAGCCAGTCAAACCTTGTACTGAAAGCACACTCGCCCTCTGCTCATCACTGACTCGCTCCTGAATCATCTCGCTAATCACAGTTCGATAAACCCCACGAACAATCTGATGAAACTAGGCAAAGCAAAAGCAAAGTTGAGTATCGACAAACTTTCTGCCAGGCCTTTCTCGTAATCTCAATAGGATTCACTGTATCCGCGATCACAGAATTGTCCAGACTTAACTGATCCTTTGCCAACTCGTAACAAATACGATATCCCAAATCATCAAGTGGAGTCACGCCCCATAGACCCAACTGATTTTCCACCGTATCCACCCTCAGATGAGTCGCTCCCGTTTCCTTCGCCAGCTTTCGAGCCAAGGTCGTTTTTCCCACTCCCGGGAGTCCTGAAAAAATGTATAGCATGAACTTAGACTAACAAAGCTATGGCCTCCAATAAAGAAAAAGCACACATACGTCCGATGTAGCTACAAAGGATATGAAATGCTTAAACCCAACGCCCTCTTCTTAATACTAAGTTTTTTTCTAACTCCAGGTCTGTCTTCCGCTGTGCAGGGAATGAGAAATGTAAAGAGTCAATTCACTGTGAAACACACAGCAATGAGTCTGAAAAACTTGCTGGTTAGTAAGAACATGACCATTTTCTCCCATGTCAAGCACTCGCAGGCAGCTGAAAAGCAGGGTATCTATCTCAATCCAACGGAACTCATCATCTTTGGAAATCCTGCGATCGGTAGCAAGCTAATGCATTGCTCCCAAACTGCAGCAATCGATTTACCCCAAAAATATCTGATTTGGGAAGACGAGAAAAAAGACGTATGGATTAGCTACAACGATCCAGAATATTTAAAAGTCAGACACAAGATCCAGGGCTGTGACCTGGTTCTTGACAAAATCTCGGCGGCTCTGGAAAACTTTGCAAAGAAGGCTTCAGATACAAGCCAAAAACCCAAAGAATATGAGGATAGCCCGTTCGCAATCGACTAGAGGACTTACTAAACTACGGTCGTAGCAATTCCAGCAACTTCTGAACTATGGGGATACCAAGTACGAGTCCCCCGAACACCCCAAAGAAGACCTTCATGTGCTTGCTCTTCTCTTTGTATTCCTGGTACTCCGGACATCGACTTTCCCAGTCTTTGACCATTTCTTCAGGCCAAAACTGAAAAGGAACCATCATGCAAAGCATGGGATTTTCCGGGAGAAACAAAACTGGATAAGGTAAAAAGGTGAGTGTCGAACAAGGCAGGTGATGCCTTTGATGGTAGATGGTACTCATTTTTAGAAAAATACCATGGGAAACCGATTTGGGAACTTTCACCCCAAAGTCACGAGTGTATTCATCCGCCAGACTTTGAGCCATTTTCTTGAGCTCGGGATCTTCAATTTCATCAACGTGTGCCTTGAAAGAGAAGATATCTTGAGCGATATGCATGGCAACACGGGGATCAAATCTATCCGTATCCAGCCACAAAAGTGTCTGAGCCAGATGATTGGAACTTCCCATGGAAAACAGACTTACATTGGCCTGGACACTCACCGCCCATCCAAGAATACCCTCTGAGAAAATACGCTCCCAGTTCTCCAGAATGAGAGTAAGTTCAGGATCGTCTTCCAGATCCCATTCTGGTTTGATTGGCTTGAGCAACTTGCGGTGTTTCTCAAAGCTTCCGAGTCTGGGTGTGTCTCCAAGTTTGTCACGTACCTCGTCAAGGTAACAATCATAAATAGCGACCCAATTTTCTTCCATACTAGCTCGCTACTTTCTAAAATTAGTCAGAGACTTCAACGCTGTCAAAGAAATCGTTATTACCTTCTTCAGTATCCTCAGCGCCATCGTCTTCAAGATCTACTTCTTCAGATTCTGAACTGGCTTCTTCGGATCCAAATCGCTCAGGAATTTCTACTTTGACGGCAAGTTTGGGAGTATCTCCCCATCCCAGATTGGACTCAATTTCATCGAAACTTACTTCATACATCAATTTGAAGTGCCCGAGATGTTGATATAACTTTTTCATGATAGCTCCCTGAACGTACCTATTGTACGTAAACGCTGGGGAAAAGGTTGCTCAAATCTCTACCTGAATGAATACAGGACAGGGGCTGAACTCAGAGCTGGTGTAACCCAGTTCATTGACTACTACAATTGCATCAGACCTCATCAGTCATTGGATGGTCTGCCACCTGACATTGTTTACCAGACAGAAAGGCCTACTACAGATTCATGTAGCCACCTGCCAACTTGGGAATACATCAACAAAGAAAAACGACTAAAAAGTAAAACTCAAGAAGAGTGTATTGAACTGCTACAAGAAGCAGCATAGTATAGAGAGGAGAATTCACTTAAAGGTAAGACTTTCTATTCCAAGATTAGGGTCCGCCTCTGGCGTCCAGGACTTTCAGTTTCCCGAGATAGACTTCAGTAATCTATTAATCCTGGATGTAATGGGTTCCCGGGGATGGGAATTATCAGCCCTGTCAGAAAACTCCAGAGCCACCAAGAGAAATACCATAAAATTCTACTTCAAGAGACCGATTGAGGAACAGGAGAAGGTCGATTCCAGGGGAGTCCTGAAGGAAGGCCATTAATTCACTGATCAAGTGGCTTCATTTTCTTTTCACAAGGGTAATCCATTGTATTGCCTGACCGGACAAGCTGTGTTAACCTCTCGCCTCACGGGTTGTAGCGCAGTTTGGTAGCGCACACGTCTGGGGGGCGTGGGGTCGCTGGTTCGAATCCAGTCAACCCGACTTTAAATAAATGCTCTAGAAAGCCGATCAAATCAGTTTTTTTAGAGCATTTTTCCTTTCTTGGACTTTCCATTTGTGCCAATATTGTGACAGTAAGTTTAAAAGCTGACTATTCTCCGGTCAAGTTGGGTAGGTAATTTCTCTAATGTTGGATGATAATTTCAAAGAAGAGTTACTTAGAGAATCAAAGAAGCTGAAACTACAGGCTAGTGATTATGCTGAATTATTGTCCCACCCCAGTTCAGATAATAATAACCTTCGAAAGGCTATATTATGGTTAATGTTTTCCAATATTAGTCGACCTAAAGTAGACCCTACCAGATTGTTCGAAAGAATGTATTGTATAGGCCACCATTCACTCCTAGACAAAAAAATCTTTGCATACAATCTATGCAGTTTTTTGAGGGAAACCTCACACTTGATCAAGGATACAAACCTGCCATTCAAAGATAAGTATCTAGCTAATGATGGCTCTCCATTAAGTTATGAATCTGCAACAGAGGCTGCCGCCAAACTTATGGAGGAAGTTGCCAAATGGGGATCCGTTTCCGACTCCAGTTTTCCGTTAGAGCCAACTTCGATCGAAAAGTATCGTCGTGAAGTCCATGCCCAAACTAAAGATGAGGCAAAGAAAACTATAAGAGCAGTTGATGAACAAGCTAAAATGGTGGTCAAGCTTTCAGTGAAACATGTAGCACTTGACAGCGCACGAAAGTTTATCGAAGACTGCCATTTATTCTCTGATATTATCTTAAAAATTGATAATCTAGCTTATCCCAACAACACTTGTACTCTGCTTTCCATGCTTAATGCTCATTTACTTCAGCTAGCTTTGCAAGATAACTCTTATTTCGGCCTTGCTGTAAAAGTGGGACAAACTTCCAGCAGGAAAGACTACTCTGAAAAAATCATACCATCATCGGCGTCCTTCGCTGAATATATCGCTCTAAACTTTGCAATCCAAAAAATTGTAAGAGCCGCTTATTATAAACGTTTGCCTGGGAGCCCAAACGAGTTCAATCTAAATCAAAAGCAGCAGTCTCTTTTAGCCTTACTTTTGCGACAGCTTTCCCCAGACCAGACCACTCCGTAATCACACTTGTACAAATTGAATTCCGTGAACCTCAATCGGATCGCTCGGTAACCTCTAATCACAAAAATTTGTGATAACCAGTGATTCAGGAGGATAAGCATGGATCAAAGAAGAAAGTTCATTCCGTTAACAGATTGGCACAAGTTTCACCCTTGGCCTAGTACCAGTGCACTACGGCACATGGTGTTTCGTCGGGAGATTAACGGATTTTCAAAAGTAGTTAAAAGAGCAGGCAGAAGGATCTTGATTGACGAGCAAGCCTTCTTTCAATGGATGAATGAAAGGTAGATGCGGAAATGAAAAATCAAACTAATTTAAAAGAAACAAGAGCACATTTCGAAGCGTTTTTGGCTTCAGCCAGACGATTAGGTTCCGGACGCATACGCATATGTGCACTTGGAGAGTCCCCTAAAGATGGTCGAAAAATAGGCCCAATTGAAGAATGGGTAGATCTTAATGATCCATCAATGATTGAGCAGTTCGTAGCGAGGTTTTCGGAAACTGATGGAGCAAACCTGTACTACACACCTGCTGTTTTCAGTGAGAGTGCTCAGTCCCGCACCAAGAATCAGGTTACAGGCATTCACTGTATCGTCTTGGATTTCGATGAGGATGGCGAGTCAAAACTTGGAGCTCTTCCCAAAGAACCCAATATACTTTTAGAAACATCCCCAGGTCGATACCAGGCAATTTTTTTCCTCGATGAGCCAATTAGGCTGGACAGTGAAGAGAGCCGCGAAACACTGACTCGGGTGCTTAAGGGCATAGCCAAAGCCTACGGTGCAGATCCTGTGAGTGCAACACTATCTCAGCTCTTCCGAATGGGGGGGACAGTCAACTGGCCAAACAAGAAAAAGGTGGCTTCTGGCAGAACACAATGTAAAACGCTGCTCCATCGTTGCGAGTATGGCGAAACCATTAGCCTTAAAGAGTTTAGGTCCGCTAAATCAAACAATGAATTAGAAACAGGAAAAGTAATCAAGAAAGAGCAGGCAAACACAAGTGGGAAAGTCCAATATGATCTCGAGCGTTTAAGTAAAAGCGCACTAAGACTAATCAAAGAAATTCCGCAGATTGGCGATGATCGGAGTGCTAACGCGTACCGCGTTATCAAAGAGTGCTTTGACAAAGGATTTACTAGTGAGCAAACCCTTCAGATGATTCTGGATCACCCTTCTACTGTGGGTGCAAAATACGAATCCTCCTACGAACGAACTCAAAAGGATGTGGATCGGGTTTATGCTAAATGCAAACTAGAATCTCCTTTTTTGACTGATAAAAACAAAAATGGAAGTGTAAAGTGCACAAAGGTAAACATTGTCGCCATTTTAGATTTTCACAAAATCTCAATCCGATACAATCTGATGAGTCGAAGAACAGAGATCACTTCAAGACAGAATGAATCATTGAATAAGCTTGGCAACAACGACTGCTTTACATTTATTGAGGATGTTTGTACAAAATATGGGATCGCTAATCGTACTAAAATCATTAACTTTGCAAAGCTAATCGGAAAAGAGAATTCATACTGCCCAATTCAGAAGATGATTCTGAGGTCTCCTTGGGATAAGAAGCAAAGGATTGATCGCTTCTGTGAGCGACTTACTGTGCCGTTGGAACAAAGGTCTTTGAGAAATTTGCTCATTAGAAAATGGCTCACTTCAATGGTAGCCGCAGTGTTTGAAGATGGATTCCATGCTCGGGGAGTTCTGGTACTTCAGGGTAGACAAGGAATTGGGAAAACTACATTCTTCAGAAAAGTGTGTGAAGACGTTAAAGAGTATTTTGCAGAAGGATTTTTACTTGATGTGGCAAACAAAGATTCCGTGGTCGTTGTTATCAGTAAGTGGTTGGTCGAACTGGGCGAGATAGAAGCTACATTCAGAAGGTCGGACAACTGTAAACTCAAATCATTTATAACGCAAACCACTGATGAAATTCGAAAGCCCTACAGGGAAGAACCTGAAATCTACCCCAGAAGAACTGTTCTTTGTGGCTCTGTTAATGAAACAACTTTCCTGAATGACAGGACGGGGAACTCCAGATTTTGGCCAATTGAATGCTTGTCCATTGACTATGAGGGTGAGTTTGAGATGCAGCAAATATTCGCAGAAGTCTATGAAACTCTCTATAGCAAAGGTGAAACTTGGTGGTTGAGTAATTCTGAAGAGGAACTTCTCACGAATCATAACAGGCGCTTCACAAGTATCGATCCTGTAGAGGAAGCGTTGTTATGCCTCTTTGATTTCGATTCACCCAAAGCAGCTTGGGATTACAAATCCATTCCCGAAATTATTCAAGCCAGTAACTTCGAATCGGACGCTATTGTTCTGGAGAAACGAGACTCACGCAAGATTGGCTCGATTCTATCGTCACTACCCGGTACACGGTCTCGGAGAGTGAGTAAAGGTATGCAGTTTTACACTCCGCCTTATCGCAAACCTCAGCGAGGTAGTGTAGTAAGTGAAGAAGCTGAAGAGACATTAAACCCTGAGTTGGCGAAGATGTTTAAATGAAGAGGAAAGAATGGAATCAATTCGCACCCTCTACACCTTTTGGGGGGTGGGGGGTGCGAATCCTAAGGTACAAAGGGTTTCAAGCCGGTTGGGATAGTCAAATTTTTACGAAGGGTCATTTTTTTTATTTTTTGGAACGCAAGGGTTGTTTTGATGAAAGTCACAAAGCCAGCAAAACTTAGTGAGGCCGCAGGATCGGTATGGGACGATTTGCTCGATAGCATGGAGGCTTTTGGAGGATTGAGTACAGCGGATTCATTTTTACTTCAAACATTCTGTGAAAATGTTTGTTTGTATCGAGAGATGGTTCCAATAGTTGCCTTAGAGGGACCTTTTGAACTAGACAATCGTGGTAGAAAGCGTAAGTCTGACTCCTACAAGATATTAAGAGATTGTGAGAGAGCTATGTTGGGTATTGCCAAAGAACTTGGCTTAACACCTCACGCTAGAAAAATGCTTGGGATGGAAGATTGCAAAAAGAAACATGAACCAAGTGAATGGGATCAATTTCTGTAATTGCCCTAGCTCCCAATTTCTTTTTCATAGCATCTAGATCTTTCGAGGATACCTTCAAGTGATCTACACTTTCTCAATGGTTCAGTCAGGTGCTTTTCATCAAGTTTGTTAATACACCTGGATCTGGCTAGTCTTAGGTCTTTATCTAGACATTCTTTCAATTCACCGCTCAAAGCGCCGGACTGAGATAGTTTAGTTTCAGTGGTAGACGATGGGATTGGAACAGTTTTCCGGTTTTTGTTTTTATCAGCAGATCGGCTAGTGTCTTTAGTGTAGGCGGTCTGCAGTCTATTTCCATCTGAAGTCAACTTGCTTGAAGCTTTGGCATTAGGGTCAGAGACAAGAGCAATCAAAATAGTTACAGCAAAAAATCCACTAGCCACCTGAATTAGCAGACTAAAGATGCTTTTACCCTGAGTGCTGTTGAAGTTTTGAGTTTGTTGTATCTTTCCGTAGTCCGAACTTTTGCATGAACCAAGTAACTTGCGCCCATCTTTAAACTCCACAGAAAACAGTATTTTGCTACTGCTCCCTCCTGCTACAGCGCCAGCAATAAGTCCGAGTGGTCCGAGCAAAGCACCACCTGCTAAACCCATAGCTGCACTACCCAAGAAACTTTTGGCCTCGTGTTGGTTTACCAAGTTAACGGATTTGATTTGAGGACCAAATATTTTCTCCTCAAAAAAGAAGTTAGATTTTGGTTTCACTTTAAGATACTTCCCGTTGGAAAGTGCATACCCACTAGTAAAATCCCCTGCTATGACTTCAAACGCTACCATATACTCACTGCCGTTCATTGCTCTTTTGCTACTTATAGAGTGTAGACTATAAGTAGCACCAAAGTCTAATTTCAACTGGTGAAGTCGGAACTTGCAGTTGAAATAGGTAGTCGTCCCTGAAATACCCATTCAAAGTAGATGAACAAAGGGTGCAAGCCGCCTAAAAGTGATCTAAAATTGCAAGAAAGTGTTAATAAGGTGCATGTTTTCTTGCAATTTGGAGTGCTAACGTGAAGCCAAAATCGAACAAATTTGGAATCCAATTAAACCTCGTACGTTAAAGTTTCCGTAAATTTCTTAATCAAAAGCATGAACTGTTTGTTTTAGCGGATCTAATTGAATGGGACCGTTTTGAGGTGGCTCTTGCAGATGCTTACAGCGACAAAGAGCGACCGGGAGCTCCTATTCGCTTGTTAGTGGGACTATTGTATTTGAAATACACCTTCAACGTTTCCGATGAGGACCTTGAACCGAGATGGGTAGAGAATCCTTATTGGCAGTACTTTTGTGGCTACGAGTTCATGCAGCATGAGTTTCCTATTGACTACACAACCCTGATTAAGTGG
>Ga0181584_10000634_pt1 | contig 25374 bp, 20 predicted proteins | sample 071ome_30_FD_132462 | JGI IMG/M metagenome (GOLD analysis project Ga0181584, IMG submission 132462) | Coastal salt marsh microbial communities from the Groves Creek Marsh, Skidaway Island, Georgia - 071406AT metaG (megahit assembly) | ecosystem: Environmental > Aquatic > Marine > Intertidal... | reverse complement strand
CCTTTAGAGCATATGCTCAAGCAGGTTGTTAGCGTTATCAGTGGTGCAGCTGGACGCAAGCTCTCTTCTATTGAGGCGCATGACATTTGCTGCCATATCGCCAAATCGGTTGTAGTTGGCGGGGTGAGGAGAGCGGCTATGATTTCTCTGTCTAACCTGACAGATGAGCGCATGGCAAAGGCTAAGTCTGGGCAGTGGTGGCAGATGGACGAGCAGCGTGCCCTTGCTAACAACAGTATTACCTTCACTGAAAAACCGGACGTAGGAGCATTTCTAAATGAATGGACAACAATCTACGAATCGAAATCAGGCGAGCGAGGAATCTTCAACCGAAACGCAGCCCGAGATCTTTCGCCTGAGAGACGGGACAAAAGTCACGATTTTGGAACCAACCCGTGCTCCGAAATCGTGCTACGACCTAGACAGTTCTGTAACCTCACAGAAGTCGTTGCCAGATCAGACGATCACTTTGAAAGCCTCGCAAGAAAAGTTAGGGCCGCTGCAATACTGGGAACGCTTCAGGCTTGCCTGACGGATTTCCGTTACCTGAGTTCGCGTTGGAAGCACAATTGCGAAGAAGAGCGGCTCCTCGGGGTAAGCATCACGGGTATCTATGACTGCCCATATCTGATGAAGTGCCCGGATGAGGACCTGCAAGCCCTTCGAGACATTGCGGTTCAGACCAACAAAGAGTGGGCCAAGAAGCTAGGGATTGAGCAAGCAGCGGCGGTTACCTGCGTTAAGCCGAGCGGTACGGTGAGCCAGCTGGTTTCCAGCAGCTCTGGTATCCACCCTCAGTATAGCCGTTACTACTACAGGCGCGTGCGCGGGGATAACAAAGACCCCGTGACAGCCGCCATGATTGAGGCTAGGGTTCCGCACGAGATCGACCCGTATAACTCCGAGGCCATGGTGTTCACTTTTGTGAAGAAGGCTCCGAAAGGGGCTGTGGTCATGGACGACATAACGGCCCTCGATCACCTTGAGATGTGGAAGCGATTTCAGCTGAACTGGTGCGAGCATAAGCCCAGCGTCACCGTTTCTGTAAGCGAGGATGAGTGGCCTGCGGTGGGGGCTTGGTGCTGGGAGAACTTTGACATCCTGTCTGGCATCTCATTCCTGCCAAAAGAGGACGCGAACCACACCTACAAGGCCGCCCCGTATGAGCGGATAACTAGGGAGCAATTTAACGCCCACCCCAGATTGGGAGAAATAAACTGGGACTTGGTTGACGAAAACCCAGACAAAGAGACGGAATGGGCCTGCAGCGCAGGAGCTTGCGAGATATGAGAGATTACAAATCCGAATACGCCAATTACCATTCAAGTCCAGAGCAGATCGCCAAAAGATCCTCTCGGAATAAGGCCCGACGCAAAATGAAGTCAAAATTGGGTGAATTTGCTCTGAGAGGCAAGGATGTGGACCACATAAACCGAAACCCCCTTGATAACAAGGGTTCCAATTTGCGCCTGAGCAGCCCTAGCAGTAACCGCTCAAGGAACAAGTAGCTGGAAGAATCGTTATAAAACAGCATCCTATGATGGTATGCTGAAAGTGAGTAGTCTATTTACGGTGCCGTGCCCCCGGCAGAAAGGGGTACAGGGAACGCCTCGCCAGCACCCGCACGAAACCTAGTCTGAGTAATGGCCTTCTCGGCGGGCAAATAGATACAGATCGGCGCAAGCCCTTATTAACCTATTTGTTTGGAGAAATAAAATGCCATTTTCCGCTGGAGAACTAGAGACGTTAGGTTACGTGGCTCTAGACCATTATTTACGTAACAAACCGATTGACGAGATCGCCCGCGAGCGACCGTTCCTTGCCAAACTCATGAAGGAGAAAAAATCCTTCCCGGGCGGCAAACAGTACATCGTTGAGCAAGTCAGGTTTCAATATGACTCTGACTTCCAGTGGTACTTCGGTGACGCGCAAGTGCGTTACAACAAGAAAGACACCATTCGTCAGACCAACTTCCCTTGGTCAGGCGCACATGATGGCTTCAACCTGAACGAAGACACCCTGCTCGCCAACGGCATCACCATCACCGACAACGCTGGTCCTTCGACCAACAGCGGTGCTGAGATGCTGCAGCTCACCAACCTCTTCGAAGAGAACATGGAGACCCTGCGTCTTGGTTTTGAAGAGAAGTTGGACTACGAGCTCCACCTCGATGGTACGCAACACCCCGACGCGATTGCCGGACTTGACCACCTTGTGTCGATGACCCCGGAAAGCGGTTCTGTCGGCGGTATTGATCGTGACACCAACGAGTGGTGGCGCAACCATGCGGCGACTGGCGTTGCTACTACCGAACTCGTGAATACGATGGAAGGTCTGTGGCGCGACTGCACGCTGAACGGTGGTCGTCCGAACTTCATCATCGCAGGCTCGGGATTTGTTGACGAGTTCCGTGCTGCCGCGAAAGATGAAATCGCTCGCTACACCATCCTGAAGACCTCTGGTCAGAACGCTCAACTGGACCCGTCCATTGAAGCGCAGGCGACCAGCACTGGCCTTCACTTCCAGCAGGTCCCAATCGTGTGGGATCCGACGTTCGACGCGATTGCTAACGACCTTGGTGACGATAGCTGGCTTGGTCGATGCTACATGCTGAACACCAACCACATCCGTCTACGACCTGCAGCTGGTCATGACATGATCGCTCGTAAGCCTAACCGCCAGTACGATTATTACATCTGGTATTGGGGCCTTACGTTCAAGGGGTCATTGACCATGAACCGTGCAAACTGCCACGCAGTAATCACGACGGCCTAAGTTGTATCGGGGGCCTCATCCGGGGCCCCCAACCTTTTCTCGGGAGAAAAATATGATTAAAGCACCATTAGTGCATATCAAAGTTGAACGCGACGTAATGCACAAGCCATACGTGCGCGTGTTCCCTCACGAAGTTCCCATTCTTCAGGCTATACATGGTCCCGAAAAAGTCGTGACCTTAAAGGATAAGCCAGCGGAGTTAAAAGAGTTCGACCCAGCACTTCAATACGGAATCCTCATGCGTAAGTATGGTTCTGATAGCGGTGGAAATCCTTGGGTCCAAGCTGTTTATGGACAATCTTTTGAGGGGCGTTTGGACTCAGCCATGCAACGTGGCGCAGACATGTTGAAACCAAAATCCAAAGGTAACTCAGATGCTTCACCAAAAAACGAGGACGCTGGGGCAACTCAAGACTGAGTTATCCGTTAGACTAGGATTTGTTTCCGTGGGGCAGAGTGCTGTTATGCACGAGCCCCTTCTAGTCTCCTTCCTTCAAGACGCTGCAGAGCAAATCTACTCTCAGTACGGGGATGACCTTCTATACAAGGTATCCGACGAATTCCTAACAACCCCCGAAAAACGATTCTACGAAATTCCTGAAAAGGCCGATCCCTTTTCAATTACAGACATGGTTCTCTCGCAAAACGGCGAGACGTTCCACCACATCAAGCACGGGATTGATAACAAGATTCGCACCAAGGGTGAAGCTGACCCTGTGCGTATACGCATGCCTAATCGCTGGGACATCGCTGCTGGCGACATGATTGAGGATGCGGGCCGCATCGAGCTATGGCCAGTTCCAGACAAGGAGTACACGATCCGCTTGTCTTACTACCCCGCCTTCGGTGAGAAGGGTTGGGGCGTTATAGACACGGAGCCGTATATCGACCTTGACGATCCTTGTCCTATTTATCCGTCGCGACTTGTACTTCTGCTTGCTCTTGGCAACGCTAAGTCGCACTTCGGCATGCAGGATGCTCAGGCTGCGTACAAGCAGTTTGAGCAATATCTGTCCAAACACAAAGCGTCTCTGCTTGCAGGCGTCAGATTTAAAAGAGGGTTCCAGTATGGAGTTCACATTGATGATGACGCAACGGGCGGCAGGACAATCGTCGGCGACGACATCATTGTTGATCTGACACCACCTGATTCAATCACTGGAGAATTGAGCGACACCATTCTTCCAGAGGCTTCTACTGAGAAAGGTCCTTACTAATGGGTGTAGGAAGAATAAAAATATCGGAGATGCGGAATTCGGGTGATCCGAATCTCGACGATCTCATACACGTTGTTCAGGGTGGCTCAAACACAAAGCTTACGTTCGCTAGGCTTCTGGACTTCCTTTCCATATATGGCTACCCAACGGTACACGTTACTGAGCTGAAGCCAGAAGACAGCCTTGGTGTAGATAACGATCTTTGCTTTGCCACCAACCCGTGGCCTCAGTCCCCCGGGCCATGGTTCTATGGTCCAAAAAATGCAAGACAGTATCCGAGCAACCCTTGGGGTAACGGCATACCGCTGAACCAAGGACCTCCGGGTGAAGGTCGAATAAACGACATCTTCTACGAGTCTTTGCAGAAGATGAAGGAAGACTATTCGATCTCTGCTGGCAATAACTCCATGGCTGCAGGCCCTCTGGACACTAACGGAAAAACGGTCAGCACTAACGGCGGCACGTTGACCATTGTTGGTGAAGAAGATTTAAAACCCGTTTACCTGAACGATTTGGCCGACGTGCAACACGCACTGCCCAGCGAAGTGGTAGACCGATACGCTCTGATCTGGCACGAAGATTCTCAAGTCTGGAAGCCGGGTCCAGCTCCTCACGGCCCCAAAGGGGACAAGGGCGATGACGGGGATGCGGGGATGATGTTGAACTTCCTTGGCGTTGTTGCAGAAGAAGCCGACCTCCCCGGCTGGCCTGACAAATACACAGGCGATGGCGGCGATGCTTATGACGTTACAGCAAAAGCACAAATCTACGCTTGGTCCAGCTTCTTTAAAGTCTGGCAAGGCGTTACTACACTGCATGGCCCACCGGGGGCTGACGGAAAGCCCGGAGCTGACGGGAACGACGGGGCAGATTCCACAGTACCCGGTCCTCAAGGCGAAAAGGGTGACAAAGGCGATAAAGGCGATGGCTGGATTGGCGGTTCGTATGATCCCGATACAGGAATAGCTACTTTCAATTCCGACGATGGCCTTACGTTCTCCACCACGGATATGCGTGGAGCGGATGGGGTTGATGGTGCTGATGGGACAGATGGCAAGGGCTGGAAGGCTGAAGGAACTGGCTACGACGAAAACACTGGTGTAGTCACCTTTGCGTCTGATGACGGCCTTGGCTTCCAGACCAACGACTTACGCGCCCCAGAGACTGCCTCATACGCTTCGCAAGCTATAGCTGGCTCGATGAGCTTTGACGCGGCCAGAGCGAACGTTCATGGCGTTACCGGATCGGCTGGAGTTGCTGTCTACCGCTGCAACATCATAAACATGGCCCGAGGACAAACCGTGTTGATTGACCTCCCCGCAATACCGAATGGCGGTGGCATTTCAGTTACAGCGAATGGCGAAACCGTAAAGTGGCCTGAAGCGAAAGTACCGCCTCTCAGCGCCGATGGAAGGAACATGGTGGCGGTGACTTATGGGGTTGATTACAACGCATCTGTTAGCCCGGATCATCGCTAATGCATCAATCTGCTGCTGTATGGCGACACATAGAGCCTCACCAGATGGAGATAGGGTTGCCCGCTGGGGCGATCTTGATTACGTCTGGGGCAACGCCTAGCGGTTGGTCAGAATGGGGTGCTAGTGAGGACAGGCTCATTATGGGCACCGATGCTAACGCAACCACAACTGGCGGCACTAATGGGTCTTGGTCTATCTCAACAGACACTGGTACATCAAACCACAACAACTCAAGCTCAAGCTATAAGCACCATTACCGCACATCTGGAGGCAGCTGGACAAGAAAGCAGAACCCAAGCAACGCAGGCGGACATACACACAGCTTTACGATTTCAAGAACCGTTGCCAAGAATAAGCGTCGGTTTATAAAGAACAACACAAACGGTGCGCCAGTTCCCAAAGGGGCTGATGTTTTCAGCGACACCGGCTCGCTTGGGGAATATGACGGTAGCTCAAGCGCAAACGTAGGTGACGGCTACTTCCTCACGATAAACGCGGGAAGCATAGGTACATCAGCAACAGGTAGCAGCATCGGTGGTAGCACAGGCAATGCTGGGTCGGCGCACACGCACTTTAGCAAGACTGACGGTAATGCCGGATCTGGCTCCACTTCCTCATTGCGTCCAGAAACAGCGGGCGTTGGGACAATTGTCCCGTCTAGCGGCGGGGGTCACACGCATAGTGTTTCAGGATCATTCACCGTTAGTCACAAGAGAGCAATTCTGAGAGCTTGGACTAGAGCGCAGACGCATCCCAATATCCACAACAGGACCATTGTGATGTTCGAGGGAGCAACACCAGAAGGGTGGCAAACCTGTAACGGGGCAAACGGAACGATTGACCTTCGTGGCTACTTCATTTGCCTGTCCACTGGCAGCGTAGGAACGCGCTCTGGCAGCAACACAATTTCAGCAAGCATAAGCATTGCTAAAGGTGGATCACACGCTCACCAACTAAACAAGGGGTCAACGCTGCAAACAGCAGCCAACTACGGACACCATCAATCTGCTAGTCACTACCACAATGCCAGCCTGAGCAATCGGACTTGGGAACCACCCCACAGAAAAATCAAGTTCATACAAAGAATCGAATAATGAAAATCAAAAACTCACTCACTGTTGACTACGGGCAGATCGTCATTGTCCAAAAGGATTATGAGAGCGTGGTGTTTGAATCCATCGAGGACTTCAACCATTACTGCCCAGAACATGCTGGCAAGCTGGAGCCTTGGAACCACCCAGAACACTATATGTTCTACTGCTCCGACCAGCGTCACTGGAGCGACATTCGTGACGGCGAGCATTACCAGACACAGCCAGAAGACTTCCGAAACAATAGTGACTGGGAAGCGATCATCTCAATGTACTGGACGATCAAGCAGCGTCAGGATGACATCTATTACGGGCTTGATGAATCCGGTCAGATGGCGATGGCTCGCAAATCTGTAGGCGAGATGGTTTACGGCTGGCTCCGAAGAACGGACTACACCCTTCTGGTTGACTCCCCGTTTTCCTCAGAAGAGCGCAACCTCATTATTGATTTCCGTCAGGCGCTGCGCTCATATGTTTCCGAACACAGCCTTGACGAACTCAAAGCAACCACCGAACAGCAGCTCCTAGAAATCCTGCACCCCTCACTGCGAGAGAGAGTAAGCAATGTCGACGATTAAAACGAACAATCTAACGCCTCGCGCCAAAGGTGGATCAGTCACTATCGGTGAGGAGCGTTCAACGACGTACTTTCATAAGGACTCAGACGTTGTTATTCCGGGCTACGCTACGAAGGATTACGTTGACGAGGTAGCCTCTGCTGCGCCTCATGGCAACCCTGTCTTCCACCTGAACGACAACAAGCTTGTTCGTTCCTACACGATTCCAGAAGGCAAGAACGCGGGTACGTTTGGCGAGCTGGAGATGGAATCTGGGGTGGATGTTCACATTCCAGACGGCAGCACTTGGACGATTGTGGGCGACAAAGAAGTTGGTGCTGATGACTCAGTGGCTCTAAGCGATCTGGTGGATACAGACATACCCATGATCCCGCAGCCAGATGCCATGCTCTGGTACGACGAGTTCTCTGGCAAGTGGAAACCCAAAACCATTGCATCACTCCCGCCCGGAGAAGCAGGGCAAGACGGCGAAGATGGTAAGTCTGCATACGAGATTTACGCAGAGACAACTTCTGATGTTCCGGTTAAGACGGTTCAGGAATGGCTGGATAGCCTTCAAGGAAGCGACGGAGAAGACGGCGAAGACGGCAAGGACTCTCTTGAGGTCTGGTTAGAAAAGAATCCGGGCAGCACTGAAGAAGATTACTTCATTGCTATGAAGGGGCCACAAGGCGACCAAGGTCTTTCCTCATTTGAGGTGTGGCTTGAGTCCAACCCCGGCGGAACCGAAGAGGAGTATTGGGATTCGCTTGAAGGTCCGCAAGGTCAACCCGGACCGGGCTTTGATTACAAAGGTAATGTGGCTACAGAAGCTGATCTGCCTAACGACCCAGCCAGCCCCAACTCAGATGGTGACGCTTACTTTGTCGAAGACGTAAACGAGATGTTTGCTTGGGGTGCTGATGACCAGTGGCACTCTCTGGGGCAAATCCAAGGACCTCAGGGCGATGAAGGTGACAAGGGTGAGACAGGTGACTCTGCTTACGAGGTATGGCTGAAGTCGAACCCGGGCAAAACAGAACAAGAATTTTTGGACTCTCTTAAAGGCGAGAAAGGTGATACCGGAGAAGACGGCGAAGATGGCTTGGCGCAGATGGTTGGCGTTGGTAGCACGATCACTCTTGATGCTGGAGAGTCTGCCTCGGTCACACAGAACCCAAGCCTTAGTACGCAAGAGAAAATCATTCTTGACTTTGGCATCCCCAAAGGAGCTGACGGGGCTGATGGGCAAGACGGAAGCGAAGGAGCGCCTGGAGCTGATGGCGAGTCTGCCTATGAAACTTGGCTTGCGGCTGGAAACACGGGAAGCGAACAAGATTTCCTTGACTCCATAGTAGGCGAGACTGGTGAACCGGGTGAGGACGGAGAGCCGGGTGAGGACGGATTGTCCGCGTATGAGATTGCCGTTGATAATGGCTATGTAGGCACCGAAGAGGAATGGTTGAATTCCCTCGTTGGCGAAAAGGGCGAGCAAGGCGACGGCATCCACATCAAGGGCCATGTCAGCGATGAGAGCCAGTTGCCTCCCACAGCTGATGTAGGCGACGCTTTCGGTGATGATAACGGCGACCTCTGGATTTACTCTGATGACGGAACTTGGGTCAACTTCGGACACGTTCAGGGTCCAGCAGGTGCGGATGGAGCTGACGGTAAGTCGGCCTATGCCAGCGCCCTCAGTTCTGGCTTTGTTGGCACAGAGGCAGAATGGGTGGAAAGTCTTAAGGGTGATGATGCCTTATACACTGGTGGCGACCTTCATATAGATGGTCAGTTTACAGCCAACGCATCAGCTGGAGCGGATGGTAGTCAACTTGCTTTAGGTAAAGATGCAGGCAGTACAAACCAAAGTACTCAGTGTGTTGCTGTAGGAGAAATGGCGGGACAATTAAACCAAGCACGGGGTAGCGTTGCTATCGGCTCCGGGGCGATGAAGGAAGGGTCGGGGTCTTCTGGCGATTATGCTGTTGCTATTGGTATGCATGCGGGGACAATAGCTCAAAATAACGAAGCCGTGGCTGTCGGCAACCTCGCGGGCTTCGATCAACAAGGACGTAGTTGTGTCGCAATCGGGGTCCGTGGCGGGAGAAACATCCAAGGTGAAGGTGCTATCGCTATCGGTGATTCTGCTGGGGCCGAACAACAAGGCCAATACGCTGTCGCTATTGGTTTTCAGACGGCACCACTTCTTCAACCCGCAAACTCTATTGCAATCGGAAAAAACGCAACACCCGCAACCGAAAATAGCATCCAGCTAAAAGCAGGAACAACCGTATTCGACGTAACCCCTACCGAAGTTCTCCACAATGGGTCGCCAATTGGCGGCGGCCTTCCTGATGGCTTAGAAGTAACATATAAAAACATTTATTTCCAAGGCGACGCAGTTATCCCTGTTGGAGGTTATGTAGAAGTTGACAATGCATGGGGCGGCTTGCGTGGCTCTCCACAAGGGCCGGTACCGTATATTGGGACGGGTATAGACGTATCCTTCAGCGGCCTTACCGCAACATTTGACATTGATTGTTTGGATGTGAATTCAGTGATTCTTTGTCCAGAGCCGGGCAGTGACGGAATATGGGGATGTAGCACTTGGGTGTTTAATTTTGAAAATATGAGGGCCAACCAGCCTGTCCATATTTGGTGGGCAAACTTTAGTGATGCGATTCCAACTATTAGCATGAAATACAACATCAACGGACGTCCTGACGTAAGGTTTTCAGCGCCTGAAACGCCACCAACCTCAATCAGTCAGTGGTCGCAACACTACTACAAATTCACCACTGCTCATTATTGGCATTTTGCAGAAGGTTTTGGCCCCTCTCATTCTAGTAGATTTGGTAAGGCCGGAGGGATTGTTACGAGAGAAGAGGCTATTAGGGAATTTGAAGAACGAAGGAAGAACTCAAAAGAAGCCAATGGGGTGGAAATAAAAAATGTCTAAACTAAAAGTTCAACACGTTGACACCCGTCACCCCCGTGGCACTTTGTTCATCGGTCACGACGGTAGCACTACGCACTTCCACCCGCACAGCCGGGTAATCCTGCATGACTACGCGACTCAGGATTGGGTCAAGCAGTACATCTCGGAGGGCATAGATGCTGACCTTGACGACCTTATCACTAAAAGGGAGGCTTACGACACTTTCCCCGCCATTCACATTTCCCGTGTGGAGCCGGTGGACGAGAGCATTCACCTAAATGACTTTTGGATTTGCTCTGATCCCGATGCAAAAGCCACATATGTTTGCACAGGCATTGAGCGCGACGATGCGGGAATTATCATTAAGTACAACTGGCGCAAGTTTGTCCCATCACCAGACCTAGATGATGATGTTCAAAAATTAAAAGAGGATGTGGTCACGCTTGAGGGTGAGATTGAGTCCCTGATTTCTCTTAATGAGAAAGGTTCTTGGGCATCAACACCCAATGATCCACCTGAGAGTGGAAAGGTAAATTTCTCCAGTACTGATTTCACCACCAGTCCAATGACCGTCAAGATCAGCAAGTTAGATACCGACGGAACTAGTCATACGTTTAATACAGCAGACATAGGCACTTGGATTGAGTTTGTTGAGGACGATCAGGATTATTGTCTTGGCCAAATCACAGCCGTTGACAACGACGATGATGACTTCTTCTTAGCGACTTTTGATGTGAGCGTTGCAAAGGGTGATGTCCATGAAGGCTCTAACGTGAAGATCAGACTGTTTGAAGCAGTTAATGATTTCGATCCTGCCAGCCTTCGCATTGTAGATATCAATGCTACTCCCCCTGTTGACCCTAATGATGGTGATCTCTGGTACGACAACAACGAAGACACCATGCAGTTGCAGGTCTACCACCATGACTCAGAGGCGTGGATTGCAGCAGCACCTCCGTCAACACTGTCCGGCAGGGTTGCGGTGGGTGAGGCAACACAGGCAGAGATACAAAGTGACTTGTCCGATCTTAAAAACCAAGTTTACAACGCTTTGATTGAGCAGAACAGAATCAAGCATCAACCACCGGGAGTTAAGTTTGCTTATCAGGATGGCAGTTCTGGTCTAACTGAAAAGCATTTCCAACTTTGGGAGGACGGTAGCAATAAAAGGATGCGTATCAGCACCAAAGGGGTAGACATTGACTGGTTAGATCAAGGGATAAGCCCTGACTACACGATGAACGATGGCCCGTACTTTTCAATTTACTACATGCCTTCAATTGCCAGTGCCACTGATCGTGTGAAGTGGAGGCAGAGGTGGCATGGCAGGGTCAGCCGAATTGACTGGCACACAGATGACATCCTTGTCTACATTTCCTCTTGGCATGCTTACGGCTCACTGTCTGCAGACGCAAACTACTTCATTACGATTGGAGGCATCTTATGAGTTACGCATTCCCTAAAAACAGTCCTAACGGAACTGAGATTACCCTAGAGAATGGCGTCACCTACAAATATGACTCCATCAAAAACACTTGGGGTGTGCAGGGTGTTGAGAGTCAATTGATAAACAAGGCGTACATAGATACGGCAGTCGGAGGGAATGCTGTAGGCGCAGGCAGAACTTTTCAAGGATACGCCGGGCAATACCCTACAAACTCAAATTATTTTACAACCGACGCTGCACAGCCGAAAGATGTGAAGAAGATTTGGATGCACGATGATTTTTTAAACACGTGGATTGAGGGGCCGGGAAAAACATTCAAAAGAGGTGGATGGATTGATATCCATGAGGTTAGCGGCATCCGACGAACGCTGGGTATGTATTTCGTCTACAACATAGCGAAAGATTCAAATGGCCATCGCTACTTCACTGTTCATGGCATGAGCACGGTCAACAATAACCTCATTGTCGGTACAAACTACGGGCTGGATTTCGCTTGTTCTTTCAATTCTTCTATGGCATCACCAACGAATACTGTCGTAGAGATTCCAAACGAAGATGTTGCCTAAGTAACGGGAAGGTAAATTATGAAAGGGAGACTTGTAGCGGCAGTATCCGCTTTGGTAGCCGTATTGGTTACGGCAGTAGCAGTCAGCGATTTTAAATCTACGTTCCTGATAAACGGAGCTGAGTACAGCACACTTAGCTGGCTCGCCCCAGACACAGCCACAGAGAAGTGGACCCTAGAAACGCTGAACAAGATCGTGAACAACGGTGATACGCACGCCGATGTGATGATGCGTTCTACAGCAAAGGATTTTGGCTATGTCAATGGAGTTGATCGGGATTATTTTCGTAGTCGGTTCAGTCGTTTACTTGATAGTGGTATTGCCCCTGTTGCATGGCTTGTCTCAGATGATTCGCCAGACGTCTACGCAAAAGGACTCCAAGACCAAATCGACTACAACAACCAAGTCGTAGATGCGGTTGATGATTTAGTCAGTCACTATGTGGTTTGCCTAGAATGTGACGAGTATTACTCACCACAAGCGGTGAGCGTGCTTATCCAGAACCTACGCAAGAAGGGGGTAAACAAGCCAATCGGTGTACACCTTACGCCGCATATGTACAAAGACTTTAATACCGAAGACAAGAACCGCCTTCAGCAGTATTACAAAGACGCAGACATTATCTACCTTCAGACCGGATGGATTGACGAGATTGGCGAAGAAAAATTCAGGGAGAGAATCGAGTACTCTCTCACATTTGGTAAACCCGTTGTCGTCAGCGAGTATGACCATGACGGAATTACGGAAACAGCACGAGAGGCTGGAAACATCGCTTGCTCTTATGCGGGAGTTGTGGGAACAGGAAACGGCAGGGGCAACGCAGTCTGCGAATCCCTTGTCTGGAACACAGCCAAAAAGAAAAACGAGTGGGAGCGAATAAGCGACAAGATTAAGTCCAACAGTTTTGAGATCGCCATGGTCAGCCTTCTCCTGATCGCTTGGCAGGACAACTTTGGACGCCCTCTTCCTTTTATGACCAAGTTCAACTGGGCCAACGAGCACGGTTATGAAGTCAACTTCATGAGGGAGGTAACACCCAACACAAGCGTAGGCGTTACAGCGTCTAGCAACGGGAGAGTGATGGGGTATTTTTCAACGCGATTCAACACGCTGAGAAATATTTTCAAAAGTAATCACAAACCCACAACAAGAAAGGATAGCAAATGACAATTCTAGAACTTATTGGGGCCATGTCACTTTCAGCTGGTACCGCCATGGTGGTGGATGATCCCATTAACAAATTCAACGAAGAGTTTGTAGCCGCAGTAGATAGCGGTGACTCATGTTGGAACCGAGTAGGTGGCGAACCGGGTACGTACATCACCCCGCACCACTTCTCACTTTCACCCACCTGCAACTACATGTTGCGACGAATCCCAGACGGTATGAAGCAAAATTACCGATGGGTCTTAGAGAGAAACTGATATGAATCCAACCGACATCATCAGGCGGCTTTATTCGCCCGGCGCTAACTTTGGTGGAGCGTACCAACAGGCTCCTAGCACTGGAATCAGTGACTCTGGAATGAACTACGGACCTTACATGGGCACGCAGAATTCCATGCGCATCCCCGGATTTGCTGGGACATACGGCATTGGTCAGGGTGCTATGCCTAGCCAAATGAATCCTGTTGCTTCTGGCGGGCCAAACCTTAGTGGTCTTATACCGCGACAGCAGAGTATGCGCAGCGGCCTTGAGGGATTCGCCAATAACCCGGGCATGATGAATATCAACCCGTTTGCCAACCCAGATAGCCTGAAGCCAATGACTGGTGCCGGTCGAGGAATCTACGACACTATGTCCAAGTTCCAATACGGCGGTGGTGGCGGTGAACCCGGCGGCGGTATGCTGGGTGGTATCGGGAAAGTTGCCGGAGCAAGCAAGCTCGGTGGCTTGGGCGCAAAGATCGGCGGTATGTCCACTATGGGCAAAGTCGGCCTTGGTCTGGGTGGAGCGGGCCTTGCCCTTGGCGGCCTGAAGATGCTACGCGACAGACGAGCGGCAAAACGACAACCGCAGCAAATGCCCAGCCCCGGCGGTCTACAGATGCAGCCTCCGCAGCAGATGGGCGGTGGTAGTGGACCACTTCGCAGATTTTTTAGGAGGTAATTAGCCATGGCGCAAAATCCATACAAAACGTCTTTAGTAGATTGGCAAGCTAACAACCATGGCTACGATGACCTGATTGGCTACCCCGGAATTGGCTGGAACCCAAACCTACCTATTCCCAAGAATGGGGTAATGCTGGACATGCCCGGATTCCAAGGCCACGAAGAGCAGCCCGGGATCATGACGCGATTGCCCGGCTACCGAGGCCCAATGGGAATGGGCACCCTTAACCCAGTCCCCGCTTCTGCACGAACGAATCTTCTACACAAGGCTTGGGAAGCTGCTCGGAAAAAAAGGGAAGCGGCAGCAGCAGTTAGCCCTACTGAAGGTTTAGGCGGTGTAGCAGAAGCAGTCAGTGGCAACGGCGGCGGTGGAATTTGGTCAAAGCTCGGCGGTCTTGCTAAAGGAATGATGCCGGGTTCTGGTACCAACATTAATCAGATGTTTGGCTCCAAAGCTCTTCAGGCAGGCGGTAAGCTCGCAAAGATTGGCGCATTGCCGGGTTGGTCCATGCCCGTAGCCGCAGCAGCCGCTTTTCAAGTGAATAAACGTCTGGGCCAGAAGGCTCACCAGAAAGATCTCCGTAAGTTTGAAGATCAGGTTCGTAACATGAGCACTCAGCAGCAGTACGAGATGGGTCTACAGAAACCAGAGCACAACCGACGCGCTGGAATGTTGGGAAGACTGTTTCGCCGATGAAGCTACGCGAATTTAATGAATGGTCGCAAGGGCTTGATGTTCGCAAGCCTAAGAACATCGACAACCCGGGTGCTTTGCGTACTTTGGAGAACGCATACATCACCACGGGCGGTCAGGTGAAGATTAGGCCGGGAATTAAATTCCATATAGAAGCTGGAGAATACGCAGGCGGTTTGTTCTCCCACAATGGAAAGCTGTGGACGTTGGCTGTTGACGGCGGTCGCGCGTCATGGAGCGCCACCGAAGATACACCAGAGATTTACAAGATTACTGTTGCTAGACCATCTGGCACTACGGGCAAACCACTGCACGTTGATTTCCATGGTGGATTTGGTGTTGGACTCTACTTCACAGTTCGGTGGGAAAGCACTACTGCTGGCAAGTTCGTTGGTTCTCAGTATTACCTCGCAAACGCCAACAGTTTTCCAACTACCACTATCCCTATTGTTGCTGGTGCGCCAAAGACCTCCGCAGCTGTAACATTCCAGCGCAGGATTTACGCCATCTCTGAGGACGGCAAGACTGTTAAGTATTGCAGCCTTGGCAAACCAGAAGAGTGGACTGGGGGAGACTCTGGATTCCTGCCCGTTGGCGAGGTGTCTATACACTCCAACACTGCTACAGCACTTGCCCTGATCAACAACCGATTGGTTGTCTTCATGGAAGACTGCATCCAGATATGGGCTCTTGACCCAGACCCTAACAGGGTTGAGCTAGAAGAGCAGGTAGGCGGCATTGGTACACGCTGGCAGGGTAGCCCAGTAACGATCAACAAGGACGTTTACTTCCTGTCTGATCTTGGTGTCCGCTCGCTGTCCAACCAATCCTCTTACCAGAACATCAAGGGCAACGACATTGGCTCTGCCATTGACTCGCTGGTATTAGACAAGATTCACAAGAACCCTGTTCACGTTGACTCTCAGTTCTGGCCCGGAGCTGGCCAGTATTGGCTAGTCCTTAAGGACAACCTCGACAACAACGTCAGTGACATATTCGTTCTGACAAAGAGCAAGGCCGACAAGCTCAATGCTTGGTCCACCTACCACACCACCGTTACCGATCTGAGACAGCTTGCCCACCTCAACGAGAGGCTGTTTTGCATTTCAAAAGGTGGTTGGATTTACGAGTTTGACGAGAACTCCGACACGGACGGAAAGTCAACCATAGCATTTGAAGTGGTAGTCGAAACCCCCTTCTACCAGTTTGGTGCTGAGGGCCAGTACAAGATGTTTCAAGGTATTGAGGCAATCTTCGAGGGCGTGGCATCCATTGACCACTGCGTCAACCCAAACAACAACGATGAGCGCACTCACTCATTCGAGATAGCTGGCGACACCAGAACTAAGCCAAATATACCCCTCGGAATACTAGCCCCGATGCTATCCACAAGACTTACGGCAAACAGTAAGTACGAACCCTATCCAAATGGTTTAGATAAGCCGGGATTCAAAACACTTAACTCACTTGTTTACAAGTACAACCCCACGACAGCAGGACTATAACTATGAACTGGGCCGCATACACAATGGCTTACCCCGATCTCGTAGCCGATTACGAGAAGAATTGGAAGCACAGAGGCGTATCTCTTGCCGAATATGGGCAGATGCACGCCAACAATGATCCGAAACGCTTGCAAAGTTATCAGAATAAAATGAGCGGTGGTGGCGGTAGCAGCGGTGGCGGCGGTGGCGGCGGCTCAGCCGCAAGCGCTGAAGCGGCTTACAAGGCTGAGATCGCTAGGCAGGAAGCCGAGGCCAAAAGAAAGGAAGAAGAGCGCAAGGCTCTGGTTAAGAAAAACAACTCTTCCATTAACTCAGCTTTCGACAAGCGTGCCGCGGAGTTCGACGCTTACGGTAACGAACTATTCGAACATAACAAAGGTCTTCTTGATGAGCAGCGTGGGGACGCTAGCAAGCAGGTCAACTATGCCTTGGCTCGTGCTGGTCAGATGGGTGGATCGGTTGATGCTACGCAAAACGCGGAGCTGGAGAAGCTTTACCAACGCGGCCTGACAAACCTTCGATCAGGGGCTAACGATCAAATAGCCGGGCTGAAAGCTAACGACAACGCAATGCGTAACAACTTGCTTGGTGCTTCAGCTGCTGGTTCGTATAGCGATGCGATGATGAGGGGCGTAAACCCAATCAACAAGAACATGAGCCAGCTGAACGCAGGCGTTGGAAACCAGTTCCAATCACTGCTTGGTGGAATCGGCGGCGCATCCAGAGCAACCAAATCACCTTGGGGTTACTAAGATGGCCTTATCTCCCGGCGCATGGATGGCTATTGCACAAGGGACGGGTCTTGGACTCGGAGCCCTTGGCACTTGGCTGCAAGGCAAAGATCAAGACGCTGCTATGGCAGATGCCAAAGCTCTTGACAAACAACGTCAGGCGCAGATCGACGCTCTCCGTGGTGGCGGAGGAGGCGGCAGTGGTGCGGATTACTGGCAAAGGCAACGAGATGCTGAGATGGCAGTTCTCAGGGACGAAGGGGAGTCACGATCAAGAATACAGGACTACATTCATGGAATGGGTGAAAAGTTTGCGAACAGCGCTGAAGCGTTTAATCCAGAAAATTTCGCGGCGGCAATCGCAGCCAACAAAGAAGACGAAGTCGCGGGGAACCAAGCGGTCATCGAAGCAGCGGTAGCAGAAAGAGAAGATCCTCTAGCAGCAGCAACCAGCGGTGAGGAGTATCAATCAAAGCTGGCCGAGATGATGGGTGAGGCTGATGCCTCTGGCATGGACTACGCGACAGACGTAGGCAATATCCAAGGATTCCATCGAGCTAGAGACGGCGAGGATGAAGCCCTCAGAGATATCGGTTTGATGGGGCATGAGGGAGAGGCTGCAATTAAGTTCATGGAAGAGATGGATGCCCTGCGTCAGAAGGGTCTGGCTTATGTTCCTCCTCCAATGCCGGGAGGAGGTGGCGGTTCGCAGATACCAGCCCACTTGTTGGAAGACATTGAGGTAGAGGTCCCGGGAAGAGGTAACTGGATCTCTACCATAGGTAGTCTGCTTGGCAGTGCTGGCCAAATCTGGGGCGGCTACAAACAGAATCAAAAGAATCAAGAACTACTGAGTAAATGGGGATAAGACATGGCAGTCGTAGTTAAAGAAGCATCAAAGACACCCTTGGCTATTGCGGCCTTGGCAGACAACATGGCCAAGACGTATCTGCAGTACGCGCAGAACGAAACCTCTCAAGCTCAGTGGGAGCAGGAAGCCATCTGGAGAAACCAAGACAGGCAGAGAGAGCAGGAAGAGATATCTCGGCTAGGTGCCATGGCTGAAAAGATTGGCGGCATGGATGACAGTGTTTTTGTCGGTGGAGAGCTGGGCAAGATGGGCGCGGTGAACGCTGCTTATAAAGGCGCAGACTTTGCTGACTACTTGTCGCAGCCTACTGGCGAAAATGCGTACAATCCATACGACTCTACTGCCGACAACCGCGAACATTGGGAAACAACTCAATACTGGATGCGGCAAAACGGGCAGCTCCCACCAGACCCCATGGCAGACTTCCGCTGGAGGAGCATGTACAACAGGCCAAGGGTTACCACCGACGCCTACGGCATAGCCAAGTTTGCTTACGACCCCCTCACCATGCAGGGACTGGGAAGCTACAACACGCAGGGCGAATACACCCCAGAAGGTGGTAGTGGTCAAACCACATACGGAGCACCAGAGGGAACCGGCACCGCCCCATCTTTTGCCAATGAAGCTGCGGCTAGAGCTGCACGAGATAGGGGTGAAATATCCGCTGGGCAGATCATATTTATTAATGGGCAGCAGTTCAAAGTAGACCCATACTAGGGGAGCAAATGTCTGGATTCACGCCAGTTGGCCCTAAGCCAGCGTCACTCAACGGGTTCACGCCTGTTAGCAATTCTTCCGCACCCACGCAAAGCTATAGCGGATTCACTCCGGTACAGCAGGAAGAGGATCCTGCCCCGCTACAGGATCATTCTCCGTGGGCCTTTAATATGACTGACCCAACCACGGGAAGGACAGTTCCTAACTGGCTACCCCGTGGCGTAAGCAATGTATTGTTCAGTCAGACCGGCGAGCTTATGGATTTCTTTGGTGCAGAAGAAACCGCAGACAAGCTCCGACAAGCTTCCCAAGACTCATTCGGCTTCACTAAGAAGTACGATTGGGAGGACGTAAAAGAAGAAGGAATTGGCGTCCTGCCAACCATAGGCCGTGGTCTCATGTATGGCCTAGAGTCAACCCCTACATCCCTTGGCTACCTCGGAATGATGGCTCCCGGCATGGTCGGAGGAGCCCCCGCAGCAATAGTCGGATCAGCCCCCGTATTTATCTCGGAGCTTGAGCGTATTGCTCAGGCCCGCGCTCGTGCTGACGGTGTTGAGGAGGGCATAGATCCAACCCTTAGCCAGTACACAGCAGCAGCCCCCTCTGCCTTGGCCAACATAGCCCTAGACAGGATCGCTGCTAGAGCACCGGTTGTCAGTAACGCAGGTCCGCTTAAATCAGCATCACTAGAGTTCGGCACAGAGGCTATACAAGGCGGCGGCGAAGAGTTCGCTACCATGTACGGAACCCAATCGCAGCCGGATATGGACGTTCTGGACGCGGCTCTTGCTGAGGGTGTTGCGGTTGGCCCGCAGGCTGCAGCTCAGGCTGGTTACGCTGCGTACAGGGACCGATTCAGACGGGCCGTTGTAGAGGGCGAAGGGTCAGCAGGAACAGCTACCCAATCACCTTTTGCTCCAGAAACGGGACCCATGGCACCACCTCCAGATGGGCAACAGACCCCAGAGGGCATGGTTGAGACTGGACCCGCTGCTGGTCTAGAGGGGCAAACGGATGTAGGAATACCAACGTATGGTCCTAATGACGAAATAACAACAGAAGACCCTAATACACCACAGGACGGCGTGGTAGGCCCAGAGCAGGGCGTTGAGATTGACCCTGTATCAGGGCAGCCTGTCCCCGTAAATACTGGCACAGATCAGTTCGTGGACGATGACGGCGTGATAGTTGATGCCGGTGGTGTCTACACGGGCGACGAGGCATACGGCGGTGACCCGTCAGTAATAGCAGATACCGGCAACCCAGAAGGCGAAGTATTCTACGGCGACCCAACCCTTATAGAAGATGCTGGTCCGAATGCCTCTGCCCAGCCACAACCAAATCCCGCTGCCAAGACCGAGCCAGAGATTGAGGTTGTTCCATCTTTTGCCGTTGATGATGAAGCGGAAAGGGTTGAGGCAGAAATAGGTGATGTCGCCGAGGAGGCTGAGAAGGCACTAAAGGCTGCGGAGAAAAAGGTCAAGGAAGCTCGTAAGTCTGGTAATACAGAAAACCTGAACAGGGCTCAACGTAATCTGGCTGACCTAAAAGAGAATATTGCGTTTAATCGGAAAGGTAGCGCAGCAGACATTGAGCTTGAAGCAACCGAGCTGGAAAAGCTCAATAGGGAAGAGCGCAACAAGGTACGCAAGAAAGGCGATAAGAAGGCAATTAACGCCAAATACGATGAGACCATTATTGACCACTCCAGCAAAGATTTTAGAGAAAATGATCTAGGCGATTTTGACAACATAAGGGCCGGGTGGGGCGTAAGAAACGACGGATTTGGTGGGAGCTCGCAAGAGAACTTCACAAGAAGGATCCAGAGAAAGGACGGCACCGGGCCAAAGATTTTCGTACACAAAAACTACAAATCTAATGATCGTTTGGTTCTGAAGGCTGTAGCCACTCTGGATAAGTTTAAAAACCTTCCAGACAACTTTCCTATATTCATAACTGACGATCCGTCGAGGTCTGCCAACTTCTTGGGGCAGTCCGTACATTTTGCAATGGACTCCAGTCTAAGCAAGGCAGATCTTGAAAAAATAGCTGCTCTCAGATCCACGAAAAAAGGCACAAAAGCTTGGAACAGTTTGGATAAGAATGCCGTAGGGGTAGTCTTAAACCTAAAAAAGTCAGAGAAGTTTACGAGAGAGAACAAAGGAGCTCGTCAAGCAATACCCAACTCTATAGAAGAGACAATTGCGCATGAGATTGCGGTGCATGCCATCCAGCATCTTAGCGTTAAAGGGAATAGTAGACAATCAAACGCCCCTTACAAAGAATTCTGGAACTCGGTTTATTCTGCAAACAAAGCTGTAATAGATAAATGGGTGCAAGAAGACGGTAAAGGATATCGCAAAGAGTTTAATGAAGGGAGGTTTTATGCTGTTGCAGAGGAATACTTCGCCGCAAAACTTCAGAGTGAGATTGCTGCCATTGCAGCTGGTGAGCAGAAGACATTTTCCGCGCAGATGGTTAGGTACCTTCGACAGCTTGCTGCCTACCTACATAAACTAACTGGGTATGAATACACCGAGGCCATGGTTTCCGAGGTTCTTATTCAGAACGCAGAGAGAATCTTTGACCCTGATGGCCCAGTGGTTACGAAGCAGGATACGGATTTAAAGAGCTTATACGAGAGCCAGAAATGGGATAAGCCCACTAAGCCTGAGCTGGGTAAAGCTCCTCCGCCAATAAAGACAATGCCTGCGGCTGAGGAGGCTTCTGTAAAGCCAGAGAGGACATCCAAACAAGAAAGGCTTTCCACCGAAACCAAGGTCCTTAGTGAAGAGGTTGAGTACACCAAGGAAGAGCAGAAGACTCTGGATGAAGTTGAGCCGGTGGTCAAGCTCGATAATGTCGGAACCAAGGACTGGAAGAAGACTCACGGAACCCCAGAGACTTGGGCTGACGTTGACTGGGTAAACGCACTGCTCCTTGGTCGCGGCGAGTTAATACCCGCCAATGTCAAGCGGCAAATCAATGCACAGATCGTCAAGGCTAACGATGCCCTGATCGAGAAGTTCAACATCGACCTCGCCTCTTTGAGCATCACTGGACTTACTGGATTGTCGGCTCAGGAAGCTTACCTTGAAGCCCGCTACAGAATGATGGGCAAGTACCTGAAGGTGGATGAGTTCGCTGGACAAATCTACAAGACCTTTGAGAAAGCGGACAAGGCCGACCAGAGCCAAGTGTTCGACTACCTCACCGGCCAGATAGAAGCGGAGCAGATGAACGTCCCTGATAACGTCAAGGACATGGCTGTTCGACTGAAGGCAAACATCGACAAGAACGCGGAGACGCTTATTCGTATGGGCGCGTTACGCCGCGACACCGTTTTCGATGAAAGTGGCGGTAACCACTACCTACCAAGGCTTTACCTGAAGCACGTACTGGGCGAGCAGAACTACCGATCCCTGTCTGGTGGCGGTGCCATGAGCGACCAAAGCTACACCAAACGTCGCAAGCTCATTAAGAAGGGTGACAGGGTTGCTACTGGCAAGCTCAAGGGTCCAGACGGAAAGGCTTACGACATCAACGACATCATGTCCGAGAAGGAGCGTGATGCCGCGAAAAAGAGGCATGACCTCTGGAGGATTGACCGGGACGAGTTCTTAGAGAATAACCAAGAGAAGCTGCTTGAGATGTACGAGGCAGCAGAGATAGCCGCAAGGAAAGCCAAGGCTAAGAGAAACAACCCTGACAAAATCTTCAATGAGGATGAGTTCGACAATACGAAGCTCACCGATGAAGAGAAGGCTAATGTTCGCAGAAAGGTGGAGGAGAAGGCTGTACCGGCAAGGCTGCGTGAAGTAAACGAGCCGAAGGTATCAGCTCACGAGCAATCCAAGGAAGAGGTCAAGGCTGCTTTGGCTGACCAAGACAACTCCGATTGGACATATGAGTACCGTATCGCTACCGAGGAAGAGGTGGCCAAGGACGCGCCCTACATTGAGATACTGGGCGAGATCATGGACCCCGGCTACTTGGGTGCTTCTACTACCTCTAAGGTTGGTAGGGATATAGCCACGGCTGAGTTCCTGATAGAGATTGCCAACTCTGGAAACACAGATTGGATCGCTCCGCAGGGCATGACCAAGATTCACCTCCTAAAGAAAGAGGATGGAACCATCGAGGTTGTTGCTGGCAAGACTGGTAAAGCTGTATCCAGCATATGGCTGAGGAGAGAGGCTGACATTCTTCAGGAAAGAATCGATTCTGGCCACATGACAGAAGAGGCTGCAGCGAACGCCCAGAATGTTGCCAAGAGCTACAGAAAAATAGCCAGCGATATAGAGTCTGAGATGGAATCCTCTACTGACTGGCAGAAGGTTAAGAAGCAGTTTAGACAGGTGCCTGATTCACCAAAGTACGGTGTTCTTGCAGGCATGTACATTAACAAGCGCATCTACAACGACATCTTCTCTAGCACAAACAAGGGGGAAGGTAACAAGTATTGGCAGACAGCGGAGAAGCTGCACGCATACTTCAAGGTAGCAAAGGTTCCGCTTAACCCACCAACAGTAGCACGCAACGTAATCTCCAACTACGTTCTGATGACCTTGGATGGCATCGGTATAGTCTCTGGCGCGAAATACATGGTCAGAGCTTTTCAGATTTTGAAGAACCAAAATAATCTGACCGGCTTGGACAAGGCTGCGTTTGATGCCATGAAGAAGTACGGCATTGAGCTGCAGACCTTCACTAGCGAAGAGATGTCTGTCATAAACAAGGAGTTCAAGAACCTAGCCAAGCAGGATTCTGGATGGAGAGGCAATGCGTTTGCCCAAGCCATGGCAATTAGCAAAGCTCTGAACGCAGCTGGAAAGGGTCTCAAGAATGCTACTGATCTGTATGGCAAGGTCGAGACATGGCAGAAGCTTGCTGTTATCCGCTACCACATGGAGCATGGTGCTACACAGTGGGAGGCGGTACGCAGAGCTCAGGAAACACTGTTCGATTACTCGCTGCTGAACAAGGGTGCCAAGGCGTTCCGTAAGGTTCCTGTCGGTGCCCCGTTCTTATCCTTCTCCCTGCTATCGCTACGACGCTTTGGGCAGGTTGCATCGCGCAACCCAATGAGGCTTTTCCATTGGTTCGCATTGAGCCAGCTTATATGGGCCGCTGCTGCTACGTCCGAGGATGTGGATGATGAGGATTTGGAGAAGCTGCACAAGGGCCTGCCTGAGTACCTAGCCGACAAACCTTCTCCGCTCATGGTTCCGCTACCTTTCAGGGATAGCCATGGCCGGATGCAGTTCCTCGATCTGGCGTATATACATCCGTTTGGGATTCACTGGGAAATCCTGAAGAACTTTGCTGGTGGGGATGTGGATGAGGCGGCAGAGACGTTCGGCATTACCGGAGCACCGCTTGTACAGTTTGCTATTGCCATGAGCACCGGTCTTGATCCGTTTACCAAGCAGAAGATTACCGAGGATGGCTATACGTGGGGCAGGAAGATGTGGGACAGGATGGGATTCCTGTACTCGCAGATGACCCCCAGCATCATTGACTTCCGTGGCGATGGCAAGGGGCGCAGCCCATTCTACAAAATGTATGAGGCCGCTACCGGGAAGGTTGGGGCAAGCAAGCTCAACTATGGCGAGGCTAAGTTCAGTATGGGGCAGGCTATCGCTAGGTTGGCTGGTATCAACACCTACGGCATCGACCCTGAGACATCCGCATCCAAGAACCTGATGCTTATGAAGTACAAGAAGGCAGACCTACAGACAGCTTACAAAAGGCTGATTAGGAACCCCAACATCAGCGAAGAAGAACGTGCAAAGATAAAGATGGAATTTGAGATGCAGATGATGGCTATGATTCAGGACATGGAGGAGATGGCAGAGCTTGCCAACATCCACCCGAACCTAAGACTAAAGGATATTAAGGAGTAATCGGCGGGGATAACCCGGCACTCTCCCACCGGGCCCCCGCCTTCTTTATGGACATCGTAAGATTAACCTTCCGCGATATAACCGCTACCTGCGATTGGACCACTCACGATGAGGTGGAGTGCCTACCTGTAGAGCTGATAGGCTGGTTGGTTCACAACGATGGAAAAACCGTGAAGGTGGCAACTGCGTATTCAGACAATGGTTTCTCGTCCGTCCACGCAGTGCCGTGTGGGTGTGTTGTCTCTACTGAGATTCTGGCTTACGACTCAATGCCGAAACTAGCCTACCCTTCTGATTCCTAAGATAATGCTTGTTGGTTACGGCTTGCGAGCTGTGGCCAAGGGCATAGGAGGCCATCACTGGGTCCTCCCTATCCGTAGCTGACTTGGCCCGGATATCCTTCATAACAAACCGCTCAACGCCAGCTGGAAAGTGCTTCTTAAACAATTTCTGGATGCGGTCGTAGTTCTCAAAGCTATTGCCTTGGTCATCGCGAACCACGGTGAACCCCATTGGCTGACGTTTCCTGCTTGATTCAACCAGCTCCCTTAGCTCGTCGGACCAGTAGAAGCGGACCTTCTTTCCAGTTTTCCCCTCGGCTGCATAAAGCCACTCATCATAGCAATCGCTAAACCGAACTTTCAGTGCATCACCCGGACGCAGGCCAGTTAGGTATGTCAGCATCATCAAGTCCTTTACGCACTGAGGCATTGCCTTGTACACCGTGTTGAATTCCTCATCCGTTACATAACGGTTCCTAGCCAGCT
>Ga0181584_10000633_pt1 | contig 25380 bp, 19 predicted proteins | sample 071ome_30_FD_132462 | JGI IMG/M metagenome (GOLD analysis project Ga0181584, IMG submission 132462) | Coastal salt marsh microbial communities from the Groves Creek Marsh, Skidaway Island, Georgia - 071406AT metaG (megahit assembly) | ecosystem: Environmental > Aquatic > Marine > Intertidal... | reverse complement strand
AGGAGGGCGGCAAGCCCTTCAAGGTGAAGTACGGCAAGACCGCCGAGGAGCAGGCGCGACTGAAGTTGCCCTGCGGTGGGCAGCTGCATGTGTTGCTGGAATTCATCGAGCCAACGGACACCAACAAGGGCGTTTTTGCGCGACTGAATTCGGACCTTGAAAACCACAAGCAGGTCAGTCGACACCTGGATCTGAATACCGGAGAGATCACTGCCTCCGACAGCAGCTCGGAAGAGGCGGTCATCATCGATCAGGGCGTGATGATCCACAGCCTCAGCCCCATGTATCGCTTGTTATTGCTCGGTGCCGGGGACGTGGCCCGTTACGTGGCAGAGTTGGCGCTGGCACTGGAATATCACGTGACCCTGTGCGATCCGCGTCCCAACTACCTCGACAACTGGGAAGTGGATGGTGTGGAAGTCACTTCGCGCCTGCCGGACGATGTGGTGCGGGAGCGCTTCAGCAATCCCTACAGCGGGGTCATCGCCCTGGCCCACGACCCCAGGGTGGATGATATGGCCCTGATGGAAGCCTTGAAGACCGATGCCTTCTATGTCGGGGCCATGGGAAGCGAACGCACCTCGGCCTCCCGGCGCGAGCGCCTGCCCGAGTTGGGCCTGACGAAGGACGAGATCGATATCCTGCACGCACCCATTGGCTTTCAGATCGGCAGCAAGACGCCGGCGGAGATCGCCATCGCCATCATGGCAGAGGTGACTGCCAAGCGGCACAACGCACTGTAGTTTCGCCAGCCGTTGCTGGCCGCTTGCGCTGCGCGCCGATTGCGGCGAAATTGTCGTAAAACTGCAACACCGTCACCCTATGATGACCCGGGTCTGAAACCAGCTCCGGGGATGTCGATGATTTCTGCAGTACGCCTTCTTCCTGCTCTTCCTGTTATGCTGCTTGCCAGTGTGCTCCAGCCTGGCTGTGCCATGGAGCAACCCGCACCACCGCCACCCAATGCGGCCATCGTCTATGCCACCCTGGAGACCGACCCGGTGGCCAGTGGCGACGATGCGGCCGACGACCCGGCCATCTGGGTTCATCCCGACGATGCCTCACGCAGCCTGGTTCTGGGAACCGACAAGCAGGCGGGGCTCGAGGTGTACGACCTGCAGGGTCGTCGCCAGCAGTTCATTCGAGCCGGGCTTACAAACAACGTGGACCTGCGTTACCTGACCCGCAGTGATGTGGGCGGTACTGCGTGGTCCGCCATCGCTGCCGCCAGTAACCGCAGCAACAACAGCGTGAGCCTGTTCGCCATCGACCGTGCCGGGCAGGTCACCTGGTTGCGCAGCAGCGAGATCGATACCGGCCTTACCGAACCCTATGGCCTGTGCATGTTCAGGAATGCGGCCGGCTTGCAGCTGTTTGTGAATGACACCAACGGCCGTTACCAGCAATGGTTGCTTGAGACGGCCTCGGGCGGGGCTAGTGTCGAACCCTTGTCCGTACGCGCCACGCTGTTGCGTGAATTCGCCGTCTCCAGCCAGCCAGAGGGCTGTGTGGCAGACGATGCCCGGGAACGCCTGTTCGTGGGCGTGGAGAACGAGGGTATCTACGCATTTCCAGCCAGCCATACCGAATCACCCACCCAGACTACCGTCATGGAGATTGACGACAGTATTCTCGCGGCGGATGTGGAAGGCATGAGTCTCTATGTGGCGGGTGACGCGGGTTACCTCGTGGTGTCGAGCCAGGGTAACTTCAGTTACGCGGTCTATGACCGGCTACCGCCGTTCGCCTACCGCGGCAGCTTCATGGTCGCCGACCGGCCGGACGGCAGCGTGGATGGTGCCCAGGAGACCGATGGACTCGACGTGAGCAGCGTGCCTCTGGGTAGTCAGTTCGAGCGTGGCCTGCTGGTGGTGCAGGACGGATTCAATACCCTGCCGGACGCTACGCAGGGCTTCAAATATATTTCCTGGGCCGAGGTCGCGACGGCCCTCGGACTGTAACTCTATTGCTGCAGAATTACGACAAAACCGTCATGAGACAGTCCTGTCTTAAATAGAGAGAACTGACCCTTATTTTCCGAATTGTAAATTTTCTGACTTGTAAATGTAATTAAACAGTCATAGCTCCCTTGTATTGTGTCACCGCAAACTCAATTGCTATCAAGGGAAGCTCAATGAAGAAATATTTACCTCGTAAGACTCTGGCAGTAGCCGTGGGTATTGCCTGCGCGACTCCTGCTCTTGCCCAGGAAGCCATCGACGAGATCGTTGTCCGCGGTAGTCGCGCCACCTTGCAGAGCGCGATCCAGAAGCAGCGTGATTCCGACAAGGTTGCTGGTGTGGTTGACTCCGATGCGCTCGGCAACTTCGCCGACATTAACGTGGCGGAGTCCCTGCGTCGTATCTCCGGCATCATGGTGGAGAACGACCAGGGCGAAGGCCGTTACGTGACCGTGCGTGGCATGAATACCGATCTCAACGCCATGACCATCAATGGCGTGAGCACGGCGGCACCCGAAGACCGTCGCGGCATCATCCTCGACGGCGTACCTTCCGACCTGCTGGACAGCATGACTGTCTACAAGACCCTGACGCCCAACCTGGACGCCGACACTATCGGTGGTGCCATCGACCTGGAAACCATTACCGCCTTTTCTTACGACGATATGTTCGTGCGCCTGAAGGCCGAATCCTCATTCAACGAGCTGACCAACGACGCCGACAATCCCAAGCTGGCCGCCACCTTCACCAATCGCTGGCGCATGGGCGAGGGCGAGTTCGGTGCGGCCCTCGTGCTGAGTGACCAGTCCCGTCGCATCATTGCTCACAACAACGAAACCGGTGGCTGGAGTGACGTTGCGCCTAACGACGACTATGAAACCCGTTACTACGACCTGACCCGTGAGCGGGATGGGGTGGTACTGGCCCTGGATTACATGAGCGACTCCGGCAACCGCTATTTTGCCCACGTCTTCCACAACGAGTACTCCGATACCGAGTGGCGGGCCAAGTGGGAAGTGCGCGATAGCTTCGAAGACAATGAGCCAGTGATCAACGGTAACGAATACAGCTACGCAACAGCGCGGGCTGACTCTGAAAGCCGTAACCGTACCGAGATTCGCGAGATCACCTCGCTGCGCCTGGGCGCAGAGCTGCAGATCAACGATCGTAATCGCGCCGAGTTCGAATTCTTTACGTCTGAGGCAGAGCAGGATGACCGCGACCGTCAGGCTGTCATCTATCGCAGTAAAGAGCTGGATGAGCCAATCGTGTATGACTCTTCAGTCGCAGAGCGTCCTTTCGTAAGCTTCCCGTCGGGTCTGTATGATCCCAACATCTTTAACCTGAAAGCCTGGGAACGCGAGTTCACCCTGAACACGGACGAAGATGTGGGTGGCAAGGTGGACGTCTACTTCGAGCTGAGCGACAACACAGACCTGCAATATGGTCTCAAGATGCGACAGCGTGAGAAGGTAAACCTTAACGACTTCTGTGGCTATGAGCCCATCGATGATATCAGTCTGGCATCTGGTGACTTCACCTTTACCAGCAGCTTTCTGAATACGAACTCAGGTCCGACCGCGACCTTCGGGCAGGCCAAGGCCTTCAGTGGCTCCCTGGGAACGGGCAGCCTGACGCTGTCTGATGGCAGCAATGGGTGTACTAATCCAGGCAGTGCATTTGAATTCAGCGGTGATGAGGAAGGAGAGTCAATCCCGGCTGACTGGATCACCCAGGAAGACGTGTTCTCCGCCTATGCCATGGCCACTACCCGCGCGGGTAATGCGACGTGGGTCTACGGTCTGCGCTACGAAGACACCGATGCCACTTACAACGGCAAGGGCTTCGATGGTGACACCTTCACCGGTGCCACCCGATTCGAGAACAACTACGGCTTCTGGGCCCCATCACTGAACGTGAAGTTCGATGTCTCCGATGAGCAGGTCATGCGTGTCGGCCTGTTCCGTTCGCTGGTGCGCCCTGGCTTCCAGGAATCCAATGCCGGCGCTGTAGTGAATACCGAGGACAACGAAATCTCTGGCGGCAACCCAAGCCTGGATGCCACCACGGCCTGGAACTTCGACCTCACCTACGAGCATTACTTCGGCAATGCCACGTTCTTCGGTGCGGGCATCTTCTACAAGCAGATCGATGACGCCATCGTGGAAGTGGAGGCGGAAGACGTGTCTTTCCGTGGTCAGGTGTGGGATGTGGCAGGTACCTTCATCAACACCGATGACGCCGACATCACCGGTTTCGAGCTGTCTTTCCAGACTGCCTTCGACAATGGCTTCCTGTTCGTGGCCAACTACACCATGACTGACGGCGAGACCGACCTGCCAGCCGCCTCCATCTACGGCCAGCGGACCATTCCGTTCTTCAAACAGGCCAAGCACACCGGCAACCTGGCCGTTGGCTACGACCTGGGTCCATGGGATGTGCGCCTGGCGGGTAACTACCGTAGCAGCTTCCTGGATGAAGTGGGTGATGATCCCCTGGGTGATCGCTATACCGATGACTTCTTCCAGGTGGACCTGACGGCTCGCTACGAAGTCAGCGAGAACCTCATGATTACGGCCGAGGCGATCAACCTCAACGACGAGCCCGAGTACTACTACTTTGGCAATCGTAGTCGCCTGTCCCAGTACGACGAGTACGGCACTACCTATGGCATGGGTGTGCGCTATACGTTCTGAGACGCTTCGCTCCTGGCAAGCAAAAAAAAAGAGAGGCTTCGGCCTCTCTTTTTTTTGCTTCGGGTTTTTGCTTCGGAATCATCGTTTTCGGGTTCATTCCGCGCCTGAGCGCAGCGTAGCCACTGGCCGGCGTATCGAAGCCCGGGGAATCCATCATCGCAGGCAGTTAGACTTTAAGGACGATGCTTTCCTTGCCGTCTTTCTCCCGAGCCTTCTGGTAACTGGGATGATGGAAAACCCGGTCCAGCCAGTCGTTGCAGTTGTCGTGTTTCGGCGTGATGTAGCCCCGGGACTTGGCCGATTCCATGGGGTAGCACAACATGATGTCGGCGGCGCTCAAGGCATCGCCACCAAACCAGGCTTGCTCTTCCAGATCTGCCTCGGCAAGGTCGATGAGTCTTTTCATGCGGGGTTTGATCAGACGGTTCGATGCCTCGTTCAACACGCCGCGGATCAGGCCGCGCATCCAGAAAGGCACCCTGGCGATGAGTATCTGGAAGACGGCTTCCATGAGCATCAGGGACATCATGGAGCCCTGCGAGGCATGGAACCAGAACAGGTAGCGGGTGCGGTCGGCGGTGCCGGGGGAGGGGCGCAGCTGTTCGCTCGGGTGCTGGTCGAGAATGTAGTCCACGATGGCGCTGGATTCCGCCAGCACCAGGTCGCCGTCGGTGATTACCGGTGCTGATCCCAGTGGGGAGAGCGCCTTGTACTCCGGCGGGGCCAGGTGGGTGTCCTTGTCGCGTTCGTAGAGTTTTAGCGCGTACTCGACACCCAGCTCTTCGAGCAGCCAGAGAATGCGGAAGGATTGGGAATATTCCAGGTGATGGAGTGTGATCATGGGAGTCTCGATAGATGTGTGTTTTGGCCAGGCGCGGCGGGGAGCGGATGAATTGACTGGCGCCGTAAACAAAAAAGGACAGCCAAGCTGTCCTTTTCTACGTCGGGAGCGACGAAACAGTTTTACTGCTTACTGCTCGATGGCCCGCTCGATGCCGAGTTCGTCCATCACCTCGATGCGGCGGGCACCGGCCAGGATGCCGATGATGCCGTAGTTGCCCTCGTGGCAGGCGTACTCGAATACCGGCTCGTCCATGCGGGTGATGGGCATCTCGCCGCTCCATTGTGCGGAGTAGACGGAGGGGTCATCTACCGTGAAGCCGTAGATGAGCTTGTCCTCGCCTTCGAATCGGAAGGTCTCTATGACCGTGAGATTCTCGGTGCTGGCACCCATGTAACTCATGGCGGGGTTGTAATTCTTGGTTTCCACGATCAGGGTATCGCCTTCCCAGCGGCCGATGGAGTCGCCCATCCATTTCTGCTGCACGGCGGACTTCATCTCGTCCCGGTCGCTGGTGATGGGGATGATGCGCGCGTCGTGGATCATCTCCACGGTGATCACCACGTAACCCGGTGCCTGGTTGATCTGGAAGTGGCTGTTGTACATCACCGGTGACATCACCGGGCCGGAGGAGTTACCGAAGGACAACAGGCAGCGCTCGCCGAGGCTGCGACCTTCGGGACCATCGTTGCTGCGGTTACCAAACGGTGTAAATCCTTCCACCCGCTCCGGAATGCGACCGTTGGGCGGGTCGATGATGGCGGAGGTGCGGTACTCGCCGTCGATGGTGGGCAGGAACATGCCACGGTCAGTCCAGAACAGGTCGTAATTGCCAACCGGTGGCAGAGCTTCCAACTCCGGTGCCGAACGATTCGGGTCCAGTGGTTCGTTGTCCTGTTCTACCGCCTCCTGGGCGGCGCGTTCCAGGCGCTGGGCCTCTTCCACGGTAAACGCCTGCTGGTTACCCAGTTCACGGGCGCGCTGGAAGGGCATCACCGTGTTGTTGCGCCAATAGCCCTGAAAGTCAGGTACGCCCCATGCGGTGCGGGGAATGCCACTGTCCTGAGCCAGTGATTGACTGCAAGCCAGGACGCTGCAGGTGCCGATGGCGGCTGCCAGGGTTTTGATTTTCATTGTTTTTCTCCAGCTTGTGCCTTTAATTGCTGGGCGTATTGTACGCCCTTGCCCGGCAATGAGACAGGCTCAGGCTGTGCCAAATAGTCACGTCAGCGAGAGAGTGCAGCGGTGGAATTGTGGCGAACTCAGGCGGTGGCCAGGGGTGCAAGCAGGGGCCATGGGCGTGCGCGTTCAATCTGCGCGGCCAGTTGCAGGAGGGTGAGGTCACCACCCCTGGCCGCGGAGAACATGACACCGATCGGGAGTCCCGTCCCGCTCTGGGACAGGGGGACGGACAGCGCGGGTTGCCCGGTGCCATTGTGCAGGGCGGTGAAGCCGCCATAGGACTTGTAGCGGCTCACGTAGTCGGCAGCGTCCTGGCTGTTCATGTCGAGCCAGCCCAGTTTGGCCGGGGTCTTCGCCAGCACCGGAGACAGCACCAGATCATAGCGGGCATGCAGGGCGTCCATCTGCCTGCCGACCCGGTGCAGGGTCTCGATGGCCTGGGTATAGTCATCTATGCCGAGGCTGGCGCCGTACTGCGCCATTTGCCGGGTAGAGGTTTCCATGGGGGCGGTGTCGAGCTCAAGCTGCAGTGCACGCACGCGGGCATTCACGGCCTGGAAGGTGTGCAGCGCGATGAGGCTGTTCATGGCTTTGGCCGCCGCGCGGTAGTCGGGCCCGCTGTCGAGCTCCATGATGGAATGGCCCAGGGACTCACAGAGCGCTGCGGCGGTGTTCACGGCCTCCAGGCATTCCGCATCGACAGCTTCGTCGAAGGGATGCGCCGTTTGTACGGCAATCTTCAGCGGGCCGGGCCCAGCGCCAAGTTGTCCTGTGAAATTCCTGGGGGTGGTCGGCAGCGGATACAACAGGGCCCTGTCCAAGGTGATGAACTCCAGGAACCTCGCGCAGTCCCGCACGCTGCGACTGAGCACATGGCCCACGCTCATGCCGCTCCAGGACTCGGCCAGGCCGGCCTCGATCACCGTCAGTCCGCGACTGGGTTTGAGGCCCACGAGCCCACAACAGCTGGCCGGTATGCGGATGGAGCCGCCGCCATCGGTGGCATGGGCTACGGGTACGATGCCTGCCGCAACCGCGGCTGCCGAGCCCCCACTCGAACCGCCGGTGGAGTAATCCAGGTGCCAGGGATTGCGCGTTGGCCCGGTGGCCACCGGTTCGGTCGTGATCGTGAGCCCGAACTCCGGGGTATTGCTCTTGCCGATAGGAATCATGCCGGCCTGCAGGAAGCGCTCGACAATCGCGGCGCTTGCGGTGGCACGGTAATCAGCAAACAGCGCGCTGCCCTTATGGGTGGGCGTGTCCTTGAGATCGCTAAGATCCTTGATGAGGAAGGGCAGGCCGCCCATGGCCGTGCCGGATGGCAGTGCATCGAGCAGGGCCGCTGCCTGCTCAGGGCAGGGGGTGTTGATGGCATTGAGTTGGGGGTTGAGTTTCTGCGCCTGTTCTAGGGCACAGTCCAGCAGTTCGCGTGCGGTGAACTGCCGTTTCCCGATGCCCTCGGCCATGGCGATGGCATCCATGGCCAGGTAGTCCTGCAAGCTAATCATGATCGATTATGACCGGCGCGCTGCATCAGAAGCTCATCGGGCTATCGTCGTCCTTGCCTACCAGAGACAGGCCGCCGCTCTCATCCTCGTCTTCCAGGTCTTCTTCCTCGTCGCGGGTTTTACCCTCGGCCAACTGGATCTTGAGACGCAGGTTGTTCTTGGAATCGGCGTTCTTCAGGGCTTCCTCGTAGCTGATCTTGCCGGACTTGTAGAGATCGAACAGCGCAGAGTCGAAGGTCTTCATGCCCTGTTGCTCGGATTTCTCCATCACTTCCTTGAGTTCCATGACCTTGCCGCCCTTGATCAGGTCGGCTACACGGGGAGTACCGATGAGAATCTCGATGGCGGCGGCGCGCTTGCCGTCCACCGTTGGTATCAGGCGCTGGGACACGAACGCGACGAGGTTCAATGACAGGTCGAGGAACAGCTGCTTGTGGCGTTCATCGGGGAAGAAGTTGATGATGCGGTCCAGGGCCTGGTTCGCGTTGTTAGCGTGCAGGGTGGACAGACAGAGGTGGCCCGTTTCCGCGAAGGCCAGGGCATGTTCCATGGTCTCCTGGCTGCGAATCTCGCCGATAAGAATGACATCTGGCGCTTGTCGCAGGGTATTCTTCAGGGCGTCCTCGTAGGAATTGGTGTCCACGCCCACCTCGCGCTGGTTCACGATGCATCCCTGGTGGGGATGGATGAATTCCACCGGGTCTTCGATGGTGATGATATGGCCATCGCTGTTCTTGTTGCGGTAATCGATCAGTGCCGCCAGGGAGGTGGACTTACCGGAGCCAGTGCCACCCACGAACAGGATGATACCCCGCTTGCTCATGATCAGCTCAGACAGTACGGGCGGCAGTCCCAGTGACTCGGCAGAGGGGATTTCAGTCTTGATGTTTCGGGCGACGATGCCTATCTCGCCACGCTGCTGGAAGATGTTGACACGGAAACGGCCAATATCCGGGTCGGCCACAGCCAGATTCATCTCCGGACTCTTCTCAAACTCCTTGATCTGCTCCGCGTTCATGATCTGGTAGGCAATCTTCTTGACCATGCCCTCCGGCAGCTTCTTGTCGATCAGTGGGACCAGCTTGCCATAGGCTTTCATGCTGGGCGGCGCACCGGTGGTCAGGAACAGGTCGGAGCCATCCTTTTCGATCATCATTCTGAGTAGGTCATTAAATCCCATATGCCTTGCCTGATATCTGTTTGCAGCGTTTGATTTATTCGAAGCGACTCTCCGTATACCAGCCAACATCTGTGGCATTTGTGTCAATATTGTCGCTTACATCAAGTATAAGCGCGAACAGCGCCATACGCACTAGTACGCCGTTGTCGGTCTGGCGAAAAATGGCCAGATTTGGGTGCTGGTTCAAATCATTATCCAGTTCATTGGCTTCTTCCCTGGAATCCCGGGGCAGGGGATGCATGATCACCGTATTGGGTTGGCAGTGTCGGGTGTAGATGGCCTGGTTCATGCGGAAGCGTCCGCGATAGATATCCGCCTCCAGTTTGTTCTCGAAGCGCTCCTCCTGGATGCGGGTCAGGTACACCGTGTCGTTGTCCTTCAGGCCTGCCTCCATGTCCTCGGTCTCGATCACCTCGTGACCGGCATTGCGCAGTTCGGCGACGATGGAATCCGGCATCTTCAGCTCCTTCGGGGAGATCAGGCTGAATGTGATGCCCTTATATAGAAGCAAGAGCTGGGAGAGGCTGTGCACGGTGCGCCCATGCTTGAGGTCCCCCACCATGGCGATGTGCATGCCATCGATGCTGCGCTGCTTCGATTGCAGTTCCTTCTTGATCGTGTACAGATCCAACAGGGCCTGTGACGGGTGCTCATTGGGCCCATCCCCGCCGTTGATCACGGGTACCCGGCTGGCCTTGGCGAACTCGGCCACCGATCCCGGCTGCGGATGACGCATCACCACCACATCGGAGTAGCCACTGATGACCCGGGCCGTATCATAGAGGGATTCGCCCTTGCTGATGGAGGAGGACTTGATGTCCGTGGTCTCCCTGACATGGCCGCCGAGCAGGTTAAAGGCACAGCCGAAGCTGACCCGGGTGCGGGTGCTGGGCTCGAAAAACATGCTGCCGAGAATCGCGCCGTCCAGGGCCTTGCTGATCCGCCGCCGATGCGCATAGGGTTCCATGCTGTCCGCGACCTCAAACACCCGCTGCACATCGTCTCGTTCAAACTGGGTAACACTTAGGATGTGGGCGCCGCGGAATTCCATATGCTTGTCCTGGGGTTTAGCTGGTTGTTCTTTTGCCTGCCTGGATTCTGGGCCCGATTGCGGTTTTTGTGGGAACCCGAGCAAACTCGAGGAGTTTACACCAATTGGCTTGGACAGACGAATGGCGCACCAGGCTCTATTTGTTGGATTGGATAGTAATGGATATCGTGCACGATGCCTTGAGGCTTGGAGGGGGACTAAGGCGACCGTCGAGCGGCAAGGACGCCGCTCGCGAGCCCCCATGGATGGGTTCACGGCGTGTCGCATTAGTCCCCCTCCAAGCCTCAAGCCTATCAGCTTCAGAGTTCTTTTCTTTTCGATCATTGTTCGCTACGAGAAATAGGAATATTCATGCGGCGCTCGATTGACGGCATGGAGCTGCGGTTTTCTCATCTAAAAGTATCTCTGGATTGCGAAGGGTCGAGGAGCAGGTGATCACCTCTCTGCATGCTATGATGCTCGCAGTTGTGATTGCAGGAAACAAAATTGGCCGACAAGAGTATTTACTGGTACGACTTCGAAACCTTTGGCAGGGACCCGCGGCGGGATCGGGCCAGTCAGTTTGCTGGCATTCGTACGGACGAGGATCTCAACATCATCGGCGACCCGCTGATGATGTACTGTCAGCCGGCAAATGATTTCATCCCCAGCCCAATGTCCTGCCTGATCACGGGCATCACTCCCCAGAAGGCGAAAGCGGAAGGCCTCGTCGAGGTCGAGTTCATAGCGAAGATTCACGCCGAGTTTGCGAAACCTGGTACCTGTGTGACCGGATATAACAGTATTCGTTTCGATGATGAAGTGACCCGGCAACTACTGTACCGCAATTTCTATGATCCCTATGAGCGGGAGTGGAAGAACGGCAATTCACGCTGGGACATCATCGATATGGTGCGCCTGTGTGCGGCAACCCGGCCCGAGGGCATCGAATGGCCGAAGAAGGTGGATGGCAGCAACAGTTTTCGGCTGGAAGAGTTGACCGTGGCCAACGGAATAGAGCATGCGGATGCGCACGACGCCCTCTCGGATGTGCTGGCTACCATCGCCATGGCGAAGCTGATCAAGGACAGGCAACCGAAGCTGTTTGACTACGCCTACCAGCTGCGTTCGAAACAGAAGGTGCGGGCAGAGATTGACCTGAAGACCCGCAAGCCGGTCTTGCATGTGTCTGTGATGTATCCCTCCAGCAAGGGCTGCCTGGCCCTGGTGATGCCGATCTGTGCTCATCCCACGAACAGTAACGGGGTGATTGTCTATGACCTGCGGGTCGATCCGGCGACCTGGGTAGCGCTGAGTGATGAGGAGATTCGGGAGCGCTTGTTCACTGCCACTGCCGACCTGGGGGAGGGGGTGGAGCGCATTCCCTTGAAGACTATTCACTACAACCGTTCACCCATCGTGGCTTCGCCGGCGGTTCTGAGCCCGGAACGGGCTGCGCTCTATGACGTGGATCTCGATGCCTGTCGTGAGCACTGGGAACAGTTGCAGGGCATGCCGCAGTTGCCGCGGCGTATCGCCAACATCTACCGGCAGGAACAGCATCCCGGGGAACAGGACCCGGACTTCATGATCTACTCCGGTGGCTTTTTCTCGGAGAACGACAAGCAACTCATGCAACTGGTGCGCAACACGCCGCCGGCTGATCTGCCGCGACTGGATCTGCCATTCAATGACAGCAGGCTGCAGGAGATGCTGTTTCGCTATCGGGCGCGGAACTATCCCGAGACCCTGAGAGAAGAAGAGCTACAGGCCTGGGAAGCGTTTCGTCGACTGCGATTGCAGGAGCCTGAGAGGCTCAAACTGTTCGAAGAAGAATTGGCTGAGGCGCAGGAGCGGGCCGATGCCGGCGGTGAAGAAGTACTCGCAGAGTTGCAGAATTACATCGCATTCTTGCGAGCTGACCTTGGTCTGGATTGACTCTTTAAATGTGACACCTGGTTCTCAGGAAGTAGCGATTTTACTGTCACGTTTCTCTCATTATTTTTAATGACTCTTCCTGAAAGGGATAGAAGGTATACGGCTGTTGCGTGTGTCGGTTGAGCAGGAATATTCAATGCCGACGCAGACCGGAAGTGGTCTCGACCGAGAGAGATTTGGCTATTACTCGAGCAGGGCGCCGTTGCTGTCTATACGGTCGAATTCCAGCGCGAAGTTGGCCGCCTGGGTACGCACCTGGAACAGCTTCGCCTTGGGATAGCGTCGTTCGACGAGCTTGCTGATGTCCTGTTTCAGCCTGGCATCGCTGGCCACGCCGAAATAGATGGCGCGCACCTCGGTTTGCTGGAACGGAATCTCTTCATACCACAGCGCTTCGTTGTCGGTCAGGTCGCGTCCATCCACGTGGGTGAGAATGCGCCATTCCCGTTCCTTGATGTCTTCCCTCGATTTGCTCAGGAACTTCTCCGGGAAACTGTCCTGAACCGCCACGTTGGTCTGGTTCATGAGTATCTCCATCTGCTCAGCCAGTGGCGTAATTTCCGGTTTGGTTTCCGTGTAGCATACCGCCTGCGGTTTGGGCAGGGATGTTTCGTCGCCACAGGCGAAGCGAATAGCAATGCCCTGGTGGTTGTCGGCGTATTTAGTCCCGCCAGTCCCTCATGAGGCGCAGCATTTCCGATTCCCGATGCTGGACCATGGAAGTCAGCAGTTCGCTCAGCACCTCCTGGGCTTCCTCCTCGTTGTCGAAGCGGTCTTCGCTGCGCCAGCGGCGAATCGCCTTGATCGACGGGCTGCTGCCCATGGGGTCACCCCTGGAGAAGATGAGCCCCAGGGTGGATTTGACGCGGGAGGAGAGTAGTTTGCACGAGTCAAAATTCAGGGTGGAGTGGTGATTCAGCTCGAACGGGTCTTCAAACAGAACGGGCGCACTCCAGCGCAGCTGTGAATCTGACAGGATACGGATACCTGCTTCCGGGTCAGTAAACTTGACCAGTGAAGTGGGTTGCTTCAACTACTTACTCTCCTTGTAAGTTAAAAGCGCGCAATCCGGAGGATTGGCTGGCCTGGAATCTCGGGCAGATTGGCTGCCGCAGCCCTGCAAGCGACAGTTTTGCCAATTGCTGGATATATTGAGAAAGTATGGTAGTCAAAGTGCCGTTTCGCCACCCGAATACCGTGAATTTCCCCAGATAGTGCTGCGCCGCTGCGGGGGCCTGGATTGACCTCCATAGGCCTCGTTGCCGATGCCCATGTCGGCCTCGGATGGGGGCAGAAGGCGTGGAGAAATCCGGGAAAGAAAGCTGATAAGTTAATAAAAACAATAAGATAAGAAAGAAATCTAGAAACGATAACATCCGCGTGGGCCGTTGTGGGCCCTTGCTTGTCGGCCAAGGCTGGTGCGTGAGCGCTCCGGCACAGGCGTGGCGCAGGCGCTTCGCGCAGGGTTCCGGGCCTCAAACTGGCCTTGCTCGGGTGAATTTTGCGCCCGCAATAGGGTCGAAACCGGTAGCAGGACCCGGCTATGCCCCTGAATCGGGGGCATGTGGGGAATTCTGGTCGGGAAGCCGCAGGCCGAGGCAGGGCGGGCCCGCCCTGATTAGCCTGACAGGGTCGGGCGGTACACAAAGCCCCGGAGAGAAGTTACAATTCGCCTGCCCCCGATACTGGCTTATTAATAAGATTAAAAAATGCCGGTATATTATTGAAAATAAAGGAATTAGTTTTTGGACAAGTTCGAGGAGATCCGTCCCTACCAGGATCACGAGATCAGGCCGGTGCTGGACAGGCTGATCAACAATGCAGAGTTCCTGGGCAGCATTGCCCGCTTCTACTACCCCCGGCTCACCAGCCTGTTTCCGGGCCTGGTGCGGCGGCTGGCAAAGAGCAAGCTGCGCGGCCAGGTGAAGGGGGTGAAAGACGTCAAAACCATGCAGGATGTCATCGCCATCTACATGGACAAGATGATTGGCGAGACCACCACCGAGTTGAGCGATTCCGGCATGGAGAACCTGCGACCGGGGCGCAATTACCTGTTCATCTGCAATCACCGGGACATCTCCATGGACCCGGCCTTCGTGAACTACAAGCTGTACCACGCCGGGCATGGCACCTTGCAGATTGCCATCGGCGACAACCTGCTGAAGAAGCCCTTCGTCACCGACCTCATGCGGCTGAACAAGAGCTTCATCGTGAAGCGCTCCCAGAAGGGTCGGGAGATGCTGAAGTCCATGGTGCTGCTGTCGGAATATATCCAGCATTGCATCGAAATCGGGGAAAATGTGTGGATCGCCCAGCGCGAGGGACGGGCCAAGGACGGCATTGACCGTACCGACCCGGCCCTGTTGAAGATGCTGGCCATGAGCAAGCGCGATGTACCGCTGTCGGCCGCACTGCGCCAGTTGCACATAGTGCCGGTGTCCATCTCCTATGAGTACGATGCCTGTGACGTGATGAAGGCGGATGAGCTCTACCAGATCGAAACCAGCGGCAGCTATACCAAGACCGACGAAACCGACATCAAGAGCATCGTCACCGGCATGGTGGGCTTCAAGGGCAAGGTACACGTGGCCTTCGGCGAGGAGCTGTCGATCACCAGTGATGACCCGGAGGTGATCGCTGGCCAGATCGACGATCAGATCCTGTCCAATTACCAGCTACGGGATATGCATTACCTGGCCCTGGAGCGGCTCAAGCAGGATGGCATGATTCCCCTGCACAAGGTGCGGGGACTGCCCGATGGCGATGACATCAGCAAGGAATCCCGCAAGAAGTTCGAGAAGCGGCTGAAATCCGTGAATCCGCAACTGCTCAAGCACTGGTTGTTCAGTTATGCGAATCCGGTGATGAGCAAGCTGGCGGTGGAGCAGGCCAACGAAGGTCTTTCGGAAAACTCAGAGGAGACGTTTTGAGCTGTCTTCCAGGCGCTGCCTGAATGCCTGTCGGTCAGCTTCCGCCAGTGGCCCAAGACACAGCAACTGCAGCCTGGCTTCCTGCATGAATTGCAGGTTTTCCCTGGAGGTATGCCGCGCCTGGCCCAGACCCTTCTGCAACTGCGCCAGCTGAATTTCCATGCGCTTGCCCTGGTCTGTTTCCGGGGAATCGTTTCCGGCACGAATCTCTACCTGTATGCAGAGTTCCCGCGCCGCCTCTGTCGCATCCGCAACACGCTTCGCATAGTCATCGGCCGTTGCCGAATCCTGCACCGCGCCGGCGCGACGCTGCAATAGGGACAGCAGGGAATCAGACTTCACCTTGTCCAGTGCCTGCCAGGCGTCCATCGAGAACTTCTGTTTCGCCGAATCGAAGGCATCGGCGCCGGCGGCCAGCAGGCCCGTCTCGATCTGCTGCAGATAATCCAGGGAAGCCTGCAACTGTTCCATGAGCGCGAGGCTCTTCTTGTCCGGCAGTGCCTTCAGTCGATTGTCTATCTTGCGCTTGATGGCGTTGAAGCGATCCAGAAAGCGGCTGCGCCTGGCTCTGTCCAGCGCGTCGAGTGCAGAGGAGAAACCCTGTGCCAGGTCCTGGTATTCGGCGCGGGCCTTTTGCAACTCATCCTCAGCCAGATCAAAAATTTTCTCCAGTGCGCCAAGCTTGTCCTGGATTTCCTTCTCGCTTGTCTGGCGTCGCGTAGTGCGCTGCTGTTTTTCCTTGTTCCGTGAATCGAACAGCTTGTCGCAGGCGGCACGGAAATTTTCCCAGTGCTCCCTGTCTTCCTTGAAGGATGTTGGACCTATCTCTTTCCATTCCTTCTGCAGGCGCTTGGCCTCTTCGATAGCCTGGCTGCGATCTTCCATCTCTACCAGTGCGTTTGCCTGTTCGATGAGTGCGCGTTTGGCGTTGGCATTGGTCTTGAGGATGGACTTGCGCTGCTTGCGCAGCACGTTGATGTTGTCATAGAAACGTTTCTGCAGCGAACGGATGCGTGACTGTTCCACCGGCGCGTGCTTCTTCCAGGTGTCTTCCGCGTCCTTGATCAGCTTGTTGAAGTCGCTGACCTTGATTTCACCCTCGCCCTCATTCAGGCCCTTGACCTGCTGGTCCAGATGATCGCAGAGTTCACGGCGTGCCTTCAGGTTGGCCGCCATCTGTTGTTTGCGTTCCTTGAAATACTCGGCGCAGGGCTCATAGGCGCGGTCAGAGTGCAGCTTGAACTGCTGCCATAATTCTTCGTTCTGGTTGGAGCGGCCGAGTTCCTTCCATTCCATGTGCAGGCGAGTGATGTGTTTGCTGCGGTCTCCCGCGTGCATCGTCGATTCACACAGCTGTTCCATCTGCTGGATGAGTTCTTTCTTCTTCTCGGTAGCGGCGAATATTTTCCAGTCCCGCAGTTCGAGGATCTTCGCCTTAAAGGGATTGGCTCGTGCCTGCAATGACTGCCGGATCTCGCCATTGGTATTGCTGATGTTGCCCTGAATGCGATCCCAGGTGGGCAGGGCGTCGAGTGACTGACCCTCGGCGAGTGCTTTCTCCAGTTTATCCAGCAACTCATCGGTGGCTTTCTGCAGGCTTAGCTGGTGCCTGGCATTCTCGGCGAACCTGCTGGTGAGTGATTCACGAATGGCGGTCGCCCGGGCGAGCAGGTCTTGTTCTTCCTCGGCGATCAACTTGCGATAGCGATTGAGCAGGTTGTCGACGGTGACCAGCTTGGCGGTGGCCTTGTGACCGATGCTTTCCAGTTCCGTGACCAGCTTGTCCAGCTCTTCGGCGACATTGATTGCGGCGGCGGGTTTGGGCTGTGCCGGAGCCTTGTCCTGGCTGTCGCTGGCTGCCTGGGCCTGTTCGGGGATCTGCGCGCTGATGTCGGCGGCCGATTCGGCGTCGGTGGTCGCTGCAGGCTTTTTAGTTTGCACTGGAGGCTCTTCAACCGTCGCTGAAGGCTCTTCAGTCTGCGCTGAAGGCTCCTCAGTCTGCGCTAAAGGCTCCTCAGTCTGCGCTGCAGGCTTTTCAGCATCCGCTGCAGGCGCTGCAACTTGCGCAGAGGGCGCTTCTGGCTGAGCAGAGGCATCACCGGCCTTGGCCGAGGTCTCTGTCGCTACAGTTGCAGGTGCTTCCATATCCTTTGAATCAGGAATTTCCATGCTTTCTTTGGTGCTTGTCGATGCCATTTACTACACTGCCAGGCGGAATTGGGTTATTTCCATTCAGTCCTGCCCCCGTTCGAATCGTGTGGGGGCCTGAATGGACTCGTTGATGAGACAGGATTTTATCAGAACTTCGTTCCAAAGGCCTTTCCGGCGATGCGCCGGGGGCTGGCCGCGTTCAGTCTGGCACGACCGGTCCACAGGGCCGCGTTTTCCTGGCCTGGTTGCAGGTATAATGCGCACACCACACGCTCACTCACCACGTCCGGGCCGTTTGATGCTGGAAGATGCAGTAAAGGAAGAAATTCAGGCAGCCTATCGCCAGCTATTGGCCTCGCGAGATCTCAAACCCCGGCACGGGCAACGGCTGATGATAGCCGAGATCGCCCGCTGCCTGTCCGGGCATGTGGAAGGCGAGCCCGGTCCGGTGTGCGTGGTGGAGGCCGGTACGGGTACAGGCAAGACCATGGCCTACCTGCTGGCAGTCATTCCCCTGGCCCGGCAGATGCAGCTCAAGGTAGTGGTGGCCACCGCCACGGTGGCGCTGCAGGAGCAGGTCATGCTGAAAGACATTCCCGAGGTATTGCAGGGATCTGACCTGGACTTTAGCGTGGCACTGGCCAAGGGCCGGGGGCGCTACCTGTGCCTCGCACAGCTGGACAACCGGCTCGCGCCCAGCGACAGCCTGCAGGCCATGATGGATCTGTACGGCGATGACCTGCAGGATGCCGAGAGTGAACACCATGGCCTGTACCAGGATATGCTGGAGGCCCTCAGCCAGGGTCAGTGGCAGGGCGATCGGGATGAGTGGAAGTCACCCCTGAGTGATGCCCAGTGGATGCCACTCACCGTCGACAATGCCCAGTGCCTCGGCAGTCGCTGCAGTCATTTCCGCCAGTGTTGTTTCTTTCGCGCCCGCGACAGCCTCGACAAGGCTGACGTCATCGTCAGCAATCATGACCTCGTGCTCTCGGACCTGGCCCTCGGCGGTGGGGTTATCCTGCCGGAACCGGAGTCTTGCTTCTATATCTTCGATGAGGCGCATCACCTGCCCGTGAAGAGCAACAATCATTTCTCGAATTTCGCCAGGATCGGGGCAAGCCGCGGCTGGCTGGACCGGGTGCAGGATGCCTGCCGACGACTGGTGGAAGATGATTTCATGGCGCGGGATGAACTGCTGTCCCTGGAAGAACTGAAAGAGCAGTGCGATATCGCCCTCGATGAGATGGGTAGCCTGCTGCAGCAGGTGGTGGAGGCAGAACCGCAGATCGACAGCTACGGCAATCGTGCCCAGTTGTCATTCAGCATGGGGCAGGTACCCGAGCCGATTCAAATGGCAGCGGGGAAATTGCTGAATCATTTCCAGCAATTGTCCGCGCTGCTGGGCGCGATCACGGATGACCTGAAAGACGAGATGGATTCCAGTGTTGAACTGGCGCGCCGGGAACAGGCCGAACACTGGTTTCCACTGCTTGGCAGCATGGGCAAGCGCGCCGAAGCGGCACTCGGTCTCTGGGCCAGCTACGCCTTTGCCGATGAAGCGGGCAAGGCGCCTACGGCGCGCTGGCTCAGCTTCAATCAGGATGATTCCCTGGCAGACATCGGGCTATCCGCGAGTCCGGTGCTGGCCGCCGATAATCTGCAGGAGCGCCTGTGGGAGCGTTGCGCCGGTGCCGTGCTGACCTCGGCAACCTTGTCGGCCCTGGGCAGTTTCGATGTGTTGACGATGCGTGCCGGGCTGCCGGAACGAACCCGCTATCTGAGTATCCCCAGTCCCTTCGATTTCACCAATGCGGCGACACTGGTCGTGCCACGCATGAATTGCGAACCCTCGGACAATGAGAAGCACACGGCCCTCATCGTCAAGGCCTTGCCGAGCTTGTTACAGGAACCGATTGCCGCGCTGATGTTGTTTTCCAGTCGGCGTCAGATGCTGGATGTAATGCAGAGCCTGCCCGATGACTTGCACGACAAGGTCTTGTGCCAGGATGACTACCAGAAGGCGCAATTGATCAAATACCACAGGCAGCGGGTCGATGAAGGCAAGGGCAGTCTCATCTTCGGTCTCGCCAGCTTTGCCGAAGGCGTGGATCTGCCTGGCAAGTATTGTACGCATGTGCTTATCGCCAAAATTCCCTTTGCCGTTCCCAACGATCCCATCGAGACCACACTCTCGGACTGGGTGGAGCAGCAGGGCAGGAACGCCTTCATCACGCTGTCGGTGCCCGATGCGGCCTTCAGGCTGGTGCAGGCCAGTGGCCGACTGCTGCGCAGTGAAACAGATACGGGACGCATTACCCTGTTCGATGAACGGGTGGTGAGCAAGCGTTACGGCAAGCAGATACTCGAGTCCTTGCCGCCCTATCGGCGCGAGATATTTACCGAAGAGATATCCTGAGCTGCGCTGCGGCCACGGTGGGCAGACTGCGGCTAGTGGCTGAACACGTCGAGGCGTGGTTGCCGGCCCGGCGAGATGAGACAGGTGGCGGTGAATGCCGATTCTGTCGCGCTGTGGGCCGCCGGATGGACGCGTGTTCGATGATAGCTTCAAGATGAATGGTCAGGGCGTCTTCCAGGCGTGCCGGCAACTAGAGTTCCTGTTCGCTCTCTGCTTTCGCTGTCCGCACCGCGCTCACCACATTCACCGTAATCTCCGCCTTGGCTGGGCGTCGCAAGGACGCAGCATGTCACCCATAAACCAAGTGTGATGACGGTGTACACTGCACAACCGTAGAGGGCAAGCTTGTCTTGTGCGCACAGCAAACACGCACGAGCAAAAGAAAAGGGACCCGGGCTATTTCCTGGTCAACATCCAGGCCGCTGCAGCACCGAGTGCCGTGCCGGCAATCACGCTGACCAGCACATTACCGAAGGCGGGTCCGAGCCCGAGCCCAACGATCAGGCCGGCGGTGATGCACAGTGCGAATGTGCCTTGCTTGCTTTGTTTCTTTTTCTTCGACATCGCTGTTAAGTCATCGAGTAAGTGGCTGAGACAAACTGCCCGAAGTCGGACAGGCCTGTACTATAGGTTATTGTCGATCTATTCGCCGCAGTGAGTAAATCATGGTGCTGCGAGGGTCGAATGCCTGGGCGTCGACCGCCGTGCTGCCGATTCGATCAGCCACGTCCATGCCTTCCGTGACACGGCCGATCACCGTGTAGCGGCCGTTTAACCAATTAGCGTCAGCGAGGGCGATGAAGAACTCGGGGCCGTTTCGATTCGGACCGTCATTGGCCAGTACCACCGTGCCGCGGCTGATGCCCCGGGTAGGAAACTGGTTCTGGTACTCATAGCCTTCCTGTTCGTAGAGTCGCATCACGGTCAGCCCGCGCAGGGTCTGCAGGACATCAGACTGTCTGCTCTCCAGCTCATCCACGCTGTCGATGCCCATCTCGGCATAGAGGTGGGACAGAACGCGATCACCAAATTGCTGCTGGCTGCCGACATTGAGCACCGGATTAACCGAACCGTCCTCGGCCAGTATCGGGAGTCGGTCCAGCCCCAGCGAAAAGGCGTTTATCTCATCGTCGAGCAACGGGTCCGGGCTGCCCAGGGGGTGGTAGTTCGGCGACCCGGTCTGGATGACGAAGCCTGGCAGCACTCGATGAAAGCGCATACCGTCGTAGTAGCGCGGCGTGAATCGGGTATTGGCGGCGCTGTCGATGAACTCCACTTCACCCGCCGCCAACTCGAGGAAGCGTTGCACATTCTGTGGGGCTTCATCGGGCAGTAGTTCTATATAGATAGGTCCCTGGGAACTGCTCAGCAGCAGCAGCGGATTGTCCTGATTCTCCATCGCTGCCGTCGCAGTACGCTGGTCGGCATGGAGCGACGGACCCCACAGCAGCACCATGGACAGGGCCATGAGCGGCAGCAGAAGGGTGCGTGGCTTGTTGGAATTCGCTTTATTCAATGGCTAGACCGGGTGAGGCCGGTTATTGCTGCTTCGTTCGTGAAATTCTAGAGCCTGTGGGGCAAGCAGTGCAACCGGCGCAGGGGCTACAGTTCCTGATGTTGCAGGCGGGCAAGGTCGAGAGGTGTGTCGATGTCTTGCAGGATCGCCTCGTTGTCGACGGGCAGGGTGATGACCGCGTCGGCATGCTGGCGCAGTACGGGGCGGCCACCCGCGTCGCCGGTGAGTGTGCTCAGTTCCTTGTAGAAAGCACTGCCGAAGGCAACGGGATTACCCGATTGGCCGGCATAGTTTGGCACGATGATCTTGTCGGCGGCAGAGGCATCGGCGATGTGTTTATAGACGGCGCTGGGAATCAGGGGCATATCGGCAAGGCAGATGAGGCAGCTGTCCCATTCACTGGCGAGGCCGATACCGAAAGCCAGGGTCGCACCCATGCCGCGTTCGGCCTCCTGGAAGACTTCCAGGTGCTCGCAATAGGGGGCCAGGGCCTCGCTGAGTTCGGGGCGGGTGATAACGCGGTAGTCGGGGATGGCGGCTGCCAGTTGCTGCTGGGTCTGTTCGAAGACGGTGAGCCCGTTTTCTATTTTGGCCAATAGCTTAACGCTGCCGAATCGATTGCTAAAGCCGGCGGCCAGAATCAGGGCTCCAACGCGTTTACCCATGGCGGTTATTGCTGTCTGTCTGAGGTGCTTCAGTACTTTTGTCTGTGAACTGGCGCCGGTACCGGCGGGCAGTGTCCGGTGCCACGACCGTGGCACCGCCTGTGCGCAAACCTGCTAGTGCAGGGTCTTCGAGTTCTTGCGTTCGGGACCAGAGTCTTGCTGCTTGATCTCTACCACGAAGCTGTCCTTGCTATCCGACTTGCTCGCCGCCTGTTGTTCGGCTTTCTTCGCGGCGATCTTGCCAGAGGTCTCATGCGCATCCTTGTGCTCCTCGGACTCTGCCGCTTGTTCGGCGAGCTCCCGTGCCAGCCTGGCGGTCTCGGCCTGGGCGCGCAGTTGTTCGCTCAGGTGCTGCCGCAGTCGATTGACCACATTGGTCATGACCTCAATCGTCTGGCTGAGTTGATCGAGGGTGAGCAAGGTGCGCTCCGGATCATTATCTATCTGTTTCTCTTCGCTCATTGCTCTGTTACCTCTCCTTCCTGTTGCCTCTTGATTCGCATACTGCTCATCGGCTTATTGATGTAATTCCCTTTTAGTATTTTCAACATCAATCCCAGGATAAGGCGCCTCCTGTTTGATACTCGATCACGCGAGTCTCGAAGAAATTCTTCTCCTTGCGCAGGTCCATGATTTCAGACATCCACGGGAAGGGGTTCGAGACTCCCTTGAATTGTTCGGGCAGGCCGATCTGAACCAGACGGCGGTTGGCGATGAACTGCAGGTATTCTTCCATCATGGCAGCATTCATACCCAGTACACCGCGCGGCATGGTGTCCCGTGCGTACTCGATTTCCAGTTGTGTGGCCTGGAGGATCATCTGGGTGGCTTCTTCCTTCATCTTGTCATTCCACAAGTGAGGGTTTTCCAGCTTGATCTGGTTGATCATGTCGATACCGAAATTGAGGTGCATCGACTCATCGCGCAGGATGTACTGGAACTGTTCCGAGGTGCCGGTCATCTTGTTGCGTCGGCCCATGGAAAGAATCTGGGTAAATCCACAGTAGAAGAAGATACCTTCGAGGCAGCAATAGAAGGCGATCAGGTTCTTCATCAGGTCCTGGTCGGTTTCCGGTGTGCCGGTGCGGAAGTTGGGGTCACTCAGGGACTGGGTGTACTTCAGGCCCCAGGAGGCTTTCTTCGCCACCGAGGGAACCTCGTGGTACATGTTAAAGATCTCACCTTCGTCCATGCCCAGTGACTCAATGCAATACTGGTAGGCATGGGTATGAATCGCTTCTTCGAAGGCCTGACGCAGAATGTACTGACGGCACTCGGGGTTGGTGACCAGGCGGTAGATTGCCAGCACCAGGTTATTCGCCACCAGTGAGTCGGCGGTGGAGAAGAAGCCCAGGTTGCGCTTGACGATCAGGCGCTCGTCCTCGGTGAGGCCGCCCGCCGTTTTCCACAATGCGATATCCGCATTCATATTGACTTCCTGGGGCATCCAGTGATTGGCGCAGCCATCCAGGTATTTCTGCCAGGCCCAGTCGTACTTGAATGGGACCAGCTGATTGAGGTCGGCGCGGCAATTGATCATGCGCTTGTCATCTACCGCTACCCGGGCGGCGGTGCCTTCCAGTTCTTCCAGGCCGGCACTGACGTCAAGGTCCTGCAGGTCATCGATTGCCTGCGCCAGAGCGTCGGTGTTGTTTTTCTCATCCGCCGCGTCGAGATTGGATTCCTGCGACGGTGCGGGGGCAGCCTTTGCCTGTGGAGATGGTTTCTTCACGGCTTCCACTGCCGCTACGGCAGTCTCAACCGGGGATGCAGGCTTCTCCTGCGCTCGTTGGGGAGTGACAGGCGCGGCGCCAGGTGTCTCTTCCTTGTCAAATTCGTCCCATGACAACATAGGGTATTACCTCTTAATTCTTTATGTGCGTATTGATCGGCTGTTTTATAGGTTGAGCCTGATCTTCATCGTGTTTACGTGTCAAAGTGCCGTGCCACCGAGGGTGGCACGATCATGTTATTGACAGGCCTCGCAATCCGGATCGTCCAGTGAACAGGCCTTGGGCACTGCGGCGGGCTCAGCCGTCGCGGATACCTTGTTTAGGCTATTATTCTCCACGGTGGATTTCTCGGTTGTGGTGGCTGCCAATGCGCGCAGGTAATAAGTAGTCTTCAATCCGCGCAGCCAGGCCATGCGGTAGGTGACGTCCAGCTTCTTGCCGCTGGCCCCGGCCACGTACAGGTTCAGTGACTGGGCCTGGTCGATCCACTTCTGGCGGCGGCTCGCCGCATCTACCAGCCAGCGTGGTTCCACTTCGAAGGCGGTGGCATAGATATGCTTGATCTCTGCCGGGACGCGATCGATGCGCTGCACGCTGCCCTCGTAGTATTTGAGGTCGTTGACCATCACGCTGTCCCACAGGTTCAGCTTCTTCAGGTCTTCTACCAGGTAGGGGTTAACCACGGTGAACTCGCCGGAGAGGTTGGATTTCACATACAGGTTCTGGTACGTCGGCTCGATGGACTGCGAGATGCCACAGATGTTGGCGATGGTCGCCGTCGGTGCAATGGCCAGGCAGTTGGAATTGCGCATGCCATGTTCCTTGATGCGGGTACGCAGGCTGTCCCAATCCAGGCGCTGGTCGAAGTTCACATCCAGGTAGTCATCGCCCCGCGCTTCCTTCAGCATCTTCAGGGAGTCGATAGGCAGGATACCCTGATCCCACAGGGACCCCTCGAAGGATTCGTAACGACCCCGTTCCTGGGCCAGCTCATTGGAGGCGCTGATAGCGTAGTAGCTGATCATCTCCATGGAGACATCGGCAAATTCCACGGCCTGCTCGGAAGAGTAGGCGATGCGCTGCTTGTACAGTGCGTCCTGGAAACCCATGATGCCCATGCCGACGGGCCGGTGCTTCATGTTTGAGTTCTCAGCCTGTGGCACGGAGTAGTAGTTGATATCGATCACGTTATCCAGCATGCGGATAGCGGTCTTGATGGTCTTCTCCAGCTTCTCGCGGTTAAGGCCGTTCTCGTCCACGTGATTCACCAGGTTCACGGAACCCAGGTTGCACACCGCCACTTCCTCGGCACTGGTGTTGAGCGTGATCTCGGTACACAGGTTGGAAGAGTGGATGGTGCCGACATGCTGCTGTGGCGAGCGCACGTTGCAGCTGTCCTTGAAGGTGATCCAGGGATGGCCGGTCTCGAACAGCATGGACAGCATCTTGCGCCACAGGTCGGCGGCGCGGACAGTCTTGTAGGGACGTATCTGTCCTGCGGCGGCCTTGCGCTCGTATTCTTCATAGGCGCGCTCGAAGGCTTCGCCGTGCAGGTCATGCAACTCGGGTACGGTGTTGGGTGAGAACAGGGTCCATTCCTGGTCGTTGAAGACGCGCTTCATGAACAGGT